>Ga0169931_10007823_pt1 | contig 15754 bp, 12 predicted proteins | sample Kivu_15m_20L_FD_129675 | JGI IMG/M metagenome (GOLD analysis project Ga0169931, IMG submission 129675) | Freshwater microbial communities from Lake Kivu, Western Province, Rwanda to study Microbial Dark Matter (Phase II) - Kivu_15m_20L... | ecosystem: Environmental > Aquatic > Freshwater > Lake... | reverse complement strand
TCACCCAGACCAACCCGCAGGCGCTGGCCGACGCGGACGCCATGGACCGCGACTTTGTAGCGGGCCGGCCACGCGGACCGCTGCACTGTGTGCCGATGATCGTCAAGGACAACTTTGAGACCATCGGGATGCAGAGCGCCGCCGGCTCGCTCGCGCTCGAGGGTTTCGTCTCGGATCGCGATGCATTCCAGGTCGCACGCATCAAGGCGGCCGGCGCACTGGTGCTCGCAAAATCCAACATGGCCGAGTGGGCATTCAGTCCGTATGAGACGGTAAGCTCCGTGCATCCGGGCTACACACGCAACCCCTACGACACCTCCCGTGTCACCGCCGGTTCTTCAGGCGGAACCGCAGCCGCAGTGGCCGCAAGCTTCGGGGCGGCCGGGCTCGGCAGCGACACGGGCAACTCCATCCGAGGGCCCTCTGCGCATCAGGCGCTCGTGGGCATTCGGTCCACGATGGGACTCACAAGCCGCACGGGTGTGGTGCCGCTCAACCTGCAGGCGGATATCGCCGGGCCGATGGCGCGGACCGTGGAAGACGCCGTCGCCATCTTCCAAACCATTGTTGGCGCAGACCCTGACGATCCGGTCACCGCTGCCGCGGCCGGGCGGACGCTCCCGCGGTATGCGGACCACCTGCGCGCCGATGGACTCAAAGGCGCCCGCATCGGGGTGTTGCGACAGGCGTATGAACGGGGTGGTGTAGGTGGTGTAGGTGGTGTAGGTGGTGTGGGAGGTGTGGATGCGGAGGTCGCGGCGGTGTTTGCGGCGGCGGTGAAGGCGCTTGAGGCGGCCGGTGCCACGATCATCGATCCTGCGGCGATTGATCTCTCCGGGGTGCGGCGCGAACAAGGTTCGGGCACCTGTGCGGGATTCCCCTATGACATCGCGCAGTGGTTTGCGCGGCACGCCGGCAAGACGCCGGTCTCGTCACTCGCGGACGTCTTGCGCTCGCGGCGGTTTCATCCGTCCGTGCAATCGCGCCTGCAGTCGGCCGCCGAGGCCAAACCCACGACGCCCGAGTCACCCGCGTGCCAGGCCGAAGGCCGCTACCGCGCCGCCTACGGCGCGGCAATCACCGCACGCATGGACGAACTGAAGCTGGACGCCTACGTGTATCCCACGTGGAGTTTCCCGCCCCGCCTGATCGGCGATCTGAATACGCCCCACGGCGACAACAGCCAGGTGTTTTCCCCAACGTCCGGCTTCCCCGCCATCAACGTGCCGATGGGCTACACCCGCGGCAACAGCCTGCCTGCGGGCATCACCTTCTTCGGCCGCGCATGGGACGAGGCCACACTGATCCGGCTTTCCTACGCCTACGAACAGGCCACGAGGCATCGAAGGGCGCCGCTCAAGTAGTGCAGATGGAGCACAAGGGCTTCAGCCCTTGTGTATGTCCCAGGGGCTAAAGCCCCTGGGCTCCGTGGCGTCAGAACGTTATGAGCGCGTGGATGCCGAACTTGCGATCGGTCGCGCGCGGCACCGCGCCGCCGCGGTAGCTCAGTTGCTCGACGTTGGCCAGCAGCGCGGCCGTCGCCGACCCTTGCTTCGGGAACCACCACGCCAGGCCCGCAATCACCCGGCGCTGCGACCCCGCCACGTCCACGTTCGGATCGAAGAAGTCCACACGCAGCAGGCCTTCCAGGCCGCGTCCCTTGCGATCAAAAAACGGCGTCACAAACACTGACAGCCCTTCGCCCGTCACCTTCGTCGCGGTGGGCAGCGGCTGATCGACTTTCTTCAGCAGGTCCATCCCGGCGTTGAACCGCGCGTGTTCAAACCAGATCGAGCCCATCGCGCGCGTCCGCGGCGCATCCTTCACATACGCATCCGCGTGGTAATACCCGGTGAGCCGAAGTCCCTTCGCCAGGCTGTGGTCGGGCATCGGGCGCACGGTGACCCGCGCCATCAGCGCCTTCTGTGCGTTCACTTCCGCCTTGTTGTAGCCCTCGCCGTTGTAAACACCGACGTGCACATCGCCATACTTCCCAAGCGGCGAACGCCACGAGACGCCAATATCCGCCGACGCCAGCGCCGCATCACGCTCGCCGAACGACAGGCCCTGGAAGCGATACCGGTACACGCTCTCCTGGCCGTCGACAAACGGCGTCTGCTGCATGCCCGCCCGGACGCTCATGTCGTGCGGCAGCGCCACGTTGAAGTAGGCGAACTTCAGCCGGAACATCAGCGACCCTGCCACGTTGGTGTCGTTCTGCATGACGATGTCCGGCGTGATGCGGAAGGTGATGCGGTCAGTGACCGACCCGGTCACGTTGATGTAGCTGCGCATCACGTTGAACCCGTGGCTGGTCACGTCCCGGCCGGCGGCGTCCCTGACTTTCGGCGCCTCGACGACCGTGTAGTCGGTGAAGATCGTCACCCCGACCCGGAGGGACGGCACCGTCTGCGCTGCGGCGGCCGCCGGTGCCGCCGCCTGCGCCAGCACCCACACCGGGCTCAGTCCCACCACCAGTCCCGTCACCCACCCTGCGATTCTCCCCACGCCATCCCCCTTCATCGTCATCTCCGTCGCGTCATTGTGACGTCGACGTTACACCGCAGTGAACGATGCAACCGCCATGTTTCCACCAGAAGACGCCAATGTAAATTTCAGGAAAACTCCATCTCCCCATCTCCCCATCTCCCCATCTCCTCATCTCCTCATCTGTTAACGCCTCTGTAACCACGACGTCGCGTACAGATCACACCCCCTCCATAGTCTCGGTGCTCGTAGGACACGGCCGCGTGGGCGGTACGTGCATTTGGAGGACTGGACACATGAAATTTTTCTGTCGCGCGGCGCTCGTTCTGGCCGTGATTGCGGCGAGTGCACTTGGCGTCAACGCCCAGGCACCGCAGCAGGGCCGGGTCATCGGCCGGGTGCTGGATGCCATCAACGCGTCGCCGCTGCCTGGCGTCACGGTGGAGGTGGCAGGCACGTCACACACGACGGTGACGGACCTGGATGGCAAGTATGCCCTGCAGCTGCCACTCGGTCCCCACCAGATCCGGATCGGACTCTCCGGGTTTGCCGACAAGGTCGTGACGGTCAATCTCACCACGACCGCCGCACGCACACTCGACGTCACGCTCGCCCTCACCGGGTTCTCCGAACAGGTCAACGTCACCGGACAGCTGCAGACGGAAGCCACCTCAAGCGCCTCCACCCAGCTCCTGGAACGTCGCCGCGCGACGACGATCAACGACAACATGGGCGGGCAGGAAATGAAGGCGAACGCGGACGGTGATGCCGCCGCGGCCTTGCAGCGCGTGACGGGCCTGTCGGTCGTTGACGGGCAGTACGTGTTTGTCCGCGGCCTGGGCGAACGGTACAGCAACACCACCCTGGGCGGCGCCGTGTTGCCGTCCACCGCACCGGAGCGCAAGGTGGTCGCGCTCGACATGTTCCCGTCGAGCCTGCTCGACAGCGTGCAGGTCGTGAAGTCCTTCACGCCGGATCGCTCCGCGGAATTTGCCGGTGGCCTCGTCGAGATCAACATGTCGAAGCTGCCGAACCGGCCGACCTTCGACATCTCGGTGAACGGCGGCATGAACTCGCTCGTGTTCGGCAAGACCGTGCTCGACCACACGTCCGGTGACCGTGACTACCTCGGTCTCAGGAACTCGAACCGCGCCCTGCCGGCAATCTTCCCGAACACCCGCCTGATTCGCGGCGGCATCTACACCCCCGAAGTGGGCGAACTGGTCACCGACCTCGAACGCTACGGCGAAGCGCTGCCCAACGTCTGGACGCCCGACTCACGCGACGGTCGCGCGAACACCGGCGTTGGTCTCTCGTTCGCCCAGCGGTTTGGCCGCCTCGGCGTCTCGGCCAGTCTGAATCAGTCCTCCAAGTCCAGCTACACCGACGAAGACCAGGTCTACTACGCCCTCGAAGGCAGCACCCTGACCCCCTTCTCGACCTACAACTACCGCTCGGGCTCCACGACCGGGTCGCTCTCCGGTCTCGTCAACCTCGGCTACCAGCTCTCGCAGAACCACCGCGCCAGCTTCCAGGGCTTCTCGACCAATCGCGGCACACGGGAAACACGCACCTTCGAGGGCTACAACGACGATGCCGGCCGCAATCTGCGGAACGCGCGCCTGCTCTGGCTCGAAGAAGAACTGCGCAGCGGCCAGGTGACCGGCGAACACTTCTTCCCGTCGATCTCGAACAGCCGCATCGACTGGCGCGCCACCGTGTCGCGGTCGCAGCGTAATGAGCCGGACATCCGTGAAACGCTCTACCAGCAGATCGGCACCAGCTACGTGCTCGCCGACGAATCCCAGAGCGGCCTCCGCATGTTCAACACGCTGCAGGAGGACGTGGTCGACCTGGCCGCCAACTGGAGCGTGGCCTTTGCCGGTCCCCAGGGCATGCCCGCACTGCTGAAGTTCGGTCCGAGCTACAGCCACCGCGAGCGTGACTTCGATTCGCGGCGCTTCCGCTTCATCCCGCTCAACACGACGAGGTTCGACCTCACGCAGACGCCGGAACAGCTGTTCACGGCCGACAACATCGGCACCCGGTTTGAACTGCGTGAAGAAACCCGCGCAACCGACTCCTACGACGCGGAACAGGAAGTCGTCGCCGGCTACGGCATGCTCGACATCTCGGTCAATCCGCGCCTCCGGTTCATCGCCGGCGCCCGCGTCGAGAAGTACACCCAGACGGTCAACACGTTCGACCTGTTCGGCACCGACGTCTTCGGCAGCCCGGATGTGATCACCGGCCGGATTCAGTCCACGGACTTCTTCCCGGCCTTCAACGTGGTCTACGCCACCCGCCAGGATCAGAACCTGCGCGTCAGCTTCAGCCAGACGGTCAATCGTCCGGACTTCCGGGAACTCGCGCCCTTCGAATTCACCGACATCGTCGGCGGCCGCGCCGTCATCGGCAACCCGGACCTCGAGCGCTCACTGATTCAGAACTATGACGTGCGCTACGAATGGTTCGGCGACGCCGAGGAAGTCCTGTCGGCGGGGGTCTTCTACAAGCGCTTCGACCAGCCGATTGAACGCTTCGTCGAGCCGACTGCCCAGCTGCGCACGTCGTTCACCAACGCCGACTCCGCGCGCAACTTCGGCCTGGAGCTCGAAGCCCGCAAGCGGCTGTCCGACGACATCCTGATCGGTGCCAACTACACCTTCGTGGATTCGAGCATCACGCTCAACGCGTTCCAGACCAACGTCCTGACGTCACTCGAGCGCGCCCTCGCCGGCACGTCCAAGCACATCGTCAACGGCCTGATTGAAGCGCGCCTGCCGCTCTTCACCGCGCGCGTGCTGGTGAACAGCTTCAGCGAGCGGATCGCCGAAGTCGGATCGCTCGGTCTCCCCGACATCTTCGAAGAGGGCCGGACGACGGTGGATGCGGCGATTTCGCGCCGCCTCGGACGTTTCAGCCTACGCCTCTCCGGCGAAAACCTCACGGACGTCGCCGTCCGTTACCTGCAGGGTCCACAGACCCATCGCGAGTTCAAGCTGGGCCGCACCTTCGCGTTCCAGGTTGGCTTCTCGGCCTTCTAAACATTGAGCAACTGGAGACATCAATCATGAAACCCTTCCTCAGACTCCTGCTGGTCCTCAGTGCGCTGACGGCGCTGACGGCCACGCTGGTCCCCGCGCCCGTGCACACGCAGACGGCCGGCCAGATCGGCAATCCGGTGACCGTGCCGGGGATCGACAAGCCGGTGCGCGTCATCCGCGGCCGCTTCACGAGCAACGTCACCCTGACGGCCGACACCTACTGGGTGCTCCGCGGCGCGGTGTTCTTCGGCGCCGGCGACGGCACCAGCAGCGCGGTGCTCACCGTGCAGGCCGGCACCCGCGTGGTCGGTGAAACGGCGACGCGTGGCACGCTCGTCATCGAGCGTGGCGCGCGCATCATCGCCAACGGCACGGCCGCTGCACCCATCGTCTTCACGTCCGACCAACCGGTCGGCCGCCGTTTCCGCGGCGACTGGGGCGGCCTCGTCATCAACGGCCGCGCGCCACTGAACCTCCCCGGCGGCGTCGGCATCGGCGAAGGCCAGACGGGCGTGTACGGCGGCAACGACCCCAACGACAACTCGGGCATCCTCCGCTACGTGCGCGTGGAGTTTGCCGGCATCGAATTCAGCCCGGACAACGAGCTGAACGGCATCGCGTTCCAGGGCGTCGGTCGTGGCACCATCGTCGAAAACATCCAGGTCTCGTGGAACAAGGACGACGGCATCGAAATGTTCGGCGGATCGGTGGACATCAAGCGCGTCGTCCTCACCAACATCGGTGACGACAGCATCGACTGGACGTTCGGCTGGAATGGCCGCCTCCAGTTTGCGGTTGTGCAGCAGCGCGGCGATGACACCGACCAGGCCATTGAGGCCGACAACAACGGCAACAACCACAACCTCCTGCCGCGATCGGCGCCGACGCTCTACAACATCACCCTCGTCGGCGACCCGACGCAGGAGTTCGGCCCCGAGAGCACCAACGGCATGCGCCTGCGGGTCGGCACGGCCGGCATCATCCGCAACTTCATCGTGATGGGCTTCAAGTCGCAGGGAATCGACGTGCGTGACGCGGCCGCGTTGCCGCTCATCGCGAACGGGACGCTGGCGGTGACCAACGGCATCATCTTCCAGACGGGGTCCACTGGCACGGCCTACTGGGGATCGTCAGCGCAGTCGGCAGCCGGTCGCGCCGCCTGGATCGGCACCATTGCCGAAGGCCAGGACCCGCAGCTGGTGGCTCCGTATCACCGCACCGCGCCGGACTGGCGCCCGGTGGCCGGCTCGCCCGCGTTGACGCGCACGCCTGCGGTGCCGCCCAACGACGGGTTCTTCGAGATCGCCAACTTCATCGGCGCCCTTGGTCCGGACCTCGCGGCCGACTGGACGCGCGGCTGGACGTTCTACGGACGATAATAGGCTCCATGTTCGAGCGACTCACCCGGGGTGGCCGTCAGGTCATCCCGGGTTTTTTCTTGATGCTCTCGCTGGTCGCGGCGACCGCGTGCACCACCACTCCGTCAGCCGTGCCGCTCGTCCCGAGCTACGACTCCAAGGACGCGGCGGTGGTCGCCTTCCTCCAGGCGCTCGCCGCCCGCGACGCGGAGACGTTGTCGCAGCAAGTCGTGAATGAGACCGAGTTCCTGAAACACATCTGGCCAGCCCTGCCGGCCAGCCGGCCGGATGTCGGCATGCCGGCCGATCGCGCGTGGGCGGAACAGGCCCAGCGGAATGCCACCTTCCTGGCGCAGACACTCGCGCAGCATGGCGGACGACGGTATGAGTTGGTCGCAGCAAGCTTCGGGGGCGCGGCGACGACGTATGGCCGCTTCACGATCCACCCCGAAGCGACGCTCGATGTGCGGGATGCCGGGGGTGTCCGCGAGGTCCGGCTGTTCGGGTCGATGATCGAAAGCGGCGGAAGGTGGAAGATCTACAGCTTCGTCGTCGATTGACGAACGTACAATCCTTCCATGTCCGACATCACTGCCGACAGGAAGGCCTCCCCGCTGCAGGCCTTCCTGCAACTCGGGTCGGCCGGTGGCCTCGTGCAGATGGGCACGACCGCGCTCGCGCTGGTGGTGGCGAATTCTCCGCTCGCCTCAACGTATCAGGCCGTACTCAGCGTGCCGTTGGCGGTCTCGATCGGCGACTTTGCGATCAACAAGCCGCTGGTCCTCTGGATTAACGACGGCCTGATGGCCGTCTTCTGGGTCACTCCGTGCCGCTCGGCATTGCCCTGGGCCTGCTTGTCGGCAAGCCAATCGGCATCATTGCATGCAGCTGGATCGCCGTCCGGATGGGCATGGCGAGCCTCAGTGGGGGCACCCACTGGCGACATATCATCGGCGTCAGCCTCCTCTGTGGTGTCGGCTTCACGATGAGCTTGTTCATCGCGTCCCTGAGTTTCGCCCCTGGCGCCTACGGTGGTCTGGAGCGGCTCGGGATCCTCTGCGGGTCATTGCTGGCCGGGATTGGCGGCTACCTCGTCCTGCGTCGCGGTGCCCCCACCTCCGGACGGTGACGACGGGGGACCGCTCCTCAAGCGGTAGAATGCCACCGTGACCCTGCAAATCGCACTCCGGCAACTGTGTCTGCAGGCCGGTGTCGAGGCCCACTAATGCAGGAGCGCCGGATTCCGGATTTCACCCCCACCGACCTCGCCCAGCTGGCGGCCATCGGCATCACGCCCGAGGCGGCCGCCGAACAGCTCGCGCGGCTGCGGCATCCCCCGGCTCCGATCCGGCTCGCTCGTGCCGCGACGATCGGCGACGGCATCGAACAATTCACGACGACCCGCCGCAGCGAAATCGCCGAGTTGATCGACCGCGGTGATGCCGCCGCCTCGTCGGGCCGGGTACTGAAGTTCGTGCCGGCCTCCGGCGCCGCCACCCGCATGTTCAAGGATCTGATCAGCGCCCTGCACGGCAGCCGCCTGCCGTCGGAGACGCCGGCCGCGCGGGAGTTCTTCGCGCGGCTTGATGAGTTCCCGTTTGCCGGAGAACTTCGTCAGCGATCCGGGCTTGACCGCGCCCCGATGACGGAGAGCGAAGAGCGGCTTGTGCTCCGGACCCTGCTGGTCGATCTGGAGATGGCCTCGCTCCCGAAGGCGCTGGTCCCGTTCCACCGCAGCGACCGCGTACGGACCGCGTTCGAGGAGCAGCTGCTGGAAGGTACCCGCTACGCGCGTGATGCCGACGGCGTGTCCCGCCTGCACTTCACGGTCCCCGCGGACCTGATGTCTCGGTTTGAGACCGCCCTCGGGGAACTGCGCCCGCATGTGGAGTCGCATCGACGAGGCGCTCGGCTGGCCGTCACTTTTTCCACACAGCTGCCGGCCACCGACACCCTCGCACTCGACGACACGGGGGCCCCGTTCCGGAACGCCGACGGCACCCTGCTGCTGCGCCCGTCAGGCCATGGCGCCCTCCTGCGCAATCTGCAGGCCTGCGGCGGTGACCTCGTGGTCGTCAAGAACATCGACAACATCCTGCCCGATGAATCGAGCGGCGAGCTTGTGCGCTGGAAACGCCTGCTCATCGGCTATCTGGCGCGCCTGCAGGACGAGGTCTTCGCGCATCTGCGCGCGATCAACGCCCCGTCCCCCTCACGCGTCGACCTGGACACCGCGCGAGCCTTTGCCGCCGGCCGCTTCTCACGGGTGTTGCCGGCGGACGCCGGCCCCGCAGACATCACCGCCGCGCTGCATCGCCCGCTGCGGGTCTGTGGCGTGGTGCGCAATGACGGCGAGCCGGGCGGCGCGCCGTTCTGGGTCCGGGACGCCGCCGGACGCGAGAGCCTGCAGATTGTGGAACCCGGACAGGTGGCCCTCGACGACCCGGAGCAGGCCCGGCTGTTCGGCGATGCCACACACTTCAACCCCGTCGACCTGGTGTGCGGACTGCGCGGCTACGACGGCTCGGCCTTTGACCTCGCGCCGTTTGTCGATCCCGAGACCGCTTTTGTGACGCGCAAGACCGCGGACGGGCGCGGCCTGACAGCCCTCGAGCGTCCGGGGTTGTGGAACGGCAGCATGGCGGGATGGAACACGGCCTGCGTCGAAGTGCCGGCCGCCACGTTCGCGCCGGTGAAGACCGTGTTTGATCTGCTGCGGCCGCAACACCAAGTACGTGCGGCAGGTGCGCCCCGCGGCCGCTGACCGCGATCAGTCGCGTGGGCGGGATCGTTCCGCCGTCAGCGCCTGAATCGCAAGGTCCAGCGCGACCTCCAGCGCGTCGGCCGCTCCGGGCTCGACCGCGTGTCCGGCACCCAGAGCGTGCTCGATATCCTTCGCCAGGCTCGACACTGCGGTGGCTCCGATGTTGCCCGCGGATCCCCGGAGCGAATGCGCCGCCGCCTGCGCCACCTGGCGATCGCCGGCGAGCAGTGCGGTCCGCACACGCTCCACGCGCGACCGCGCGTCAACCACAAACAGGTCAATCACCTCATCGAGAAATGCGCCATCGTCATCAATCGCGCGCAGGGACGCCCATGTTGCGGGATCGAGCACCGGTTGCGTCATCACCGTCCTCCAAACCGATTGTCACCCAGTAGCCGCGGCTCGAGCGAGTCTACGCGATAATGACGCCGCGTGACCCTGCCCGCACTCATCCTCCTGGCGTTGCTTGGATTTGCCGCGAATTCCCTGCTGACGCGAGGCGCCCTCGGCGGCGCTCTCCTCGATCCGATGACGTTCATGGTGGTGCGGTTGGCGAGCGGCACCGTGGTACTCGCGCTGCTGGTCCGGTTCAGGGCGGCCTCGCGCAGCGGTCGCGGCTCCTGGCTGATGGCGGCAGCGCTCGCCGGCTACGCGGTCGCGTTCACCCTCGCCTACACGCGTATCGCCGCCGGGGCCGGTGCGCTCCTGCTCTTCGCATCCGTCCACCTCACCATGTTCACCGCCGGACTCGTCCGGGGAGAACGCCCCTCACCGCGCGGATTGATCGGCACGGCGTTGGCCATCGCCGGCCTGCTGGTCCTGACCATGCCGGGGCTGGCGGCTCCGGATCTGACGGGCGCGCTGATGATGATCGCGGCGGGTGCGTGCTGGGGTGTGTACTCACTGGCAGGACGCCGCAGCGCCGATCCACTTTCGACCACCGCCGACAATTTTCTGCGCGCCACGGCGATGAGCCTGCCCGTCGCGTGGATCGCCATGGAGACGCCAACCATCACACCAACCGGTGTGACACTCGCCGTGATCTCCGGCGGCGTCGCGTCCGGGCTCGCCTACGCCGTGTGGTATTCGGTGCTGCCCCGCCTGGCGGCCTGGCGCGCCGCGCTGCTCCAACTGGCCGTGCCCGTGATCACGGCGCTCGCCGCGGTCGTCATCCTGTCGGAACCGATGACGCCACGACTGCTGGCCGCCCTCGCGCTGGTCATCGGCGGCATCGGCCTGTCACACCGACGGACGTAACGTACGCACGCGCTCGGCCTGCACCAGATGCCGACGGTTGTGCGCCAGCATCACCATCACACCGGTGACCACGTTGAAGGACTTCACGCCACCGGCGAGCGGATTCGCGTACCGCGCGCGGCCCGCATCGATCCGTAACGCCCGCTCGACGAGCGCCGCAAGCCGGTCGAGGCTCGCGTCGTACTGCCGCAGCAACACATCGGGCACATGGCGTGAGGGTGGCATCAATTCGGCGCGCGCGGGTACCCCAACACGCACCGGAGGTTCAATCGCCCAGATGAGGACGCGGCCCAGCAGATTCGGCCGCGCCGGAGCGTCCAATGTCACCGGCGGTGCCGCGTCGATCGCGACATCGAGTGCCTGCGCATAAAACTCCGTCGTCAGCGCGAGGTGATGCAGGCACTGCGCGATGCTCCACTGCCGACCGCCGGCTGGCTGCCAGTTCAATGCGGATTCGTCCAGGCCGATCGTCAGCGCCTGCACACGCGACCGAATCGCCGCCAGTTGCTGCGCCACGTTCTCGCGTGTAAGTGTGTACTTCATGGCAGGAGGGTGGCGAGGGCGGTGGCGGTGGGCACAAGTTCGCGCAACTCGGCAACCGAGGGATCCGGACTCGCAGCACCGTGCCGGTTGAGCCACACCGGGCGAATCCCCACGGCGCGCGCGCCTTCGACGTCGGCGGGCCACGCATCACCGAGCATCACCGCGCCCGACGGGGCTGAATCGACGACACCCAGGGCGTGATGAAAGATGCCGGCGTGGGGTTTCGAGACGCCGACTTCCTCGGACGTGACGAGGTGGTCCACCAGATCCGTCAGGCCGATGCGGGCCAGCTTCAATCGCTGCTCGCTGACCATATTGTTGGTCACGATGACGACCGCCCACCCCCGGTCGCGCACCGCGCGCAGCAGTGCGGACGCACCGGCGACTTCCCGCCAGTCCGTGGTGTAGGCTTCCCGGTAGGCCTGTGCCAGCCCCGCGGCGTCTCCCCCGCCGACCAGGGCCTGGAACCGGTGTTCACGGGCCTCATCAATCGTCAGCCGTCCTGCGAGGACCTCCAGATGGAACCGCTCCAGCAACCGGTGATGCCGCACCGCCAGTTCGTCAAGGGGCCATTGCTGCAGACGGGCATCCGCCGCCTGCAACCGCGCCAACGCTGCGCGCGTCGCGTGCTGATGGTCGAACAGGGTGTCATCGAGGTCACAGAGCAGGACAGGCACCGGTATACTTGAATGCTATCAGGAGAGTGTGAATGCCTTATCCAGAGTATCTCGTTGCCCCCATGCGCCAGGAGCTTGTTGATGTCGGTGCGCGTGAGTGCCGGACCCCGGCGGACGTCGACGCGGTCGTCGCCAGCCCCGGCGTGGTCATGATGGTCGTCAATTCCGTGTGCGGCTGCGCCGCCGGCAAAGCCCGCCCGGGCATCGCTGAAGCGCTGAAACACGCACACACGCCCGACGTGGTGGCGACCGTGTTCGCCGGCGCCGACGTCGAAGCGACCGATCGTGCCCGCCAGTACTTCTCGGGCTTCCCCCCGTCCTCGCCGTCCATCGCCCTGCTGCGCGACGGCAAGTTGATCTACATGATCGAACGCCGCGACATCGAATCCCGCACGGCCGGCGCGATTGCCGACCAGTTGACAATGGCGTTCGACAAGTTCTGCGCGCCGGCCGCGGCGCAGGCGTAAGTGCGACAAGGAGCGGAGTGACATGACGACGACCCGGAGATGGATGCGTATCGGTTTGGCGGCGGCGATTGTGGCCGTCACGGCACTGGCGGGATGGCCGCGCGGGCTTGAGGCTCAGCAGCCGGCCGATCTCTTCAAGAACCTCACCTTCCGCGAAATTGGTCCGACGGCCCAGGGCGGCCGCTATGTGGATTACGCGGTCGTCGAAGCCACGCCCCGCATCTTCTACGCGGCCACCGCGTCGGGCGGCCTGTGGAAGACGGAAAACAACGGCGTCTCCTTCCGCTCCATCTTCGACAATCAGCCGGTGATCTCGATCGGCGCTGTTGCGCTGTCGCAGGCCAACCCGCAGATCGTGTACGTCGGCACCGGTGAAGCCAACAACTCGCGCAGTTCGTACTGGGGCAATGGCGTCTACCGCTCCGACAACGGTGGCGAAACCTGGACGCACCTGGGATTGCCCGAGTCCCACCACATCGGTCGCATCGTCGTCGATCCCAAGGATCCGAACATCGTCTACGTCGCGGCACTCGGCAAGCTGTATTCGCACAACCCGGAGCGCGGACTCTACAAGACCACTGACGGCGGCAAGACCTGGGTGAAGTCACTCGACTACAAGGTGGACGGCCGCGAAATCGGCGTCGTCGACGTCGTGATGGATCCGCGGAATCCGCAGGTCCTGTTTGCCGCGACCTACGACAAGGTGCGCAAGCCGTGGACGTTCGCGGAAGGCGGTCTCGGCAGCGCCATTCACAAGACCACCGACGGAGGCCGCACGTGGACGAAGCTGACCGCTGGGCTGCCGATTGGCCTCATCGGCCGCATCGGTCTGCAGATCGCCCGCCAGGATTCCAACCGTGTGTATGCGGTGGTGGAAAACGCCAACAGCCGCGAGGGTGATCAGGCCGAACGCGTCAAGCGCATGGCCGAAGGCTTCGGTGGCAACACGATCGGCGACGAGTTCTACCGGTCCGACGATGCCGGCCGCACGTGGACGAAGATGGCCCCGCAGCCGGTGGCCGCTGGCGCTGGCGGCGGCCGCGGAGGCGGTGGTGGTTTCGGCGCGAATCCCCCCTACTACTACGGGCAGATCCGCGTGAACCCGACCAACAAGGATCACATCTACCTGCTGAGCGTCGGCATGTCGCACTCGACCGATGGCGGTCGCACCTGGTCGTCGCCCTTCAACTACGGCGGCGACAACCACGCGATGTGGATCAACCCGAACGACGCCAACCACATGCTGCTCGGCCATGACCACGGCATGGGGATCACGTTTGATGGTGGCCGCACGTGGATCGACCCGCAGAATATTCCGCTCGCGCAGTTTTATGCGGTCGGCTACGACATGGAGTACCCGTACAACGTGTACGGCGGCACGCAGGACAACCGCTGCCTGAAGGGCCCGAGCACGATGAAGAACGGCTCGCCGATTCCCTTCGAAGCCTGGTTCTTCGTCGGCAGCTGCGGTGACGGGTTCTACTCGGTGGTGGACCCGACCGACAGCCGGTGGCTCTACAACGAGAGCCAGTTCGGAGGCATCAGCCGTGTCGACCAGGTGCTCGGCACGACCCGCGGCATCCAGTACCGTCGCCCCGCCGGCCAGGACCCGGTGCGCTACAACTGGAACGCGCCGATCGTCATCTCGCCGCACAATCCGCAGACGATTTATCACGCCGGCCAGATGGTGCTGCGCTCGCCCGACCGTGGCGACACGTGGACCGAGATCAGCCCGGACCTGTCGGTGAACGATCCGGCCCGTCGCGGCGGATCCGGCAACATTCAGTACGGCACGATCACGTCGCTCGACGAGTCCACCATCACCCCCGGCCTCCTCTGGGCGGGGACCGACGATGGCAACGTGCAGGTGACGCGTGATGCGGGTCGCACGTGGACCAACGTCCGTGACAAGGTGCCGGGCCATCCAGGCTACTGGGTCAGCCGCGTGGCGCCGTCGTTCCATGACCCGGCGGTCGCCTACCTGACCATCACCGGCTACCGGCACGACAACTTCCGTCCGTTTGTGTGGAAGACGAGTGACTACGGTCAGACGTGGACGTCGATGGCGGCGAACCTGCCGACCGAAGCCGGCATCAACATGATCGTGGAGGACCGGAAGAACCCGAACTTCCTGGTCATCGGCACAGAACTCGCGCTGCACTTCTCCCTTGACGGTGGCGCGTCGTGGACGAAGGTGCGCGGCAACATGCCGACGACGCCGATTTACGATTTGAAGATCCATCCGCGGGAAAACGAACTCATTGTCGCCACCCACGGCCGCGGTATCTGGATTGCGGACATCACGCCCTTCCAGCACCTCACGGCGCCGGTGCAGGCGCAGCCGGCCGCGCTCGTGCCGATTCAGCCCACCGTGCAGTGGATTGCGGGCCAGACGCCCATCCGCGCCAACTACAACTTCAACGGCCAGAGCCGGCAGCCGGGCGTGCACATCCACTACTACCTGCAGCGTGACGTCACGGGTGACGTGAAGGTGCGCGTGTACGACGGCGCGCGCGTCATCGCCGAGGTGGACGGCCCGAAGACGGCCGGGATCAACAGCGTGCGCTGGAACATGCAGGCGCGCCGCGAGGCGTCACCGGCGGACGCCGCCGGCGGCCGTGGCGGACGTGGCGGTGGCACCGGATTCGGGGGCCGCGGCGGTGGCGCTGCGCCGACCGTGCCGGTCTTCCCGACGACCGGTGCCGGCATGGTGCTCGCCCCCGTCGGGCCCGGCCACTACCGGGTCGTGCTGAGTGTCGGCGGTCAGGAGTACACGCAGACTGCGATCATCAGCGAAGACCTCTGGTCAAAGCGATAAAGTTTCCCATCTTCGGCTCATCGAAGCCCGCGCCTGAAGCGGCAGCCCCTCCGGTGGACTCAGGTCCACCGGGGGCCACTGTCGTGCTGCTGGTGGACGACGAGCCGGCGGTGCGGAATCTGTTTGCGCTGGCGCTGCGCCGCGAGGGGTATCACGTCATTGAAGCCGGCAACGGCGTCGAGGCGCTGGACATTGCGGCGCGGCTGGACCACATCGATCTGGTGGTGACCGACATCGTGATGCCGGTCATGAAGGGTCCCGAGTTCGCCGCGAAGCTGCGCGAACGCCTGCCCGACATGAAGTTCATCTTTGTGTCCGGCTACTTGCTGACCGACG
>Ga0169931_10007822_pt1 | contig 15755 bp, 15 predicted proteins | sample Kivu_15m_20L_FD_129675 | JGI IMG/M metagenome (GOLD analysis project Ga0169931, IMG submission 129675) | Freshwater microbial communities from Lake Kivu, Western Province, Rwanda to study Microbial Dark Matter (Phase II) - Kivu_15m_20L... | ecosystem: Environmental > Aquatic > Freshwater > Lake... | reverse complement strand
TTATGAAGGCTCGATATCAATCGATGAAGAATTGCTGATTCAATCAGGAATTCTAACTCACGAAATGGTTGATGTTTTGAACATTAATAATGGCGAAAGATTTACCACCTATGCCATCAAAGCACCGAAAAATTCGGGTGAAATAAAAATTAATGGTGCGGCCGCCAGAAAAGTTCAGGTCGGCGATAATGTTATAATCATTGCATATGGCTCAATGAAATTAGATGAAGCCAGAGAGTTTCAACCAAAAATAATTTTGGTCGATAATAACAACCGCATAAAAAATTAAATTAGCTATTGCAAATAAATCGATAATGGTTAAAATTTTAAATATAATTATTGAATTTTTTTTAGTAGTTTGATTAAATAATCCACTTAAATTTCTTAAATTTTATGAAAAGAACTTGGCAACCAAGCAAAATTGTCCGCAAAAGAAGACATGGTTTTAGAGAAAGAATGGCAAGTGCTGGCGGTAGAAAAGTATTAGCTAGACGCCGTGCTAAAGGTCGCTTCTCTTTAAGCGTTTCCGACAGATAATTTTGTTAAATTTAACTAATATTTTCAAAATTATTAGTTAAATTGCAATTCTCACCAAAATTTCAAAATAATGTTAAACTCAAATTCAACTATTTTGAATGACAAAAATATTTAAGATAAAAAAATCAGTAGAGTTCAAAAAAATTCAAAATATTGCCAAAAAAATCCACAGCAAATCTTTTATTTTTTTATATCACCCATCAATTGACGAAATTTCAAAAGAAAAACATCTAAGATTTTGTCGATATGGCATTACAATTTCTAAAAAAACCTGCAAATTTGCGACCAATCGCAATTTAATCAAAAGAAGAATCAATAATATTTTTAGAGAATTAAAGCCAAATTTACATTTTCAAAATTACGATTTTGTAATTATAGCTAAGCAACAAATTCTTGCAGTTAATTATATCGATTTATATAATGAATTCAAAATAATTTTTAAACAATTTTATGAAAAAACCAATCAATCTAAGTAAATATAAAATTTATTGGCCATATTTTTTATTTGCAATCTTTGCAATTGTAATATTAGTAAATGTCGGATATATTTTTATTGCTGAAAAAACTTGGCGAGGCATTTATACCCCTAGTTCCTACAAAAAAACCTCGGACTACAATAAAATTTTAGAGAAAATTCAAGAGCAACGCAAGCTTGGCTTATTAGTTCGCAACAATATAATCAATATAAATAACCAAGATTACTTTATCGAAAGTAATCTTGTGGATTTAAACAATAATCTAGTTATTGGAATTGAAGTAATTTATAAATTAAAATATTTACCAGATTCCAAATATGATTTTGATATCGCGGGAGAAATTTCGGCAAAAACATTTTCCAGTGCCAATATCAAACTTCAACAACCCGGAACATGGGAACTTGAAACAGTGGTGTCTCATAATAATAAAATTATTCAAGACATACATTATATAATTGTAAAACCAAAACCATCTTCCTGAAAAAATTATATAAATTAATGAGAAAATGCATTCACTGTAACAATAATTTACTTGAAAACCAAATAAATTTTTGTTGCGATGGTTGCGAAGTTGGTTACAATATTATCAACAAAAATGGTTTAGAAAATTATTATTTGAACAGAATTATTGACCCGAATATTTCGATAAAACCCCAAGAAAATCCCGATGATTTTAACATTGCACAATATGCCAATATTGGTGAAAATAATCACAAATCTATCAACTTATTAATTCCTTCAATTCATTGCGGAGCTTGTGTTTGGCTCATCGAGAATCTTCTTAACAAACAATCTTACATTGAAAAAGCTCGCATAAATTTATCGCAAAAAATTATAAATATTAGTTGGGTTGGTGATTTTGATATTGGTCAAAAATCGATTAATTTAATAAATAATATCGGTTACAAAACCCTACCTGTTGAAGAAAATTATTTAATTGAGATTGAAAAAAAATTCAACAATCAAATTTTTAAGGCACTGGCAGTTGCTGGATTTGGCGCTGGAAACATCATGTTATTTTCCTTTGCCTTATGGTTTGACCAAAGCCATGAAATTACTGGTTTTACCCGCCAATTTTTATATATTTTATCGGCTTTGATTGCCCTGCCCGTCATAATTTACTCTGGAAGAATCTTTTTTGTTTCTGCCTTTCAATCCACCATTAAGGGGCGTCCAAATATGGATTTAGCAATTTCAATAGCAATTTTTTTGGCGACAATTGTTAGTATTATGCAAACATATCGCATTGGAAATCATATCTATTTTGATTCGGTGGTGATGCTCATTTTCTTTTTATTAATCGGTCGTTACCTTGATTTTAAGGCTCGCAAAAAAATTTTTAACATAACTTCAGAATTTTCATTGCTTCAAACCAGCTTCGCTCGAGTTGAAAATCAAGGAAAAATTACTTTAATTCCAAGCAAGAAATTACAAAAAAACATGATTTTAGTAGTAGCTAGTGCCGAGCGAATCGCCTGTGACGGCGAAATTATCGAAGGTGAATCCATCATCAATAATTCCTTAATTTCTGGCGAAATAATTCCACAAAAAATTTCCATCGGCGACCAAGTTTTTGGGGGTAGCATTAATATTGGCAATGCCATTAAAGTTAAAATTACAAAAAATATTAATGAATCTTTATTGTCTAAAATTATTGATATAATCGCCAAAATTGAATTTAAAAAAAATATTTACATACGCATCGCCGACAATTTTTCTAAATATTATACTCCAGCAGTTCATTTTATCGCATTCTTAACTTTTTGTTATTGGTTTTTTTTCAAAAAAGAATTATGGGATTTGGCACTGATGAACGCTACCGCAGTTTTAATTATCACTTGTCCTTGTGCTTTGGCGCTTGCTATTCCAATTGCCCAGTCTCTGGCAGTCGCAAATTTCTTAAAAAGAGGCATCATCATTAAAAATGGTGAGGTTTTAGAAAAATTAAACCAAATCGACTATGTTATTTTTGACAAAACAGGAAGCTTAACCGTTGGGGAACCTGAGCTGGAGGCAATTTATAATATAAATAATTCGCAAATTAAATTAATTTCAATGAATGATGACCTTCATCAATTTAATTTTTCAATAATGTATAATATTGCCAAATTTAGTTCACACCCCATTGCCAAATCAATTGTTAAATCATTAGATAAAATTCAAAATCTCCACAGCACAAATATGAAGGTTGAAAATTTTACTGGATTTGGTTTAGTTGGCAATTATCAAAATCAGAATTATTATCTTGGTAATATGGAGTTTTGTAAAATTAATTTTGATTTTAGTTTAGTTCCATCCAATCAATCAGAAAATTCTAGCGAATTATCATGTTTTTTTAAAAGCGATAATGCTAATTATTTACTAATCTTTAAAGATAAAATTAAAGAAAATGCCAGTGATGCTGTTAATTTTTTAGAAAACCAAAAGAAAAAAATCATTTTATTGTCTGGTGATAAAGAAAATGAAGTTAAAAGAATTGCCAATTTATGTAAAATTTCAGAATTTTATTGGCAAAAAAATCCAATAGAAAAGGCAGAAATTATTCAGAATTTAAAAAATAATGGCAATAAAATTTTAATGATCGGAGATGGTCTCAACGATGCTCCATCTCTTGCTTTAGCCGATGCATCATTATCTTTCTCAAAAGCAGTTGATTTAACGCAAAATATTGCAGATATTTTGATTGAAGGCGAAAAATTATCTTCCATAATTTTTTTATTTAAGTTTTCTAATAAAACTTTTAAGGTTATGAAGCAAAATTTGACAATTGCCTTAATTTACAATATTATTGCGGTACCTTTTGCGATTGCTGGACATATTGTTCCACTTTTGGCAGCAATTGCTATGTCAAGCTCTTCAATTTTGGTTACTTTAAATTCTTTAAAATTAAATTTAAAAAATAATATCAAATGAATATATTAATTTTTTTAATTCCAATTACCTTGACCTTAAGCTTTATAGGGCTTCTAGCTTTTTTATGGTGCACAAAGAATAAACAATATGACGATTTAGAAGGCTCTTCAAAAAGAATTCTTTTTGAAGATGATGACATAAAAAAATCATAAAATTAATAAATATATTGTTTTTTAAATATAATAATTTAAAAATCTTTTATAAAACAATACCAAGCTCAATCAAAACTAAAATAATTTTAAATTTGGTTATAATTTTAGGTATAAATTAACATAACAAAAATCTATGAAAAGAATCTTACAACAAGCTATAATTTTTTCTTTAATATTTTCTTTTACTGGTTGCAAAAAAAACGATAATACCAAGCCAACAGAGGTTAGATTTGTTGATTTACAAGGAAAGCCAAAACCAATTAAAACTAGAATTCCAGAAGCGAATGCCAAAATTATGTCAGGGCAAATTAGTCACAAAGACAGCTTAGATGCCAATCTTCAAGCTCCAAATGCCGATAAATCCTCGGACAAATCCTTAGAAAGTTACAAAAAGAATTTTGGTAATTTTAACACTTCTAATAAGGTTGGAATTATTGAGCAAGATAAAAACTCATCGCAAGAAGTTGTCGAATATGATTTGTCGCAAGAAAATAATGCAAATAAAATTTCCAAAAATATTGACAAGGAATTTGTTGATAATGAAACTTCTCAAGAAAATTTTGTTAATAACAATCCGAGAAAAAATACCAATAAATCCGAAATTTACGAAGAAGAAACCACCGAAAGCAGTCCTTCAGAAATTACATCAAATAACAATAAAAACATATATAATAACAATATTTCCGAAACTTCCGACGATCAAAATGATAATAAAATTATAACTTATTCTAGCAAGAAATACAAAAAAACTGCCAATAATCGTAAGCAAAAATTCGATCAAAACGCTCAAGATGTAGAGTTTGACCAATCTGATAAATATAGCAATAATACTACTGTCAAAACTTCTAAAAAATCCAGCACCATTACTAAATATTCAATTGGCGATAAAGGTAAATATTATGTTCAAGTCGGAGCATTCAATAATTCTTCTGGCGCCCGCGAAAGACTTAATTTAATTAAAGGCTACAAAAATGGTAAGGTGCTGATTGCCAATATCGATTCACGAAGAATTTATCGCTCAGTTTTTGGTCCTTATTCTACTAAAAATCAAGCTATGAAGGTTAAAAATTCAATTGAAAATAGTGGTAACGAAGCCATTATCATTAGAAATAAATAACAATGCGAAATCAATTTTTTTTATTTATTTTTTGCCCATTTTTAGCAATTTTTTTATGTTCATGTTCACGCGACGTTCAAAATTTTTCTAACAATGAAGTTTTTGAATCAAGATTTAAAAGTGAAACTGCTAAAATTAATAAACAACGAGATTTTAAGCAACAAAACTCAAATAGCAGTTTTTTTGGTTTCCAATCAGAGTTTGATTACAAAAATCCAAGCAATTTTCAAACTCCAGAACAGCAAAACCTGCCTTCCAAAACCATAGCCAATAAATATAACTATGTTGGAATATCGTATTTAGGTCACAAGGATACTAAATATTTCCCAGATCTAGAAACCTATCAACAAGGAATTGCCCAAAATCCCGACAATAATCTTGATCCAAATATTTTTGAAATTTCTTACAATACCTACCTAAATCAACCTTTCAACAAAGAAGGTGAAGATTTTGATAGAATTTTTATTCCCTATATTGATGGTCACGGCATCAAATCGTCAGCCAGTGATAAAAATTATAATTTAGTACCAATATCTAGCCTTCAAAATGCAGTTAAAACCATCATTCAATCAAGAACAGCAGTTGATTTAGAAATTTCTAAAAAAATAATTGCCGAAAGAAAAAATTTATTACGAAAAAAACAGCTAGAATTTTATAAAGAAAAAAATGATTATATAAAGTTTTTTGAAAATAATTTATCTGGATAATTTTAGCAAAAGGTCGAAGTTAATGCAAAAATTTATTAATTTTAAACAATACCTCAAATGTTTTTTTATTGCAATTTTCGCTTATAATATAGCAAAGATATCAATTAAAAATTCTTATGCCAGCCTTGCCTATCAGCATTTAGAAAGTGCGAATTACTATTTGTTAATGGATGCGGATAATTACGAAATTTTAAAATCCCGTAATATCAATGAAAAAATCGCCCCCTCCTCCATGACCAAATTAATGACTGCTTATGTTGTTTTTGACCAAGTCAAGAAAGGCAATGTTAAACTACAAAATCGCTGTCTGATTGGTAAAGATGCTTGGCGTAAAAGTGGTTCATCAATGTTTTTGAATTATGGCGATGTGGTTTCAATTGACGAACTAGTTAGAGGTTTACTTGCGGTTTCGGCCAATGATGCTGCGATTGCTCTTGCCCAAACCACAGCTAATAGCTACGAGCATTTTATTGGACTTATGAATAGCAAAGCCAAAGAATTAAAAATGTACAACTCGCACTTCATGAATCCCCACGGTCTCCATCAAGAAGGACATTATATGACCCTAAGAGATTTGGCAACTCTCATTATGAAATTATATCAAGACTTTCCAGAATATGCTCAATATTTAAGTATTCCAGAATTTACATATCGCAATATTACCCAAAAAAATCGTAACCCGTTAATCAAAAATAACTATGATGGAATTCTTGGAGGAAAAACTGGCCATACTAATCAAGGCGGATATGGATTGGTTGCAATCGTTAAAAGAGAAAATCGAAGATTAGTTGCGGTAGTTAACAAAGCGCCAAGCCCAAAAATTCGTGAAAATATCATCACTGATTTGTTGGATTACGGCTTTAACAATTTCAAAAAAGTTTATATTTACGAAAAAGGTGATGAAGTAGCCAATCTTAATGTTTGGCTCGGTAACAAAAAACAAATTAAAACCATTGTAAAAGAAGATATTAGCTTCAACATTCCTCGAGATATTGAAGTAGAAAATATTAAGGTTGAACTCAAATATTTGAACCCGCTTAATGCACCAATAAAAAAAGATGAAGTTGTTGGAACTCTTCAAATTAACATCGAAGGTTATGAATCGAAAAATTTTGATATTTATGCAAAAGAAAATATTGACAAGGTCGGTTTTATAAGAAAAATTAAAAGGATATTGGAATTTAAAATTAATAAGTATTTTCCGAATTTAATTCACAAATTGACGAAAACTAATTTTTAAATGAGAAATCAATTATTTTTAACTATCAAATAATTTTTATGGACATACAAAGACTTATGCAACAAGCACAAAAAGTGCAAGAAAAAATGAAAAAAATTGAAGCCGAAATTGCTGAAAAAGAATTTGAAGGTTCGGCCGGAGGCGGAATGGTCAAGGCCATTTTAACTGGCAATGGCATTGCTAAAAAAATTATTATTGACCCCAAATTAATTTCGCTTGATGAAAAAGAAATTCTCGAAGATTTAATTGTGGCTTCGTTTAATGATGCTAAGAAAAAATCAGATGAAGGTTCAAGCGAGGCAATTAAATCGGCAACTGCTGGAATTCCATTACCACCCGGATTTAAATTTTAATTCATGCGAATAAAACTTTGTGGCTTTAATGAAATTGAATCTTTAGAGACTGCAATTCAACATAATTGCGATTTTTTAGGCTTTATTTTTGTTAAAAATTCAGTTCGCAACATCAATTATGAGCAGGCTAATAGTTTTGCAAAAATAATTCCTAAAAATATCGCTAAGGTAGCTGTTGTTTTAAGAGCTTCGGCAGATCATATCGAGAAAATAAATAATGCTCTGAAGCCCGATTTTTTCCAATTTCACGGCGATGAATCTGTTGATGACATTTTATATTTCAAAGAAAAATATCCAAATATTAAAATAATCAAAGCTATTTCGGTTGCCACCAAAAATGATTTAACGCAAATTAAAATGTTCGAAAATTATATCGATTATTTTTTATTTGATAATAAAAATCCCGGCAGTGGAAATAAATTTGATTGGGATTTATTAACTAATGTTAACACATCAAAACCTTGGTTTTTATCAGGCGGAATAACTGCTGATAATATTGAGGAGGCAATAATTAGAACCAATGCTAAATTATTTGATATTTCTTCGGGGATTGAAAAAATAAGAGGGCAAAAATCTAACGAATTAATTATCAACTTAATGAGAAAATTCAATTCTTTAAAAAATTAATTATAAAATGTTGAATTGGAAATATTTTTAAATTATAATTTTATCCAGTTCTAAGATTAATTTATTTATGCTTATAAAACTTCGAAATTTTATATTTGGAAATCCTCGTGATTTTTTTGATAAAGAAACCCGCAAAAGCCTTACTTTGGTGGCTTTTTTGGCATGGGTTGGTCTTGGTGCTGACGGCATTTCTTCTTCTTGTTATGGTCCTGAAGAGGCTTTTGTTGCTCTTGGTTCTCACGAAGAATTGGCGATTTACTTAGCTATTGCCACCGCCTTTACCATTTTCATAATCTCCTTTGCCTATACTCAAGTTATTGAATTATTTCCAAATGGTGGCGGAGGCTACCGAGTTGCCACCAGATTACTTGGCAAATATGCTGGGTTGGTTTCTGGGTCGGCTTTAATAGTTGATTATGTTCTTACTATTTCAATTTCAATTGCCAGCGGAGTTGATGCCATTTTTAGTTTCCTTCCTAAGGATATGCAAAACATCAAAATATTAGTTGCCATATTGATGATATGTTTTTTGGCTTTTCTAAATCTTAGGGGAATGAAGGAATCAATTAAATTTTTATTACCAATTTTTTTGGGATTCATCTTCACTCATTTCTTTTTAATAATTCACGGCATTGTTGCTCACGGCTTTGGACTCCCAGCCTTAATTCCTCAGGCGGTGCAAGAAACCAGCGAAATGAAAAATACCATGGGCTGGGTTTTTGTTTTTTCAATTTTCTTGAAAGCTTTTTCGATGGGTGGCGGAACCTATACTGGTTTGGAAGCGGTTTCAAACAATGTTAATACTTTATCGGAACCCAGAGTTAGAACTGCAAAAATTACCATGTTTTTAGTTGCAACCTCCTTGGCTTTTATGGCCGCTGGCATCATTTTGCTTTATTTACTTTGGGGCGTCTCTAAAACCCCCGGTCAAACCTTAAATGCTACCACATTTTATGCTATCACGGAAGGTTGGTATTATAAGGATATTCAACTTGGCAAATTTATTGTACCAATCGTTTTAATATTTGAAGCTGGATTATTAATTGTAGCCGCCAATGCTGGATTCTTAGCGGGTCCAAATGTTATTGCCAATATGGCATCTGACGAATGGATGCCAAAATCATTTAGCTCATTATCATCCAGATTGGTAGTAAAAAATGGTATTTTATTCATGACAATATGCGCCATCGCCACCCTTATAATCACTGGAGGTTCAGTTCATATTTTAGTGGTTTTATATTCAATTAATGTATTTATTACTTTTTCATTATCGCTCCTTGGACTCACAATTTACTGGATTCGCCATCGCAAACGACAAAAGGCTTGGTTTCGAAAATTAATAGTGTCCTCTTCTGGATTTATTGTTTGTTTTGCAATTTTATTAATAACTATAATCGAGAAATTTTATGAAGGTGGCTGGATCACCCTCTTAATAACTTCGGTGTTTGTTTCGGTTGGCTGGATTATCAAAAATGTTTATGTTCGTTTTAAAAAAAATCTTACCCTCAAAGAAATGGAATTTGACTCCTGTCAAGAACAATGTTTAAGCCCTTCTTCAATTCTTGAAGCGCTCGATAAAAAAGCTCCCACCGCTGCAATTATTGTTGATCAAACCTTCGGAAGCGGAATGAATTGCTTACTTCAAATCAAAAAATTATTTCCCGGAATTTTTAAAAACTTCATTTTTGTTACCGTTGGCGAAGTCGATTCTAATACTTTGCGTGAGGAACATCGTTGGCGAGATATGAGGCGCAAAACTAAATCCGTGGTCAGTAAATATAAAAATTATTGCAATGCCAATGGTCGCTTTGCTAAAGCTTATGTTGGCTATGATACTGATATTGTTGAAAAACTTACCCAATTGACCGACCGCGTCGCTAAAGACTATGAAAATGTTATTTTTTTTGGCACTAAATTTATTTTTGATAATGAAAATTTATTCACTCAACTCTTATTCAACCATGTGCCATATATTATGCAAAGAAGGCTTCATGTAAAAGGTCTAAATATGGTCATTTTGCCTATGAAAATTGACAATACTAAACAAATACCATCGCAATGAGTTTAATTGAAATTGAATTAATTATCATTTCCGCCCTATTAATAATGGCAGGACTTATCTCTTGTTTTGAAACAGCAATCACTGCATCGTCGCGTGCCAAAATCCACCGCCTAGAAAATGAAGGCAATTTAAAAGCAAAAAAAATTCTTAAATTATTAAAAAATCGCGAAAAAGTTGTTAGTGTAATGTTGTTGGCAAATAATGCCACCAATATAATTGCCTCCGCCTTAACTACCAAATTATTACTTGAATTATTCGGCGAAATTGGCGTTGTTTATGCCACATTTTTTTTAACCGTAATTGTTATTGTTTTTGGCGAAATTTTGCCGAAAACCATCGCAATTCAATTCCCAGAAAAATGTGCCATTTTATTTTGCTCATTAATAGAAATATTATATAAAATTTTTTCGCCGATAGTTGATGTAATTCAAAAGATCATTGATTTTTGCATTCATCTTCTTCGCTTTAAAAAAATTGTAAAAACCAACCAATCGGAACTAGAAGAAATTCGCGATACTCTTGATTTAAAAGCCAAAGAAGGAACAATTTATAAGTATGATAAGGATTTGTTGGACGGAGTTTTAGATTTAGTTGATACCGAAATTAGTGAAATCATGGTTCACCGCAAAGATGTTGAATCAATTAATCGCGATTTAAAAAATTCAGAAATTTTAAAAAAAGCTATTGATATAGGCTTTACCAGAATTCCACTGTGGCAGGGAAGCAAAGATAATATTATAGCCATATTAAATGTCAGAAAACTGTTAAAAGCTTTGTATTTTTTTAAGGGTGATATTGAAAAATTCGATTTAGGGGTTGCAACGGTAATTCCGTTTTTCTCCCCCAAAAGCAACAATCTTCGTTCCCAACTTTTTGCTTTTAGAAAAAACAAAAGAAGATTAGCAATTGTAATTGATGAATATGGTGTATTTCAAGGGATCGTGACTCTTGAGGATATTTTAGAAGAGATTGTTGGCGAAATAAAAGAGCAAGACGAAAATAATGAAATTAACATCATTAAAACCAAATCTGGAACTTTTAAAATTACTGGAAAATCGCTGGTTCGCGACATAAATAAAAAATTGGATTTGAATATTGAAGAAAATGAAGAAGCCCACAATATTTCCGCCTATATTATCAATTATTTAGGAAGAATACCCGAAGAACGCGAAAATTTTATCATCAACAAAATTGGTTTTGAAATTTTAAAGAAGCGCGATAATAATTTATTGTTAATAAAAGTTAAAAAAATTCGAGAATAATATGACTACCAAAGTTAGATTTGCCCCCTCTCCAACTGGTTTTTTGCATGTTGGAAATATTCGCACAGCTATTATTAACTATTTATTTGCCAAAAAAACTAATGGTGAATTTATCTTAAGGCTTGATGACACTGACACCAAAAGAGTTAAAGATGAATTTCGTCAAATGATTTTTCAGGATATGAAGTGGCTAAATATTGACTACAGCTCCACTTTCAAACAATCTCAAAGATTAGAAAAATATCACGATGCCAAAAATAAGCTTATTGCTTCAGGCAGGCTTTATGAATGTTTTGAAACCGAGGAGGAACTAAATTTACAACGAAAATCGCAAATTGCATCTGGTGTCAGCCCAATTTATAACAGAAACGCCCTAAAACTTACCAACGAACAAAAGCAAAATCTTCGAAGCCAAGGAATAAAGCCACATTATCGATTTTTACTTAAAGATCAACCCACCACTTGGGATGATAAAATTAAAGGCAGAATTACCTATGATGGAAGGCATTTTTCCGATCCAGTTTTAGTGAGGGGTGAAGATGAGTTTGGCTTTAGCGTTCCCGTTTATACCTTTTGTTCAGTGGTTGACGATATCGATATGAATATTACCGATATTATTAGAGGCGAAGATCATGTCACCAACACCGCAATTCAAATTCAAATTTTTGAAGCACTTAATGCAAATATTCCAAATTTTGCTCATCTTGCTTTAATTAAAGCCTCAGAGGCCAAGATTTCTAAAAGAGAGGGTGGTTTTGATATAAAAACTCTTCGAAATGAAGGCTATGAAGCAATGTCGATTATAAGTTTATTATCGCAAATTGGAACTTCACAAAACATTAATATAACTAACGACATTAATGATTTAATAGAAAATTTTAACTTTGATAATTTTTCCAAATCCGCTACTAATTATGATATTTTAGAATTAAATAATATTAATCAGAAGTTATTGCAAATAGTGAGTTTTGAACATATTCAAACAAGAGTCAAAGAACTTAATTTAAAATATAATATTTCTAAAGACCTATGGGAAATGTGCAAATCTAATATTAATTTTATTCACGAAATTGAAGATTGGGCAGAAATTTTTACAGAAAAATTTCGTTATCAAAATTCAAAAAATGACCAAGAATTTTTACTTGATTGCCTAAAAGTTTTACCAGAAGATACTGGAGGCGAAAATTCTTGGCAAATCTGGTTAGATAATATTAAGAAAATTTCAAATCGCAAAGGTAAGGATTTATTTATGCCCATCAGATTAGCTTTGACTGGAAAAGAACACGGACCCGAGCTTAAACTCGCAATAAAATTTTTACCAAAATCAGAAATTATTGCTAGATTGCAAAATAATTAATACCATTTCAACCTGTCGTCGCTTTAGCGCGACTTTAAAATATCTTGCTTAATTGATTATTTATTAAGTTGAAATGGTATAATTTATATAAAATATCAAAATTTAATAAATAAATTTTGTTGAACTTTATTTTGATTAATTCAAAATATACCAATCTTTTTAATTTTATTTTTACTTAAATTATTTTCACATGAAACAAAAACCCCTAAGCTCAAAACTTTCAGATCAAAAATTAGGAAGAGGCTTGTCAGCCTTGTTTGGAAGCACCTCTATAAATAATTCCTTAATTAACAATAATTCCAAATCTAACAATATTGACAATGATATTGTAGAAAAAATTCCTCTTTCACAAATTCAAGCTGGAGTTTATCAACCTAGAACTAGTTTTGAAAAAAACGAACTAGAAGAACTGGCGGAATCAATTAAGGAGCATGGCGTAATTCAACCGATTATTTTACGAAAAATTGAAAATAATAAATATGAAATTATCGCTGGAGAGCGAAGATTTAGAGCTTCCAAAATTGCAAAATTAAACGAAATTCCAGCTATTATTCGTAAAATCGACAATCAAAGTGCTTTAGAAATTGCAATTATTGAAAATGTGCAAAGATCAGATTTGTCGGCAACTCAAGAAGCACTTGGATATAGCCGTTTGATTGAAGAATTTTCTTATAATCAAGATATGATTGCCAAAAAAGTCGGAAAAAGTCGAAGCCATATTGCAAATTTATTAAGATTGCTAAATTTGCCAGTAAAAGTTCAGGAATATGTTGATAATAAAATCATTTCGATGGGTCATGCCAGAGCTATAATTAATGCATCTAATCCCGAAGATTTGGCAGAAAAAATCATCAAAAATTCCTTGAATGTGCGTCAAGTCGAAGATTTGGTTCGTAGCGATAAATACGAAAAAGCTACAAAAAAACCGGCAATGGTTTTAACCAATTCAAAGATAAAATTTATCAGTCCTAAACATATTGCAGACATTGAAAATAATTTAAAAGAATTGCTAAAAATGGATACCAAAATTTTGTTTAATCCAGTTAACGGAAATGGCAAAATTACTTTTAAATTTGAGGATCTCGCTTCTATTCAAAATTTAATTAAGAAATTACAAAACTAATTTTTTTTAGCATAAATTATTAAATTATCACTTCCGCAATTTTCACAAATTTTTTTGCTTCCAATCCTGCGGTAAATTGAATAAATTATGGCTATAGGCGTTGCTACTACCCACCAAAAAATTTCGGTTTTTTTGGAGCCTTTTTTGGTTAATTTTGGGTAGCCAACATGATTACAATTCAGGCAAATATATTGCTTTTTTTTGAACATCAAAAATTATATTTATTGGTTATCGGATAGCGACGATCCTTATCAAATGACATTGAAGAAATTTTAACCCCAATTGCCGATTGTTTTCTTTTATATTCACTATTTAAAATTAATTTGGCAACTTTATTTACCAAGGCTTCGTCAAAGCCCAATTCAACTGTTTCTTTAATAGAATTTTGCTGTTCAATAAGTGAATCGAGAATTTGATCCAGAGTTTCATAAGGCGGAAGCGAATCGGAATCTTTTTGATTGAGTCGCAATTCAGCAGATGGCTCTTTGGTAATAATATTATCTGGAATAATTTGAGTTTTTTTAAGTAAGCCAATTGGGCAAAAATTTTTATTACGAAACTTTGCAATTTCGTAAATTTTAGTTTTATACAAATCTTTAATTGGGTTGAAACCGCCATTCATATCGCCATAAAGCGTAGCGTATCCGCAGGCCATTTCGCTTTTATTGCCAGTGGTTAGCAATAAAGAATTTTCGCTATTAGAAATTGCCATTAAAATATTTCCTCGAATTCTGGATTGAATATTTTCGAGGGCTAAATCCGAAATTTTCTGATGAGATTGCAGGGTTTTTGAAAAATTTTGAAAGATCTCCTCGATGGCGATAACTTGCAAATTTAGTCCTAAATTTTTGGCGCATAATTCAGCGTCAATCATCGAAGATGCAGAATTAAATTTGGTTGGTAAGGCAATTATTTTTACATTATCCGCTCCCAAAGCATCAACCGCAAGGGTTGCCACTAGAGCTGAATCGATGCCACCCGACATTCCGATTAGGGCTTTAGAAAAATTATTTTTGGCAAAATAATCGCGAATTCCCAAAATTATGGCACAATAATTTTGCATTAATTCATCTTCGCAAAATAATTTATCATTTCGATTTTGATGGATAATTTTTTGATTTTTGTTAAATTCAAATTCAAAATCATCTTCGTAAAAATTTGCTAATTGCTGATAAATTTTGCCATCATTTGCCATTACAAAACTTGCGCCATCAAACACCAAACCATCTTGAGCGCCAATTTGATTAACATAAAAAATTGGAGCTTTTAAAGTTTCGGCAAAAATTTTAACCGCATTAATTCGTATTTGGTGTTTTTTAAAATGATAAGGTGACGCGTTAATTGAAATTATAACATCAATATTTTGTTCTTTTAATAAAAATAAATTTCTTTCATCCCAAATATCTTCGCAAATTAAAATACCAAATTTATAGCCACGAAAATTAACCAAATTCAAACTGTTGGTTGCATTAAAATAGCGTTTTTCATCAAAAACTCCATAATTTGGCAAAGTTTTTTTGTAAATTATATTTTTGATTTCGCCATCTTCGATTAAAAAAGCAGAATTTCTCAAAACCTCATTTCCTCTTTCTATGACAACAGATGGCGAGCTAATTAAAATTGCGCATTTTTTATTTTTACTAAAAGCCATTATTTCCAAAATTTTGCTTTTACAATCATCAATAAAATGTTTTTTTTGCCATAAATCATCGCAAGGATAGCCAGAAATTGCTAATTCGGAAAAAATAATTAAATCGCAATTATTGTTAATAGAGATTTCATATTGCTTGAGGATTTTTTTCAAATTTCCAGACAAATCACCAACCACA
>Ga0169931_10007821_pt1 | contig 15761 bp, 8 predicted proteins | sample Kivu_15m_20L_FD_129675 | JGI IMG/M metagenome (GOLD analysis project Ga0169931, IMG submission 129675) | Freshwater microbial communities from Lake Kivu, Western Province, Rwanda to study Microbial Dark Matter (Phase II) - Kivu_15m_20L... | ecosystem: Environmental > Aquatic > Freshwater > Lake ... | reverse complement strand
TTTATTACTTGGTTGAGAATTTGATGACACCATCTTAGCTTTTTCCTATGTATAGATTTCAAGCTTATCCTTTTAGAAGATTTCATGAGTTTCTTTCAACTTAAACAATTTAATGAGCACTCGACCATTGTCAACCTTAGCGATGATTTCTCCTGGCCAAAGAACTTCGCCTACTTGTTTGAAGATTAGAGTGCCAACTTCCATACCGGCAAATTATAAATGTCAATAGTATATATTAATATGAGTCAAATAGTATATTATCAGGAATCGCAAGGAAGAACCGAAGATGGAAAAAGTGATGTTCTTTGTAACGAATTATGAAGAATAGAAGAATTACGGGCTGTTGACATACCCTAATTCGCATGAAGTTTTATAACAGGTGATTAAGTCCTGTGAGACGGAGTGCTCAGCAATACATTTTTAGGCTTAAGTATTATTTTCGGTCTTATTTTTTCATCTTTCGATCTGCTTCTCTGAATCTGCCTATACGTATCCCTCAGTTTCTACACCTTCTCCTATTTTTACTATAGTTTCTTGAGTAATTGTATTTTTTGCTATTCAAGTTCGATCTTGCATTTTTATAAAATTTATTTTGATAGGTCTCTAGGTATAGGACTTTTCGTTGCAGTATTATCTACTCTAAGATTGATAACTATTTATTTAAGACCGCTTCTTCTTGTGGTTGCTTGCGTGTGATTTTTAGATAGTGACTTTCTGAGGAAAGGTCGGGAGTGCAAATGCGCTGCGGGGTTATTCTCATTTATGTTGTTAAAATTTCGCATTAACTATTTCTATCTTTTATTATTAAAATTATCATAATTACATAATTTTTGCATCTTTATCTTTATTATATACCTTTACATGTCTATCATTCTATTAAAGAAAAAGTCTGTTTGCAAAAATTAAAAAATAAACAAAATCGTAAATTTGATGGACCATTTATATCAGATAGTATTAGATAATGAAATACTTATGTATTATGGTGTTACTGTTGGAAATAATATTTACATTATACACAGATGGAATTCGCCCTTAACAACAAAAACCTCTAATACCAGTAGCCTATCCATACTAATAATCGCAAACAGGTAAGTCATCTGTTTCCAAATACGAAGCCGAAAAAGCACAAGGATTCTAGATTCAGACTGGACTCTCCTCGCAAAACATCAGATCTACAGCGCATCAGCACCATTGATAGCGAAGAACTACAAAATTACATGAACTGCGGTGGGATAAAACTGAACAACAGATTCAACAAGTCGATGGAACGAGGGTTTAAGAAAGAAAACAGGGTGGCGGCCCAAACAGATGGCCTTCCTAGACTCAAATCATTCATATCTCCATCGACGCCCCTTAAAAGACTGCACATTTCTCAGCATCAAATGCTCGGTCGGCGCTCAAACATATAAGATAACCCTTAAAGTCAATACCTGCCCGCTCCAATAAAAGATGAACTCAAAATTATTTCCTAATAAGAAATCATCATATCCAAAAATATGAACAAAAAAAACACGCAGGAAAATTGCAATTATGGCTTCTATTGTGCCAAAAATTGCTATGTTAGCCTTTACCCTTGTGACGAAAAAATAAAAATAATAAGCCACTAGAACATTCTGCCTACTTTTGGACTCTGCATTATTTAGGAGAAAGTATACTACATGACTGACATGTGCCAGGGATTGAGCTTGCGTAATTTGTTGATTTAATTTGGAAAAATGAACTAATCGCTAGTCAAATTGTACATAAGACAGCTCGTATCAGGAGTCCAGGCCATTCACAGGCAAGGTTTTAAGCATAATCGTCTGAATCTCGACAACGTTCTTCATGACAAAATGGGCAATATCCTCATAAATTCTTTTACAGGATCTTCACGATTACCTTCCTAGAAAGATAAAAACTTACAAGCCTACTATTATCCTCCAGAAACACTGCTGGCTAAGTAACATATTCTTCAGTCACGAAACGATATCTGGGCCATAGGATGCATAACTTTACAGCTTCTAGAAGACAAAAGCATCAAACTAAGCAACTATCACCCTTACAACTTTGTCACCCAGTCTCAGGTCGATACTGAGGATTTCATGACTAAAGTAAGAAGACTTATATGCTCTGAAACACTATAGTAAAGTTATCGGCAGAAAAATGAATAAAAAAGCTAGCTTTCTCTCGCAGCTCTACAGTTCATTAGAAAATGTCTCAGTCTTCGTTACGATCAGTACCCTACGGCCTCAGAACTGCTTCAAAGCCCGTTTCTTACATAATGATAATTTTTTATAAAATATTTTGAATAATCATTTTTGAGGAAAAGCTAGTAAATATAGATTGAATAGCCACGATTTTTTATCTAAAAGCTACTACAAAGGCAGACCCAGTTCTATTTTGCGAGAACTATGCAAAAGTTTGATAACAAACTGACCATTTTCGACCTCAAATCGAGTCCATATTTCTGAAATCGCTTGAGGAGATAGGGACATCGTAGGTTTTTCGTTGAAATTTTTATATGAATGAATTCCATTCTGATTGATTACTATAAAACATTCCTACCATTTTTTAATGATTTTTGATTTTTTGCTAAGTTTTCCGTATACGTAACTATTTTTAACTAAATTTTATGGCACGCTCTGATGAGTTTACGAAGATGATTTGTGCAATTTGTAGCCCATATTGTTAAGTTTTTCTTGAATAGTATATGCAAATATGTAATAATTTAGTGGGAAATCTCGATATAACTGGGTAGACGCTCCAATAAAAAGTTAATTATTTTGAATAGTGCTGAGCTTTATCTTGTGACAATCTTTGATTACAAGTCCCTGAATTAATTTTATTTTGTGGATATCTTTCAAGTAGTAGGCCTTATCAGAAATGAAAAGAGACTGATCGTTAAAATCTATGGTCTAAGGGCTCCATTGTTACTTCATCTTTTTGATTGAAAAATATATAGATGCTCTTTACTTTTATTTACTAATTTGCTTGTCTTTGCTATCCAGATATTTTTTTTATTCTTCAACCGTCGAGTTCCTATGCTTCTACTACGATGATAACGACTATTGTTAACCGACATCATCCTCTTCCGAAGACGACTCTCCGTACATTTATTTTTTCATCGCTTGAAATTATTTAGAATGTTGAAGCTTGGACATCAAGTATTCTTTACGTTATCTCAAAAAAGGATCATCTTCGATACCTTAGATGCTTGAATTGTTGGGTCCTCGTTGTTCAGATCGATGCACTTAGTTGGAATTTAATTTTACTGATAGAGCTGAGATAATTTTGCTGGATTTTTATGCTTTGTCTTCCATAGATAATATATTTTTATTGATATATTTTTATAGTTCTCTATGCTATAAACAATCAAATGTTATAGAATCTTTCCGAGTTTTAATCAGAATATTAAGGTTAAACTCTCAAAAAAATACAGAATTTTGTAATTTAACTAGCAAAACTTTGATTAACTTCGATTTAAACAACTTTTAAAATTGACGGAATCTAAGTGAAATACTATGAAAATAGACACGTAAAACAAAGAAAATAGACACGTAAAACAAAGAAAAGGAAAGACAAAAAAGTTGATAATGATGATTATTTATCATCAATGATTGAAAATCTATAAATTAATCAAGCTTACATGTGAATTCATCGTTTAATTACAAACCTTAGAAAAATCACAATTAAAATGATAAATTTCTTTATTGCAAACCTCAAGCCATATTTTTATAAGTAAAACATATTAGAAAATGCTAGAATTATTTTAGATCAAAAGTATATTTTATGTAACATAGTGAAATTTGCTTATGATTATATTTTTATGGATTGAATAATTAATAAAGATATTATAGCAAGCAACTCTAAAAATGAGCAATAGAACTCAAATCGATGGAGTGAACACTGAATAACCTTTGTTCAGCTTTCTATGCTCCTAAACTAATGTTTTTTATGCATTCTAGTCCTTTTAGGAATACAATGATTTCTTGTCCTGGATGCGGACAATCAACGCTCCAGCAACTGTCGATTGCCAAGAAAACATTGTAAATGGCTAGACTAATGACGAAGAACTCTAAACCGATACGAATATAAGCACAGAAGAGCAGCTGAACAATTCACTCTAAAAAAATAGAATAAAAATGAACCAACAAAATGATTTATGCAAAATTCAAGATTAAAAATTCTCTTTTTAACAATAATATACAAGATATTAGTGATCTACTTGTCAAGTATAAAGATTGACATTTTGTTGAGAATAAATTATTTCTACAATAAATAAAAATAATCCTAAAGCTGAGAAGATACTTGTCATATGAAAGCTAAATGAAAGTAACTGATTATTGCTTCGTTAGCAAAAATATGCATTACTGATGAGTTATTTACCACTATTTTTTATATTTTTGCTATTTATAATCATAAAGATAGTGAATAACAATTATTTAGTATCAAATTGTATCAAATCATTGCTTATATCATTGATGTAAAAAACAGGTCTTACTATTCTTGTCATAACCCGAAGCTCCGACCCCCATAGCTAGCGCAAATAGTAATAGAATATCCATTAAGACTGCCAGCACTAGCAGTATATTGAAAACCACACGAGTACTGCCTTTCAAGACGCAGCTTTGCATGATGGTTGCGATAGTGAATGAAACTGTTTGAATTATTGCGAACACCACTGGTGCGTAGTACGGAGCGTACATGATACACCCTGCTACTGCCACAGAATGCAGTCCAAAGTAATGCAAATACCATTATTTAAATTTCTTCTGGTCCATTCTGTGTTCCCTCTGAATATATTGTTATGTACTGCTCCGAAGCCTGGATAACTTTTGGCCTATCGCATTACAAAAAGCCCCTAGCCTTACTCATTATCCTATTCGAGCTTGTTTTTGAGTTTGATGACAGCTGCGTGAGTACATGATTACTGCCGGTGAACTTGTACTTGGCGATGTAGAAGATGTATACGAGTACTCCGAAAAGTAGAGTGGAGTGCATGATATAGCGGATGATTTGTTAGTAGCCAGTGCCGCTGTAAATAAAAGGACTGCAGTAGTTGAGGAACCACATTTTAAATTATAAACTAAGAATATAAACTGAGAAGCTTACGGTTTGTAATAAAAACTAACAAAATGAAGAGTTTTTGATAATTTTGATAAAATGTTGCTTGTTAATATGTTGAAAAACAAAAATACTATACAAAAATATATTCTTGATACTAAATTAATCAATATTTTGCTGAAATATGCGAGATAATCTAAATAATGAATCGTCTTTATCATTAAATAAGCTGAATAGTAGACAAAACACGAATTAAGATGATATTTGTTAATGGTTTAAATAGAGTCAATCAGACTTTAAGGTCTCCGTTGTTGATCTTAGCGATGAGCTACTTGGGGTTCTGCTTGTCGACTGTGCAGCCCAAAGACTTGCAAGTTCCCAATACCTGCTTGACTGTTCCTGCGAAACTTTTAGCCATTGATTTCTCCTATATCACCTTGGCGATTTTTTTGATCTGCTCGAAAGTGAGGTTGCCCTTGTGGTTGACGTTCTTGACTTTCTTTCTGTCACGCTCATAGTTTCCAAGTTCCTTGATAAGGAGGGCTGATGAGCTGGGTTGGACTGTGATGGTGGCAGCTCTGTTTTGGCACTTGAGTTCAACCATGACTCGAATACCCTTCCACTTGCTTCCTTCCTTGACGATGTCCTCACCAACCTTTTTGGCATTCTGGATTAAAATATGAATACGAGACCAAGAGGACCAAGTTTGGGGGCGAGAGTGGCGGCGGGCCCGGGTTCTCCTCCGAAGACCTTGATATTGACTGAATGAAATGACTATTACTGATTCTGACTTCGTTGGGATCGACTTTGGGTGGCATTTATGGTAATCAAAATATTATATTAAAACTAAAATAATAATAAATTTACTCTTTGTCTAATCCATTATCGCCCTATATCTTTGACTAATATTTAATCTCTAATAATATTGCCTATGATGTTATATCTGTTCAACATTATTAAAAAAGAGTTATGGAAAGTTGTTAAAACTTGGTTAACAGTGACATCGACATCCACCAGAAAAGGACTCCTTTTAGCGATCCTAATAATAAAACTACGAATGCGCTTACGAATGTGTTAGTATATTGTAGTTTTTACTATCCTCATACTAAAAATCTAATCAGTCTTGTTTTGTAAAAAATCATTAAAAATAACTAAAAGACTCTAGTTTAATCGCTTTAACATCTGCATAAATGTGTATAAAGATAAATTGTTTATGGACCATCTAGCGCTTTTGTGCCGCCAGGTGAACAACCACATATCAACAAACTAGATACTCAACTGCTCATTAGCATCTAAAATGAATAGTAAAAGCTCTAAAACATGATTTAGTAAATCAATAAGTTAGGTATCGACGAATTGTTCCCATCTGCAAGAATCAGTTAGTTGATTTGGTATGATTGTGCTAGGTTTTTATCGATGTCTTCAGTGCATCACTTTAGAGGCTTTTCTGATCATTTTAGCTCGTAACTTTAGATCGATGGATAAAGCTGGCTTCAATCAACTCCCTTCGCTTATCTTATATGCTTTCTTTCTTATACTATCGAAAAAACACTTTAATCTACATAGCTTTCAGCAGATAGTTAAAAGGCCCTGAGACTAATGTGGGCAAGGCTGGCATTTTTACATAACAAAATATTGAAAAATCCAGTAAAAAAACTGTTTTCTATCGTGGTTAAAAACTACAAGCGAGTGATTAAGCTTTCAGAAGAAAAAACAAGCCTTTAATAATATATCTAGCTCCTTCTTTAATATCAATTTTGTCTGCTTTTTTACTACAAATACAACTAAAGCTAGTAAATACTAAACCACTGTTCAAAACTGTTACGAATGAAGCTAGAGTTCACAGGTAAGTTGGGCCGAAGAACCAAATATCAGCAGTTCGACACTGCTCAGTTAGTTATGAACATAAAATAAGCCGAATCTAACTAATAGACTGTTAAAAACAATCACGATTAAGACGATTTTGATTAAAAAATAGATTTACTACCAGCCAAATCCTTAGTCGATAAAATTAGATAAAAAGTAAAGGCTTAAAGTTCATAAATACAAAGCGCAACTTACGATGAATAATCTATTCTTTTGTAGACGCCTAAATTTGTAGAAGAATCTCATGCTAATTAGCACCACCCTACAGATATTACTGAGCATCATTTGTTGGTCAGTTTAGCTATTTTGCATCACTAATGGCGCTCTTCACCTCACGACTAAATGCTCTATCAGAACATTTCTGCTGCCATTATGAGACTGTTGAGCTAGAAAGTTTCAACTTCTTTCTGCTATAATTTTAGCCTACTACTGCTGCGTTCTGTAAACTAATTTCATCGAATAAAAAACACAGAAAGAGCCCTCGACCAGCTTTAAAAACTAAAAACTACATACAACAACAGAACTGATAAAACAGTGACTAATCTCTACTCGACTCCCTACGACTCTCATCTAGGTTTCATTATGATTCTGGCTGATAGGTACATGGAAATAGGTTTAAGTATTTCTGCAGTTTAATTGTTTTAAAAGGCTGGTCTTTACGAATAGTGCATAGATACTTTAATACAAAGAAATTACAAAGATAGGGCTCTAGAACTATTAAATAAACTACTAGAAGACAAAGTCAAGAATCCTAGAATTTTATGCATGCTCGGAGACATCAAATCATAACATAAATACTATTAAGAAGCGTGGGAGCTAAGCAAACGCACTAATGCTAGATCTCAAAGAGCCCTAGGTTGGCTGTATTTCAATAAAAATCAAATAGAAAAAGCAGCTTAGAGTTTCCGTTTAGCCACACAAGCTAGTTACTATCATCCTGGCACATGGTTTACTCTCGGATGCTGTTATATGCAAACAAAACAGTTCGAAAAAGCCCTTCAGGCTTTCAGTGAGTGCATTTCTATTGACGATACCCAAGGTGAAGCCTGGGGAAATATGGCTTCTTGCTTTATCTATCAAAAGAAACCTAAAGAAGCATTCTCAACACTTGTTCAAGCTGTCAAATATTCATAACGTAACTGGAAACTATGGGCTAATATCATGACAGTTTCGCTTACGATTAAACGATTTTACAAATATTTTTAAGCCATAGAGAAGTTAGTAGAACTTGGTCAACAGTAACTACTTACATAAGATAATATGGCTAAAATTGTTCAGGTGATGCGTTATAAAAACTAAAGCGACTAAAGAAGAAGAGTTATTTACGCATTCAAGACAAGAATCGATAGATTGTTCGACTACTTATAAAATTCGATAGGTCAAAATCCACTTGTCTGGAGAATCAGAGTCCTATATCAGATCGAAATACTATAATATTTGAATATAATGTAAGTTCATTACCATAATCTGCATATCGCTGGGAAATTTGACCCCAACGATGCTCTACCAGGATACGAAACACTACAATAAACCGCTTTGACGACCAAAACATAAGAAAATGCAACTAAAAAGCGAATAGTTGACCACAAACAAACATAATTAAATATGAATATGAAAGTAGGATGGCAAGATAACAAGTAATTTTTCACTAACTTAGAATATAGGCCTCGAAAGTCAAAAAAATTTTTTAGGAATACATAAACATCTACAGGTAGTATTCATAGCGAAAAGATAAGTAAGAATTCAAACTTTTTGTGAGTGGAGTGGCAAAAAAAATATAAACTTGTTTATAAGAAACTTACACAGTATCTTTGTAATGGCTGTCGTGATTACTAAAATAGAATCTGATGTATATATATGAAAGCATTTTCTAATTATTATCGTATGAAGCAAGCAAAAAAATAGCCGATAATAAACAGCAACGTACATAACTTTACATCACCTGAACGCTACGCAGATGAGTATGTAAATCGAATAAATCCTGACAAATTTACTTTTCTCAATTCGAATCTGCTAGTTTCCAATATATTGAATCACCTTCCATCAACCTAGCAAGACAGTTGCCAGAAAAACGATGATGCATATGTACATAAATCAATATAAAGACGAATCAGTAGGTAGAAAGTTAAAAATTCAACTAAAGAAAATTCAAGAACAAAGAAAAGATAGAAAGAGTTAACAAACTGTCGAAATGTGTTTCGCAAAAAACACTATAATAAAAAAGAAAACAGCGAAAGTAGCTGATTGATCAAGTATTATTTAGTTAATGAAGGTCAAACAGATCGAAATAATGCAAATGGAAATGCACTAAAACGCCAGAGATATTCTAAGTCGCAGATAGGATAACACTTACCTGGGTCGAAATCTAATTCAAGGCTAAAACTACCTAAAAAACATGAAAGAGACTAATCCTGCAGACAAACTAAAAAAGAGTGAGGCTACTCGAGTAGTAATGAAGGAGTCATCAAAACAGAAGGGAAGGTCACATAAACTTATTTAAAAACAAAACTTAGACGGATCTTTTCTTAATTAAACGCAAAATAATATGACAAGCTTAGATTCAAGCTTATAGGTAAGCGCAGCAAAACAACATATAGATCAAAAAGCTGTTCAGACTCACAAGTAGTAAAAAATGAGTGAACTTATAAGAAACAAATCGTACGATAATGTCTTTAAAGAGCAACAAAGACTCGCCTCATGGCAGGGATTCTCGCAATTTTGGCAACGGGCTTTTGCCAAAAACGATCATGCAAGTGCACTTAAGAGCCCTAAAAAACTAGCTAAATGTCCGAAACAAAAGTATGTAAGTATTTCAAGTTAAAACAACAATGTTTTATAGTATACGACCAAATATGGTCGACACTTGTCGCTTAAAAATTACAGCTAAAAGTTTATTAAAACTGCTTGTTCATTTAATCTCTAGCTTAAATGATTTCTTCATATCACTAATTTTGCACAATTATTTAGCATTCTATTAGATTTGAATATAAGTGATTGTAGTATTTATAAATTTTGCATATATCATAGTCTATTTATAGACTATTTTACACAAATGACGCATCAGGCTGAACCTTTAGGTATTTTTCCCATAGCTGAAAGTACAATCACAACTACTATAGCGATTATGATCAAAACGATCAAAACCATAAGTATTTTGTCTGTATAGACTGATCTAGCAAAATACTTTATATGTCTTTGAGCTCTAAATATTGAATTTATTATACCTTTTCATTGTAGACTACGTGTCTTGAAGTTCCTAATATATCGAATCCAGCCTTTCCATCTGTCTTTCAAGCTAAATGTTGACAGTGTTGCTTATTTATTTCATTTAGTAAAGTCGATTCAAAGTCCTTTTTACGGCTTATTCAGATTAAAGTTGAGCCCTGTCTCCTTGCTTTATAAGCTAGTCTCTTTCGTTTCCCAGAGTTTACTATCTATTTTTACGATTTTTGAATATAGTTTACTAGTCTAAACCTTCGTTTCGTGAATATTACAATGATTTAAGCATTGTTTTCAATTTCTCACTTGCTATCTTTTGTGATTCTTTTGCTTCTTTTATAAACTTTTGATCCAACGAGTCTTCATAGTTTCTGATCATGTACTATAAACTGTTAATCAAATTTCTTGTTTGTCTAAAATCTCTACCCTTGAGCTTATCAATAGCTTCCCGTTTCTTGTCCCCTTTAAGTTTTAAAGTTTGCTTTATATTTTTTTGCAGACTTTTCATGTCTGCCTCTACATTTGCACTTAGCTCATTTATCTACTACATCTACCTGTAACATTATAAATCTTGTCATACCTATGAAGACAGCCAAAACAGCTCTTCTCGTGGCAAGTATCGTCCTCCAGGCGATCAAACTGAAATCTAATATTAAAGACAAAGCTAAGCAGAGGTAACTTTTGTAGCAAATAATAAAGTTGCTGCCTATGAACCCCGGGTAATTGCTATAAAAACTTCAAAATGGAGTAATTTTTGAAACAGATTTGAACCTGTGCGAAGGCAAAATATTTGCAGGCTAGAGTTTATCGGCTCTCTTGAATAAAAATGTGAAGGTTGCACAGTCCTGGATGATATAAGGTTCACCAAGCTCTAACTACAGGGTTCTCAAAAAGAATTAAGCCAGTTTTTTGCAGTTAAAAGATGGAAGTCACAAAGTCGATATCTTCGAAACTCATAATACGACTGTTTCTCCGACTCGTATGTTGAGAAAAGTTGTTAAAAACAAAATGATTAAAATAAAAAACTTTTTTAAAAAGCCTTTTTGCTCGGTCCAGTAAAGGAAAAATGTCAACATCACAAACATTTTTACAGAGAGCGAAAAAGTTTATTAACTTTATTTACCCGAAGCTTCTCCTTGCGTGGTGCTGGGTAAGTTCAAGTAAGAAGCTGCGGGGCTAAGCTGCTACAACCCTCTTATAATGGCTCCAAATAAAAATGCTCTTCAGACCCAAGTAAGCAACGCCATACTCAAAAAAAGTTTATTAAATGTTTTTCTGGTATGCGGAATAGCAATTTCAGCTGCTTTTCTGCTCAGATAAGGCTGGAAAGTATTCAAAAGAATTAAGTAGCCTTCAGATATTTTGTAAGTTTTGAGTTAAATTCAAGTCAAGTCGCGTATGTGCAACGAATGTGGAATAAACTTGTGCTGCATCTTGGCTGAGCCTTGCCAACACTTGAATATGTGCAGAGACTGCTGGAAAGATCGAAAAATATGTCCGAAATGCAACAAAACAGTGTTGTCGATCATAGAACTATATGTGTGCTGATCGTGGTAATTTTAGCCTTAATAAATATTTATAGTATTGATTATCATTCTATTGAATATAAGTTTGCTAAATAGATAATAGTGATGTGACTGGGATGATATTAAAAAAAGCCTGTAACCGGAGTCGAACCGGTGACCTCTTGCTTACTAGGCAAGTGCTCTACCAACTAAGCTATACAGGCTTGTTACATGTCTGCTAATCTTGCATTGAAATAACCACTCGCCTAAGTCGTGCTTTGTTTTGTTCAACAATACTTCATTTTATATTTTATCTAATAAACTTTCATGGGTGTGCTAAGAAATTGGATCACCAAACTCTTCAAGTTCACACCTTAGAAGGCACTCACAGCCCCCATCTGCACACATCCCAACCTCCCCTAAAAATAGCATTATACAAATTTAGTAGTTCACGCTCACGACCACTGTCGGACATGCGAAGTCAACATATGCATGGTCTGCTCTGAAGTGCATGTTCAACAGCACTGCGTTCTAGATCGTACTGATCCACTCATTCAGTTAAAATTAATAAAGATTTTGGAGGTGGCAAACTCAAATAGTTCAATGTGGGATATCTAATGTAGCTACCCCTTTCTGGCCTAAAATGCATTTGCGGTACACCTCTGGGTTTCTAGCCTGGCCATGGTATCTGTGCAGCATGTGGAATGGTAGAGTATTTGTTACTTAGGCTTCATGTTCTGTGGAGTGCCACTAGAAATGGTAGTAGATGGGCAACTGCACCTACCATAAAAATTACTACTAAAAGCCAAGAGACGTGCACATGCGTAGCATTCTGTTTCAAAATATAAGAAACATAAATTTAGCCAAAATCACATAGTGGTACAAATACATTAAAAAAGGAGTTTGGCAAGTAAGAGTGCCCTCAGCTATATTGCTTGCTATGCCAAAGCTGGCAGCAATCATTTTTACTTGCAAAGAGGATATCGTAACTTCGGCTTTCCCCAAGTAATTCATGCAAAAAGCAGCCTTAATTAGTCGAAAAGATGAAAAAAGTAGATTTTGGGTTAGATTTTGTAACCAATATCGAGCGTATCTGCGAATGCTAGTGCTAAATATGCCATGATCGCGGTATTCACTCTGTAGGCAACTGTGAGCATTCTTGCCTGGTCAAAACGTAGGTCAATGCTGCTAGCTACTATGATTAACATTAGATGTATCATGAGTGCACTTGTGACTGTATTTTTTGCAGAAGCGGGATCGTAGTGCACCGGCATACAAAGGCATAATGCGCGTAGCATTGCTATAAGAGTGCCTTTAATTTAGATAAACTATGATTTTAAATTACCATTAATCACATGATTTGTTCAAGAATATCAGCTATAGTCTATAGTTTGAATACTAAAAAAAGATAAATAAGAAAATTCTTTGAAGTGTTAATCTAAGGATATTATTTATTATTTTTAATATAAAAATTGAATAATCATTCGTGTTATTTTCAATCTGTTATAATATCCACCATAAGAAAAATGCATCAGTCTAGTCATGGTGCTCAGCCACATGGACATAACCCTAGCAACGATCCTTACATTCCTGATTGGTAGGATGCCACAATATACGCTAAGTCTGCCAGGGTCGGTTACTACGATTAATTGGATCACAGGGTCTGCCACTACAACAATGAAAAAATATAAAAGCGTTAAATTCCTCTCTGTGACACTTCCAAATCCCTATAATTCCTGGGCTTTGGATTCCCTCTTTTCTACATGTTCATCAGAAACTGCATTTTGCTTCTCACTCTGATGATCTTCGTTAGCAACGTTTTCACTATAGTCGATGCAGTTTAGTAGCACGACTGCTCCCAATCAACAAATCTTCGTCCAAAAGATCGCAAAGATTACTTCGACCAAAAGTGTAATAACGTTTTTATTTTATGGGCCAACATCAAGCCCAGCGCATACAGTGCCACCTACAGAATAGCTGAGTTTCTAGCACATTTGCTATGTCTGTTCTACATTAAAGAAAAAATAGTGGATACTTGGAAATACTACGATGAACGGGAGTCTGATCTTTCTGATTATTCGATCATGGTCAACGTTGGTTCAGATAATCTTCACAACATCAGACAGAGAATTAACGACTGCATCAAAAAGTAAGTTTTTAATTAAAATGGAAGACCTCTAAATATACATTAAGTTGTATTGATACCCCCCGCCAACACACTATACAATTTAGAGCATGACCATTAGCATGCGATCGAGCACTATCTTCATGGCAAGTACGGTGATCACTCGGAACACCACTAGGGACACGGTGGCCATGATTCTGATCACGCTCTACACGAAATCAAAGAAATTGAAGAAAAAATCAAGAGAGAAGTAAGGCTGGCAAAGGCAGGATTAGCAAACGACAGTCTAGCTTGTGAAAACGCCATAGTGATATTTGAGACCTAACCTGAAAAAGAGTGGTTTTTGAAGGAAGTTGATAACAAGCAAGATCAGATAAAAAAATATTTTAACTATCCTGAACAACCAGTCGAGTTCTTTGAAGCCCCCGAGCCTCGATAAATCATCTATCACAATTTACAGGAGCAGGATTCTTTGGTTAAAAATGTATTTATTTCTTGGGCTCTCAGCGTTGGTTTTCTAACCTTAACGGTTTTAGTATTCTACTTTCTTCAGCTCGGCAAGAACGCCATGCTTGAAGCTATCTAATAAAGCTAGTTGTAAGGTTAGCATTAAGGGGGACATGGTGGACATGGAGACAAAGGAGGACACGGTCACAAGGCTTCTCTAACAAGTCATCTACAGGAACACCACTTTGTTTTTCCTATTTACGCATACATCCTTTCATACGGTTTGCTCTTCTTGATTATCTTGTTCAATAAATTCATTATGGGAGCTGTTCTCCATCATTTCACTCACATGGAAAGACACTACAACAAGGCTCATGAGGACTTTTCTTTCGCAGCCAAATACACGATGGGGATGTTTCTGACCACTGCCTTCATGACCATCATCGTTTAAGCTCTTCAAGCCAACAACTACTATAAAGACGATTTCGGACTAATCGTGTAAGAAACAATAATGTTTGTGTTTTCAGCAGTCATCATACCTCTCAACTGGGTAATCAATCCTTACAGATTGTGTCATAATTGCAAGAGGGATAAACACTATGGAAAAAATGATGTAACTCAGCACTAAGCCAACCACTTAATGGCAGAATATCACTATGATATGGGCAAAAGATATGCTTAAATTCTATAAATGATGTGGTTTGCCTTTTTGTATTCCGACATGATCCCAGTCGGCGGCGTCTTTATCGTAATCGGTCTATGCTTCTACTATTGGATTGACAAGTACAATCTGCTAAGACGAGCTAGTGTATAGAGCAATATTTCAGCTGACCTGGTCATTAGATGCTTGAGTCTTTTGGATCTCACATTGTTCTGGAAGTATATCGGCGAAATAGTATTCGATGCCACGATAAAGGGAGGAGTTAGAACTCTTTCTCTTATTTTCTTGGCTCTTTCCATCATATATTTTGTTATTCCTTGGAGAGAGATTATCCTCTATTTCAAGTAAGATTAGTTCAAGCTCAATTAGAAGACTTTCACTCAAGAAAAAGCAAGATTTTCGGGATAAAGATATGAACTATTCCATCCAGTTTACAAGCATATTAAAGAGGAAGGGCTTCATAAATCTCAACAGGTAATAAATTCAATATATAGAATCAAGGACACAATAGTTCTTCACATGGAGCTCAAGGTCATCCTAGCGCTCATATAAGCTTGACGCCACCTAAATACTTGGGAGGCTACCCTCAAAGGCAATCCTAACCCCAAAACCACAATCAATTCGTTTATGGAGCTCATCGGTGATTATCATCAAAAATAATATAACTTATGACCTTTGTTTATTAATGTTATCAACGATGTTATAATACATAATGAGCCTATCTAACATGAGATCCAATAGCACACATTAGTATTCGACCAACAAAAGCCGTCATAACAGACTCAAAAAACAATACGAACGTTTCGCAACTTAAGCTAGTCCTGTTGTCAATCTATAACCCTTCAAGAAAAATGTGGTAATTGTAGGACATAATAAAAACAAATCTAATGTTTCT
>Ga0169931_10007820_pt1 | contig 15762 bp, 8 predicted proteins | sample Kivu_15m_20L_FD_129675 | JGI IMG/M metagenome (GOLD analysis project Ga0169931, IMG submission 129675) | Freshwater microbial communities from Lake Kivu, Western Province, Rwanda to study Microbial Dark Matter (Phase II) - Kivu_15m_20L... | ecosystem: Environmental > Aquatic > Freshwater > Lake ... | reverse complement strand
TCAAATCTAGATTGCAAAATTATCGTAAACATCGTATTTCAATCCTACAAGACTTTATCCACGTATATGATAGGACTTTGACGGTACTCTTTCAAGCACGTCGTCATCAACTCTTGATGTCGACACAGCCACAACAGGAACAAGAAGAATGTTCATCATCATCATCATCAATATCACAACGAGAACAATCTCTATCAACAAGTACTGTGGAGCATTGGACTATGATGAAACCTATGGATTTGATGAACCAACTGTCTGAGATTAGTATGACATTTAGTTCTGGAGAAATGGCTGCATATTGTACCTTTCATATGCTTCCAATACCTGAAACTTTAGTACCAGCTTTCCATTGGACTATACATGAATCATGTAAGAATGAAGAGGTACATGGGGATAAGAAGAAAAAGACAAAGGGTGATTTAATCCCACGTCATAATCTTCTCTTACAGGAACCCCAAGAAAAGGAGTATACTACCTTTTCGGATCATACACCAAACAATCCATACCACAGTCAACAACAACAACAAAATGATGATAATATACATAAGAAGACAAATGATTCGTCCAACGATATAAGTCATGAAACTATGCCATGTGGTGAATATGTAACACTAGAACTACCAATTCTATCTTCAGAAGAAAAGAACTCCAATATAGGCATTGCATGGATATCCTTAATACAACATTTTACCACCTGTATCAAGGAAATCGAGCAACAACGACGTCTTCATCTATCACAGCAAAAAGTACAAAATCCATCACAACAAGATCAACAACAGCAAGGTGAAGATCCTACTATATCCAACTCCATGACGAATGAAAGAAACGAAACAAGTGATGGAATGGACAATGTGGATAACATTTCGAAAACGAGTAGTACAGCAACATCCGCAATAAATCAGCATCCATCACCAATATTGATCCATTCCCCAAGTAAAACTCTACATTATGATGAACAAGGAATCCACCCTTACTACAAAAGGTCCAGGAATGAATTGAATCATAATAATCATAGTATAATCCGATTTCATGATTCACCCACAAAAAATCGACAGTATTTATTTCCAACTTTATTGGATACTAGGCATGACTCGAATCACCGAGTCGATTTTACGACACCCGATACAATAAAAGATAAACTCAAAGGTGATAAAAGTATGAATCATCATCTTGATGAAATAAATCACCAACAGATATTGAATATATTGATGAATCATCATCATCATCATTATAAAGAACCAAAAGAAGCTAGTAGTAGTCGTAGTATGATTGTTATGTCACCAAGTGTGATGGAGAATCCAAATCCAATCAATGTCATGAATATCCTGAATCATGGTGTATCCACTGACACAAGAAAGTATCATGGCGCAATGCATAGGATGGAGGATGCGAGTAAAACCACAGACTACGAAAGTCACAGCTATCTTGGACAGAAATCAATATTCAATAATTCAAGGATGATGAACCCAAATAACTTATTTGCAGCTCACTCAAAATATGATCTGACACCAACTATGATGAGAGGGGATGGGAGATTGAATCCAAACCTTGATCGACCAATAGTAGTAGACCATCAACAGATACTAAAGAACTGTAACTTCTCGACGGAACCAAAGCATTATACATTAAGCTCAACAGCAGATACGTCTACAGATGACTCCATGATTCGCTTACGTGATCTTGATAGAGAACAGATACAAGCTTTTTTTATGAATCAGACACAGTGTTACAATCGCTCCAATGTCCCTTCCTCATCACATATACATGGTCATCCTTTGAAAAGACCATGTACCTACATATCTATACCATCCAAGGAATCGTTACAATTACGACAAGCCCATTTTTCACAAATAAATCCATTACCGGGACCTCGATTCCTGGTTACTCATACACAGCATGTACCGATCAATGATCATAATTCAACGAGACTGTCTCTGCCAACATATGAAGAACTTCTTCGTAAATATTATAATACTTGATAGGACGTTGTAAATGTGTCTTGAATCAATAATTGAGAAATATTATGAATGAGAGAATCTATCCTCATTAAATCCATACGCCTGTATTTTAGACGAGAGGGAGGAGAGGAAAACCATACCCGAATTATAATATTCCGATATATTGATGCATATCCCAATCAAACTGTTGCTTTTAAAAAAGCGACAATTATTATGTTTCATAGAATGTAAACTATATTAGCACCCATAAGGGTATACATATTTTAGAAGACCGAACACAAAAGGGCTATTCTATATCACAGACATAGATGTTCGTTCGCTCAAGAGTGATTCTTGTTACTGAAGGTCGTATTAATCCGAAGAAGAATTACGGTATGATGGCATGATTTTAATGTTCGCAGTTGATATTTACATCACGATGTATAAAAATGCTGATCTATGATGCCCTATTTCCTGTCCTGAAATGCAGTGTTTTTGCATGGATGTGGATACTGTAGATTCAGTATCCTACTGTCTACAGTCTACAGGGAATCTCATCTACGCGCTTCGTTCCAGAGGTTCAACCTCGTGTTATTACGACAGAACAGTTTGGTAAGTATTGGGTTTTTTTTTGTAGACATACAACTCACTTCTCCTTCCAAACCCTAGCTATGCTAGCAGGTGTGTGCAACATTCATAATCCTAACCCTTGAACCTCTGTGCTGCCGCATCTCAATTCTCAATAGATACAAGTATTTGATGGGACGCTGTAAAGATGGTTATTATAAATCATGGAAAAATGTTATGAACGAGAGATTCGGTGTCCATGCAATTCGGTACTTCATGCGATCGGAGAGAAAGCCATGCCAACGCAAAAGAAATAAATTGATATGGAAAATCTGCATTCAGTATTTAAATAAGGGCTACTATATCACTCATAGATGTTGTGCTCAACGGTGACTTTTGTTCCTCTTATTAGTATTTTATCAGACATATTAGCACAACCCCACTATCAATCCTTGTTATTAGTATCACAATTCAAGAAACGGCAAGTAGACACGACATCAATAGTTGATATCCAAGATCCAAAGGCAATATTGGTATTGGAGGCGGTGCATGAGCAAGACGATATAGGATGAAAATTCTATCCAAAATAGACACAGTTTAAAAATGGGAGGAACTGCAGAAACGCCATTGGACAGGACAGCTACGTCCGAAAACTATCGGAGAAGTCATAGAAACTGGACTACACAAGCCGTCGACGCATCATTAAAATTACTGTATTTCTTTGGAGAGAAAAAAAAAAGAAAAGAACACATACATCTACAATGGGGAACCAAGCCTTCAAGCATCGTTCATTCGCGACCAAGTGCAAACTATGCAATCACACAAACATGAAAGGTAAGTAGTGGTTTTTATACAATATACTTTCACAACACTCTAGTCATGGATTATGAATGGATCTTATTTTTATCATTCTATCAACAAACCTCGGATATATGGTGTTTACCATAGATAACAAAATCTTCTCATCGCAGCAGAGCCATATGAAACTGTACTTTCAAGATTCCAAATGAACCTATTGATCGAGAAGAATGGAAGGAATATACGACATTATGCTTCTTGACATGAAATACAAAAACAAAATCCTTTAAAATAAATGTTCGTAATTATGACATGTATTTCTTCTTTACACTTTCTAAACGAGCTCGAAGAGCAGCTGCACTACTCACTGCTTCGGCAGTTGACATATCTTGGAGGACGGTAGAAGGATTCGACGATGAAAATGCACGTGGAGATGCAGTTACAGGGATCGAGCTTATGGCCTCTGTTGGACGAGATGTATCTGTACTTACAGCAGCAGCTAAACGTTGACGAAGGGATGACATGGTATTCGTGGTACCATTATTGCTACTTTGACGATTAGCCAAAATGTATGATCGGAATGTCCTCGATAAACTCGTCAAATATGGTTCAAAGTCTGTTTCTGGATGACTATCCACATACGAACGAAGATTATTCAAGGTCAGTGTAGTATCAGACTCTCCCACCGCAGATCCTACGGCAAGTAAGAGCTGCGAAAATATCTTGTCTTCCATTGCCATCGACTTGACTCCCTCTGAAGTAATTGTATTTGTATCCATAGGCGAGACAGATTTCGGAGATGCAACAGCTCCAATTGTAATAACGCGCGGATGGCTATGAATGTCCAATTCATTGCAGCAAAGAGTATATAGTTTACCGCATCGAGAAAAAGAGCTATTCAAGCGAAGGCCGGTAAGAATAGACTCTATTTCTTGTAATTTATCCATGGTATTGCGAGCCTTAACCAATGCGAGCATAAGAGTTCTTGCCATACTTATACATGGGTTCATCCTTTCGTCGAGTTCCTCTGTTTGATTTGCATTCCCTTTCAGATTATAACATCCTATCAGCATATCTTCTAAACTGCAAAACGTTGCCTCCAAATCAATTCGATCTGTGCTTAAGGGCTCAGCTTCTTCCTCTTCCTCTTTAACTAATCTATTGAAAAGTTTAGTGATTATTCTTGACATCCTAAAATTCAGGTTACCAACATCTCGAGACGATATTTGATCACGGACAGTGTTGGAGCACAATTGAAATTGAAGCGAGAATAATGCCTGGAATGCTGCGTGGCGAGGTGTTCCCGACGAAGCCTGAAGCGCAAGCTAAAAAAACGTTTCATAAAAGTGCATCGTATGCGTTTGTATAGAAATATGCAAGATTTGAGAAGAAGTAACGAAAGGGTCAATCATTACCTTATTCATGGCCTTGGCCATTTTCTTACATGTAGCGTCGTCAAGATCTGGATAGTCCGTGGGCGTTGTGGCATTCAAGCGGGGATCAAGTAAGCCCTTGGATGCCTCACGAAGAACATGAATTAATGAACTCTGTGACACATGTGCAGCTAAATCCATATCCAAAAATATCGCCATTAGGGCTGCAATACCAACTGATAACAAAGGTATTGATAGACCAGCTGTTTGGTCTGAGTGACAACATTTGAAACCGAAGTCAAGGACACTGACGACAATAAAAACATTTGAATGTAAATAAAAACTGATGTAACTGAAAGGATTGAGGCAAACGTGATGAATCATATATTTATATTCATACCTAGCTAATCGTTCGACGCAAACTGCCATGTTTGTAATTATCTGCGACTTCAATTGCTCCAACTCTGCTGCTTGATTTGCAGCACCACTTTGAGTCGATGTCAAGGATGCATGGATACGCCGTAATCCATCAAGAGCCGTGGTGAAGTAACGACTATTATTTGGTATCAAAGGAATCGGCTCGAAAAGCAACTTATCAACACACTCGATGATACCCGAAAACATGGTTTTCTCTGTGAATGATGGAGGAGTTCTCTGAATTACGGGGGGGACGGTGATAACAGAAGAAATGAGGGAGCTGTCTTTTTTCACTGGCGGGGAATCGACATATCCTTCATCTTTGTCGATGTCAATTGACGTAACTGCCGTTTGTGAGCCTAACCTGTGTTTATCTCGTATTTGCTTCAGTCTTTCTCGGAGCGATGCAGCAGCGCCTGCAGCGGACGTATCATTTGATGAGGTATTCGAAATTTGATGATGAGTTCGGTGGGCTAAAGGATCTGGAATCATAGAGCCACGTGCGGATAAGGGTGTACTGGCATATGATGCGGACATCACTCTAGTTTTGTCTTCGACGTTGGTCATAGGGCTAAATTTGGATTGAAAGGAAAATGTAAATGGGCCATCTGGTGTCGCTGCGTATTCCGTAACCGAAACTTGAGTACTTGCTCTTAAGCCCAAGTTGAGCTTTAGACCCGACATATTATCAGCTGTTTCATTAGATACTGACGATTTCGTTGGCCTATCTTGCGATATTGATGGATGAGAATTTTCAGCATGTCCTCTTCCGATGCCGTGTCTTGAAATGCGTTCAAGAATAAGGTCACGCGCCTTGCTTGAAAGATACGACGATGTACAGATTTTGAGGTACTTTTGAATATCGGAATCCATTTTCAATATTACTGTCTCAATCAAATCTAGCAAGGCGATTTTGATTTCAGATACATGCTCTTCGGATAGAACCTTAGCTGTTGAAGTGAGACCCCTCTTTCCTATACCATCAAGTCCGCATATTTCAACACAACGATGTAGTTCTTTGATTGCAACAACTTTAGCCTTAGCATTTGCCGTTTTCTCGATGACTGGAACACAAATGAATGGGCCGTATTTTGATGCTGGAAAAATATGATTTTTGATAAAGCTCGATAAAGTTTCCAATATTGAGTCGCGGAAGCGTTCCTGATATTGAACATGTAACTATAAGAGGGTATGAATAGAAATTAGATAATTTTTAACGATAATACATACCTTAGCCGTAGCCGCCTTTTCAACCAAATAAGGTAACAATACCATGGCTTCGACATCATTCATTTGATAATTGGAACTGAGCATCAGAGAAATCATATCGATGAGAACATCAATTACGGGACCAAGACCCACCGGACTGTCACGACTGCATATGGCACAGGCAAGCCATTTATTTACTAAGTCTAATTGATCCAAAAAAAGTGTATCTGTTGTATCCTGCTTGGAAAGAAATATAGATCTTTGAAGCAAGTAACATCCGTTTGCAGCATCTTCTTGTTTCTGGAGACCTCCAGGTGGAAAGAAAAACTCAAGTGAAACTGATGGTATCAATTGGGACCATTTCTTTTTAAGCATGATAAAGGTAGGACCTCCTGTAGGTTCTTCAGGATACTCTGGCCAGTTTTCGCGTTGCCGTGACAATATTGAACAACGCTGATTCTTGGAACTGACGCCTGGAGTAGGCCCTCTCAGTGGATTGAATAAAGGATCATCAAATAGTTCATTGATGGAGGATAGGTCAGAGTCAGGATTTCGTTTACTAGAAGCGATTGATTCCCTTCCTATGGGAATTCTACCATGTGGACGCGACAGCGGTCGTGATATATCAGAAATATCCGTGACTTTTGATAATTGCGATTCTCGTCCTGACCGAGCCGTAGATCTTGATCGTATCGAATCAGAATGCGAATCAGTTGATTTCGGTAGAAGAGCCTTAGATGATGAGCGAGTAGGTCCTGAATCAACAGAATCTGAACTCCTCGGTTCGCGACCAGCACGTGAGTTTGATTTCGGTCGCATTTGGTTAGCCTTTAACGCCTCGTGGTTTTCGACATTTGTAGCATTATTCCGAGAAAGCGAGTTGACAATATGTGCGATAGCCCTTTGTTGAGCAGGCAACAACAACTTAACACCTTTATCCACCGCAGTATTAGTTAAAGAACCATTATCAACGCAAGATCGTAGAAGTGACTCAGCAGCTGATCTAGTCTCTGATTTCGCAGATGTAAGACATGCAACGACTGCAGCAGAAAATTGAGTCTCAAAACCTTGTACTTTAGCAGCGCCAGCCTTGGGAAAATGTTCAGCCCGCTCAACTGCAAAATTAAGAACATCGGGTAGTCCTCCAGCCTATGAGTTTCAGATGGTTACGCGGTCGTTTATCAGGTGATAAAATTGATCAAACACGTAACGAACATTATCATTGTTACTGTACCTTATACTCTGAGTCATTAAGTTCAACTGTAAGAGCTTGGAGAAACGCTTCTAAAGATGTAGCATTAACACCACCACCATCAATTTCCGACTTCGTCGTTCCAGCCTGTAGAGCTTCGAGTGCTGCATCGCGCATTACTTTTTTATTGTCATTGATCGAAGCATTTATCAGGGTTGCATAAAAGATTCTACCCAATTTAACTTGAGAGTCTTCGTCAACAGAAATAAGAAGATTGGAGATAATTTTTGCCGCAACTGGCTTCAAGTTCATCTGCGAATCATTCAGGCGCTCACGCAAAGCTCTGGCCAAGTCTAAGAGATTCTTCAAAGCAACTGGATCAGTAGAAACGAAGCCACCACAGCGTTGAAGACCACTTTCGACTTCCTCAAGTGCATCCTTTCTAACTTTCCAAGCATTCTTCCCATCCTTACTCCCCTAAAATAACGGATCGACGAATTAAATAAGTGAAATGGACTTCGAGTGATGTCATACTTTTGGGTAGAAAACTTACAAGTCTACTGATGCAGTCATTGGACAGTATCGCGACCAAATCGGTTCGCGGTACTTCGATGCCAAGAGTTCCTCCTCCTTTGGAATCCTTGTCATCGCCTTTAGAGGCGAGCACTACGCATCGTTTCGATCTGGGCACTGAACTTGCCTTTGGATCAAAAGATGTGGTGCTGAAAATGCTTTCAAGTTGTGTTTTAACTGAATCAGAAATATTATTTGAAAGAACTAGTGCTTTCAAAGCTGGACCGAGCTGCATAAACATTTCGGCAATAACGGCTAAAGCTGAAACTCTTACTTTAACATTTGCACTTTCACATTCCTTTGAGAGTTCAAAAATTAAATAATCATGATTTTGTTCAGACATAAGGCGATCGGGACAAAATACATGTATTTATTACCTTAAGCGCAAGAGTGACAAAATCTGAAAGCCCGTTTCCTAACACAGTCGCACCAAAGTTCTCACAAAAGCTCTTAGACCATGTCATGAATTCCTCATGTGACGTAGGTGATTTGACATTCTCTAAGTTTCTGAAGCAAAGATTCAATACGTGATTCGGATTACGAACAATGCATTGAGAAAGTAGTAAGTTTTGTGATACTGTAGAAAATTTTTTGTCCCCAATTTTTTCAATGGCTAGTGCCGTTGCCGCTTTACAGATCCAAAGCTCTAATTGCTTTTCCGATTCGGCGTATATATCACATATTGCTACAAAGAGTTCCATGATAGCTTTTGCAACATTGAAGTTGGCTTCTTTGAAGCCTTTTGTGTATTCCTTCACTACGGCTAAAACATTAACTGAAAAAGAATCGTCTGAGCCCTTGAATTCATCAGATTTTGTGAACTCAATCAAATTCATGATTGCATCTCGACGCAGTTGCCACATGGATGACTGCAAACCTGTTAGAACTCCACCATCATCCTCTGAAGCTCCCCAATTTGGAATATCGTACTGCGATAAATAAGAAATAGCGTCATCAAAGCTGGGTTCACCGATTTCATTGGAATCGGACGGAAAACCGCTGTCGTGAGCGTCCTTATTGCTTTTTAAAGAAGAGGTAGAAACAACAGATGCTTTATCTTTTTTCGTCAGCGAAGAGGAAAGTTTAGACGTAGATGGTTTCGCCGAAGATGGAAGTCTAGGTGCGCGATCTTCATCGTCGTTGTCATCTTTACCTGGATTCACCTTACTAACTATTTTCCGAGAGCTCTCTACAGCGGCAGACGCATTTTGTTTGTTAGAGGGTGACTCTTGTTTCATTTTAGGGAGATCTTTTATCTTTAATGACTTGTACACTCTAGGATTCGTTGTTTCTAATTCTTGCACAGTATTCTTCGTCATTGTTGCAACTTCTTCGATTTCAGAATCCAGCATAATTTGCAAAAGTTCAGATGCAATTTTTCTCACGGCTGGGTCTGCATCCTCAAGTTTAGATCGAGCAACATTGGATGCACCTTCAGCGGCTTTAACCGAAATGGTCCCACGTGGTCCTGCATCTTTGTTTCTTTCTATACATCTCTGAAGCAACTCTAGAGCTGTCTTGCGAACTAGTGCATTCTTTTCTAGACCCTCATTGACAGATGACGGAATAGCATCATCCGGCTCGAGAAAATGATCCAAACTCATGACATGCCCGAAAAAACAGTCTAGACATGATCCTACAGCAGCACTTAGCTTTTTATCCTTTGATAGACCAAGTAACACTGGTACCATGGGGCGAAAATGTGGATATAGTTTGTCACCCACTCCTTCTGCGAGCATTCCTAATACAGCCATCGCCTTGCAATTGACAGCAAAGTGCGTATGCGCGAGAAGTGATTTCATTTCATGGATTAGCAAAGAATAATTCACAGTCGACGAAGGTTCCGTCAATTTAAAAGGGCGTTCTCCACCACATTTGATTAAAATATCTAATGCCTCGGCTTTTTCCGACCACTTGGCCTCTTTTATCTTTTCAAAATATTCTGTTTTCTTCATTTCTTCTTGAATATTGACTCGAGGTCTTGCAGCATACCTTTTCGCTCGAAGTTCCTTTTCTCCCATATCCAAGGCAGCTCGAAGATCTGTAACAGACGCTTCTCCTTTGGCGTCACCACTGGAATTCTTGTGCGATCTAAGGCCTACCGTTGGAGGAGTCGGTTCGGGTTTTTCTTTTAGCATGTCATCTAGTTGAGCCACGAGTGTAGGTTTCATGGAATCGATGACGCTTTGTAAGGGAGATTTGGATCCCAACGCTCGACACATTTCTGCGAGAATCATCAAGGCCTGTTCTCGGACGGTACCATTAGAGTGTCCAAATAAAGTGGGTAAAGCGGATGAAATGTTTGACACAGGCATAGAGGCTGCACCAAAAGCTTTGATAGCATCAATAATAAGAGAAACGGCAGAGGTTACAACTTTGGGTTTCTTGGATGATAGGCCATCTCCAATCACAACATTAATGACAGCTTGGACAGACGCATGACCATTTACTCCTACCTCCATTAATTTCATCAACACATCTCGAACAAGTTTGGTTGTTGATGGTCTTGGAGATGAAAATGCAGGACCGATTAGGATCTGCGAAGCTAATCCAGAGGCTTGTTCTGATCGTCGTGCTCCCATGCATGCATCTGCATACAATAAAGTAAAGACAAGTGCTGAGTCCAAGGCTCCTGCATTACCATCATTAACCATGGCGACAACATGCTCTTCCAACGCCGGTAGAATGTGTGCATCTGGAATAGTAGGTGAAATGACCTCGACATCTTTAGCTTTTTGTTGTTGAATCAGGTCCTGTAATATATGAGTCATTAAATCATATGCGGCTTTTCTCCGTTTCCAATCTTTGCTCTTGATTGCATCTGGCAATTCCTCCCGTGTGACCGTAGGCGCAGCTTCTTCATCAATATTCATAGAGGAGGGTAAAGCAGACGCAACAGTTGGAGTCATTTGTGTTGTTGTAAATGTTACGGTTGAGTCTACTTTTGATGGCTCTGGTTGTGATAACGAATTCGATTTCTCTTTAGAGGTTGTATCGACTTTGGGCAAAGTCTTTGAAGGAGTATTTAATTTAGTACTTGTTGTTGTCGCTTGGACTAAGGAAGATTTATTTTCTTGCATTTCACCGTTTGAATCATCAAAGCGATGATTCGACTGAGACGAAACGGCCTTCAGTAAGGCCAATAACTCAGCATCCTCAGCGACCCCCCCTCTATCTCCGCGAAAAGTTTTAGGAGGTTGACTGAATTTACTATTACCTGTATGAGATTCACCTTTAAACACTTTTGAAGATGTTTCCTCGTGTGTCGTGATAGTGTGTGACTTTGACGTAATGGAATCATTAATATTTGTTGTATCGATCATTTCGGATTTTTCTGTTTCCTTTTTTAGATTCGGAATTTCAACGATTACTGTGGAAGGCGGTTCTTTTGTTTCAATCTCTGTGATGAAATTGGGTTTGCTATCATCCGTATCTTGATGATGTTCTTTCTCAGATGCATACTCTGGAGTTGAGTTTATTTCGAGAGTGTCTTGCGGTTGAGTTTGAGGTTTAGGACGTTTCCACGGAGGAATTTCTCCTTCCCTTTTAATTTTTGGAGAAAGAGGTTTGGGCGGAGAAAATTCCCCATTATTTTGAGTTTCAGCTCTACGAGGACTATTACTGGATTTCAAATTTTTTTCAGTGGCCTGTCGACTGGGTAGAGAAGTAGCTGTAGGTTCCTCTGTATCCTGAACGGCATCGTCATCCGTAAAACGAGATGCCGCACTACTCTTACTTGAGATAGCCCGTAGCTCAGCTAGGAGCTGAGCTTCTTCTTCGGTCATGTTGATAAAAGTCTCACGTGCCCTATTCGGTTTGATCGTCAAGTTTGGTGGGACGATTCCCGTTTTATCTGATGCTTGTCATTTTTCAATTGTTCAGTACAATGGTACATAGGACCTACAGTATGTTGCTCGCAAAGGCTGAAAAACAGCTACATATGTACTAAAAATCATTGGACATAAAGCGTTAAAATAATGCGTTTAGTCTTGCTGCGAAAATTGACAAAATGTAGGTTGTACATATGTATCCAAGATGTAAAAAAGTGTAAAAGTACATACATACCGCCTACCTTTAGGCTTTAAGTCGACTGCATCGGCGACATTCCATTCAAAGGATTGGTATACAATCTTTTCTTTATTAGCTTTAAATGATACCCCACACTCTTTATACCCTATGCGTTACATACCATGTCTTATAGGGTCCTAGCATGATGTCGATTACTTGTAACGATTAGCCTATCTGACGAAGGTACCATTTAATCGAGAGACAGCCGTGCTTTATTGCTTACTATATTTAGAAAAAAAAACAAATCAAATAAATACCAAACAAATTATTTTTGTCATGCTATATTAATTCAATCAATCATTTTTCTAATCTTCTTCCGCATCGTCGCCTTGCAAAGAAACCACAACTCGACTTCGTTGTGTCGACAATGATTCACCAACCCTCTTGTATTGAATTTCCTCTTCCTTTTCACAGTAATTCACAAATCTCGCAGCTGTAAATAAGAAATCCGATAATCGATTCAAGTAACTTAATATAAGAAGAATCTGATGGCTAGAACTATCAAACTGTACGTTATTGTCTACCTCTTGAGTCTTCCAAGAAACGAAGACACGTTCTGCTCGTCTGCATACGCATCTTGCAATATGACATTGGGAAGATAGTATTGCACCAGTAGGTAATATAAAGGAGTGTAAATCTGGTAAAGGATCTGTCAGTTGATCTATCCATGATTCCATCAATGGTATATCTAAGTCAAGAAATGTCGTTGTGTTGGTTTGGGGTGCAGTTGCTAAAAAACTCGTAATATCAAATAATCGACTCATGACATCTAAGAAACAATGTGGTAGTAGTTCATACTCTTTATTTTTGTGAGCCATAATGGTGGCATGTAGTAATCCTATGTGAGAAGATAATTCATCCATCATACCCATGGTTTCAAAGACTAGACAATTTTTGGTTAAACGTTGACCCGCACGTAAACTCGATGTTCCTGAATCCCCCTTTCGCGTATAGGGAACATTTTTGTGCGTTGTATATGATGTCGAGGAGGCTTTCATTAATTTCTTCAATCGATTCTGTATTTGTGCATCGTTCCCACTTTGTATAGGATCATCCATTCGAGATGTATTCTGATAGTCTCTAATTGCAGGAGGAACGTTTTGCCACCCAAATGGACAGTGCCTGCATTTACTCCCACAACACCTGCCTCGTTTGAGATGCGCAATTTCCGTAAAGACTGTAAAACCAGTTGCTGGATCTATGTATGTCAGTTGACCTTCTTGAACAGCATGAGCGTGTAGATCCTCAATGTCTGATGACAAGGTGGTTATTTCCATCCTTCGACGGCAAGATGAAGCTGTGGTGGAAAATAAGAAGGACAAAGAAGTGCTAGGATGTTTTATAGGTAATGTTATGACAAAGGTCCTCGAAATGTAACGTTGTGCTAATAACAGGTGAGTTGGTTTCATATCGAAAGATAAATGATGAGACGCGTAGTGTGAGAGTACAGTACAGTGGTGTACAGGTACAGTAGACACAGTACCTAGACCGCCTGTACGGTCAGCGGCTTTGGGCTTTGCGGTTTGCGGGAAGCACATGATTCGTTTTTCACGCAGACGTGCTGATATTTGTTTACTCAAGTACGACTTATTATGTTAGCTATTTTAATGCCTACATACGTAGACCCACGTACACATAAATCAAAGCGCGATTCCACACAACATAATACCACGATCACGACACGCATTCTTCATTTCTATATTGATCGAAGATATATCTACATATCGTCATAATAATCTATACCCCCCTCTCAAATTCATAAGACACATCGTGAGAAATCTTCAGAAAAGTTTTGAAAGATAAGAATGGTAAGATCCAGGGCAAACGCGAAAAGACCTGACATGTCAAACTACTTTTCTCATTTTCATTTTCATGTCATAGGATGATATTGAATATTGGAGTCAAACGGTATCCAAAGAGATTCAAAACCTAACAATCAATATTCAAATGATTCATGATTGTGTTGAAGAAAACAATAACGAATCTGGATCTAAAAAGCGATTAGCTGTAGAACGTGCGAACGATCAAGTGAAACGAACACAGGTAGTATTCAAATGCTTAAAGTTAGAATTACGCCTATTGGAAAAGAATCGACTTCAGTATGTACATTTTGAAAGTTTATCTAAACAATACGAAAATCAAATGTCGTCAATAATTCAAAATTTGAATAAAATCAAGGATGATGTACAAAGAGAAGAATTACTACGAGTTTTCGGCTCTACCAAACCCAAGGTACAACAGGAAACGGAGGATGGCGACCGGGTATTAAAAAATGCGAGTCATCTTCAAAATAAAACTCAAGAATCGATCGACCGTACTGCAAAAAATATATCCGAATCGAAGGAACTTGGTGTGGTTACACTCAAGAGTCAAAAAGAACAAAGTGAACATATTTTATATATTCAAAAGGACGTGAATCATTTAAATGAGAAATTGAAATACTCTGATCGCTTGATACGTACTCTCAGAGCCCGACTCCGATTCGATCGAATGTTCCAATGCTTCCTTTGCGTCAATACATTACTCCTGATCTGTGTAGCTTCTGTCGGTGTATACTTTATAGCATATGGTGGAAAGACCAAGTCTTAGATTTAGGGTGTAAATACTTTGAAGCCACAAATAATATGTAGCCTCGTCTGTTAATTTTATAAGTTGATATTAATTTTTTGTCATCATCACCCAGTGTATGATGTTCTTGTTATTCAGATGTCAAAAGTAATGAAATATGTTTTCTTGCTTAAGAATAAATGTATTCGATACATACAGATTTCTCCATCATCAAAAAGGGCTTCGAAAATCAGTATTCCCTTGCTTAGAACAATATTTGTCAAACACATGATTAGCTCACATCTACTTGATGGCCCCCGAGGGCAAAAATGGATGTCAAACTAGCTGATACCGATTTACCATAGGATGAGCCGAAGGAAGATAGTCCCGGTGTGCCTAGAGATGATAATGAAGTTACATTGGTGGTTGGCCACTTAGGGATGATTTCTTCTCCATTACCATAACGGCTCAGAAATATTCATGAAGCTTCTTTAAATTGGCAGTATCTGCCATCAAGTCCTTTTGAGTTACCGCATAGTGCGTAAACTTTGCTATCAAATTATAGGGTTCCTATCAATTTGGTGACTCGATAGGAATTGATGGAAGACCGTGTTAGTCCCGCATCCCCAGCAATTATAATTCATGGATATCGATTGGGATTCCATGATAGACATCTCCAGTGTAGGGACCACTTGAACGATTCTAACAGGGAAGATTTATAGATATGGTAAATAAAATTTCCTGATGATGTGTAAAGCCTACAAATGATATCTAAATAACTCATCAGAGTTCTATTTGTTGATAACCTTTCGAGGTGTAGTAAGTTCAAATCTATGAAAATGATCCCCATCAACACCTCTTTCTTCTCCTTGCCACTAGGACGGGTAATAAAATTTGGTAAATTTGGGACCTAGGGAGGAATCATAGATAAATAAACCAAAGTGTAATTTTGTACGTATTATTCTGTAGTAAAAAGTATGAATTCAGAGAAAACACGTTCCTATGCGCGCGTTCTGGACGTAAATCCCGTTCCTCCAGGAACGTGTTTTCGCAAAATCTGTACGTAAATCACGTATCTTTT
>Ga0169931_10007819_pt1 | contig 15762 bp, 19 predicted proteins | sample Kivu_15m_20L_FD_129675 | JGI IMG/M metagenome (GOLD analysis project Ga0169931, IMG submission 129675) | Freshwater microbial communities from Lake Kivu, Western Province, Rwanda to study Microbial Dark Matter (Phase II) - Kivu_15m_20L... | ecosystem: Environmental > Aquatic > Freshwater > Lake... | reverse complement strand
TAAGAGACGTCAAAAAATCCCTTTCAATCTGCACTTCTAACTTCACTGTGATTATACTATTTAATTACCTCTCTAATTTGATCCTTGGAAGTGTATTTTTTGATAAATCTTTCTCCTACAAAGTAATCTACTCGATTTGTAGTAGTTGTCATTTTTTTATAAAATTCTTCATTTCTATTGAATTGATAATAAGGTCTCTAGAAATTAAAAAATGAATTACAGATTGGAATAAGTAAGGAACAACAGAGAACAACACAAGAACTATAAACGGTAGTAATTGCACAAACATCATGTATTTATTCATTCTATGAACATTCTGTCCTTGATTCTGATTCTGTTCTTGAAAATGAAAATGTTCCCTATTTCTTGGTCTCTGCCTACGCATTCTTCTAGGATCTCCACCTGTTAAAATTATGAAAAATAAATCCATTGGATCCATGTCCTCTTCGTCTGGTTGATGGTGATATTGTTGATAGTATTTTTCTCTAAATTCCTCTTCAGATCCATATTGATCATAAAATTTTCTCTTTTCTGCATCTTTAAGTGTTGTAAATGCGTGGGATATCTTGAAGATTTCTTTATAATAATTATACTTTTTTAAATGCCTCGGATGCGTGTTGTGATTGATTTTTATCTGGATGGAATTTCAACGCAAGCTTTTTATATGCTCTTTTAACTTCTTCATCGGTAGATTCTTTTGAAACACCAAGTATATCATAATAATCTTTCTTCTTTATTATCTCCTCACATTCTGCATCTTTTTCAGGATCAACTTGTTGGTCTGTTTTATTTTCAGTAGCTGGCTCTTCTTTTTTCTCTTCATTTTTACCCACACTTTTTAATTTTCTTTTGCAATTTGCAATAAAAATATCAGCTGAGCCATCCTTAAGATATTTTCTAGACTCTTCAAAATATTTCAATGCCTAGAATAAGATTAAATTTACCTCTCCATACTTATTTTGAGTGTAGGCTGCAGTTCCTCTTTCGAATAATTGTTTCCCCTTTATTTCATCTTCCATAATAAATGATATTAATATAGTATTTTACACAAATAATATTTTTATAATTTTTTAATATTTTTATTAGAGAAAGATGAAAAGATTTAACAATTTTAGAATTTTTCCTTTCAAAAGCCTTTTTGTTTCATTTGGTGCTTTGTACTTTTTAAATTTAAATAAAAATAAAAACGTTATGAACTGCTATGGAAAAGGAGAAGAAAAATCCGAGATAGAGGACATTGGAATGGAAAATGATGCAGAATTAAATTTAGATGAGGACTTTATGCAAGCTATTCAAGATCCCACAATGAGTGAAGAGGAGAAACAAATGTTCAAAAGACAAATGAAACAAATGTCAATTCAACCTCTTCCCTTTAGTAAATATCATGCTGCGTTTAAATTAGGGTTGGAAGAAGAAAAATGGAATGGATTGAGATTAATACTTGAATTTAACCCTAATCAAATGAATAAACTTGAATACACAATGATTGTGAAAAATAAAAATATTTTTAACAATTACAAAATTAGTGCGATGTCAATCATTCCCTTTTCTGATAGATCACAAAACGGTGCGTTTTTAATGGGAAGAAAAGAAGGAGACGAAAGCCTTGGAATGCAATGTCATCTTAATTTGACTGATAACGATAAAGTCCTGTTCGTTGCAAGCCATCCCAAGCCAGATATTAATCAAGGTCATTATGTAGTAGAGTACACAAGAGAATTTGAAAGACTAAATTTTTCAATGAAATTAAGTAATATGGAATATAGTGTATCTGGAAGTGCTTCTATTTATAAAAATTTATTCGCTGGATTTGAAGCTGTTAAACATGTAATTTTTTTATCATAATTTTCTAGTTCAAAAGTCCGTCCACTAGTTTTAACTACGGAATTTGCATGAAACCTTCACCAGCGAATAAATTCGCATTCGCAGTAAGCTGGTTAAATGTTTATCCTGCCTTGAGCATTGATTTACTTTATCAACCTTATAAAAATTGGTCTTCTTATTTCACTTTCTCAAAAAACTGGCATCCGATGGCTATGATGTCAGGACATTCCACAGAAATCAAAATGGTAATAATAAAAATTTACTCGTTTAGTCACATAATTACACAGTTAAAAATAAATATGATTTAAATATGGAAGTAGACTGGACTGGAAATATTAACTTATATAATACTTACTACTACAACAAACAAATTGGCCTTCAAATGAGTTTTGAGCTTAATCCATTAGCTTATAGAAGCAGAGATAATAAAAAAATATTCAGAGGATTTGGAGTAGGAATAAAATTTTCAACGAATTCTGTCGAAGAAGAATTGATGAATTCTCAGAATAATTTAGAAGAAAGCTTCGAGGAATACGAATATGATAGAATAATTTCAGAAAATATTAAATAATTATAAAATTATCAAAACAAATGTAATTATATATAGTATTTAAAGTAATAATAGGTATAATTGACGTTACTTTCCCCAATGTTCTACATTATCAATATCTTTTAAATTTTCTTTATTATCGCCCTGACAAATACAAAGGCATATTGAGAATATTAAAATTGCTATCAACATACCAAGAAGACCTGAACCTATGAAAAAAACTGCAAGGACAGGTGCCGTAATAGGATCTGATGTATCTATATCTGTATATTAATTAAAATCATTTTACAGATTGAACAATCATCTCCCATAAAACCATTTTTGCAATAGCATTTGGAATTGTGGCAGATACCATTAACACACGGAGGTTTACAAATAACAGTGTTTGATTTAACTTTTTGTTGCAAAAGAATTATATTATCATCTCTAGGTGATTGAATGTCGAAAATAATATTATTTAATTTTGTATTATTTGTAATCGGAATAAATTCGCATTCAGTCAAGTCGTCTAGATTAGTTTTACACATTGGTATAGTAGAATAAAAAATTCTGCCATTCTCTAATTTGAAAATAATTATTATTAATTTGTTGTTTTGAAGTTTTTGATCATGGTATTCCAATTGGGTATATATATAATTTTCCCCATAATTTATATCAAGATAAATTTTGTCATAATCATAATCGAATATTGGTGAAGGATTATTTTGAGATAGATTCTTTAAATGGAGATTTAATTTATAATACCCATCACTATATAATTGAATTCCGCATATATTTTTGTTTTCTTTCTTAAAATTTATCTGACTATATAGGTTAATGTTTTCTTCTTTAAAAGAACATTCAAATTTGATTTTATCTTTATCAATGTAGGCAAAATAATCTAAATCAATTACTTTAAGTTCTGAACATTTAATTAAACCATAAAAATTGAAAAAATTTATTAAAACAAAATAAAAGTTATTCATCATAAAACAAACTATTTATTATTAATTATATTATAGAAATTTAAAATATTTTGAATTCATTTAAATATTGTCAACTTAAATTAGTATGCTTATTTTAGTAAAAGAATCCGAGTAATTTTCCTCCGGTATGCTTTCTTCTTGCTCTTTCGTGGTCAATAATACCAAAATTAGTGGTAAGAACAACATATCCGAATTGTCTTGATGGAAGGAGGTTACCAACAACTTTTTCGTATTCGGTGACTTTGACATCAAATCTGGGTGAAATAACTCCACATTTATTAATTCTTCCTAAAAGTTCAATAACGATTTTTCCTCCTCTTCTATCATCAACTACTTCGAAATCACCGATGTAATCTATGAAAATTTATATTTTTCTTTTTACTCTTCTTTTGCATCAATTTTAAAAATCTGATAATAACCTTTGAGCAGGGTCTAACTAAAACCTATTCGATTTATTTTGCATAATTTTTACTTGTCTTTTACCAGCTCTTTCGGCATTAAGAATTGATTTCAACGTATCTGCAAGTACTGACATTCTGACCATTTTTGAATATGAATATTTAATATCTTAATTTATTTATTAATTAAAATTAATATTTTAATTATTTTTATATTATATATTTACTCGGTATGCTTAGAGGTTAGCTAAATTTCTTCTTCTTTTGTTTTATTTTTAGGGATAAAATCAGGAATATATTGAATGTTTGGTTTTGACTCTACAATATTTTTTATACCATATGATGCATATAATTCTTTTAATTCTTTTTCTTTTTTAATTTTTTTCTTTTCTTTTTTCTCTTTTTTCTTTTGCTTTTTGAGTAATCTTTTCTCCTTTTTTGATCGTTTTTCAGCTCTTTCTTTTTCTGATTTCTCTAATTCTTCCTCTTTTTCCTTATGAATCATTTTTTCAAATTCCTTCTCCCAACGTTCATCATTATCAATTAAATAATTTTTATTAATATCGCTTTCTATTTCATGTTGCTTGAGAAGTTTTAATTCCTCTTCTCTTTTTAATAAAGTGAAATAATTTTCATCTTCTGGAGAGAGAATTCGATCTTTTCCCCATCCTTTTCCATCGGGTCCTGTGGGTTTAAATAATTTCTTCTCTTCAAAATTTTCTTCATGTGGGCTATCTTCTATTTCAAAATATTCCTTAGGAATTTTAAATTGTTCTACGTGGTCAACTCGGATAGTTCTTCCACAGATATTTGCCCCATTTAAATTGTCAACAGCCAATACTGTAGATCTTTGATCTTCGTAACAAATAAATCCAAATCCTTTGCTTTTACCTGATTGCTTGTCTCTTACTATACGGCAATCGACTATTTCTCCATATTGAGAAAAGACAATTACTAAATCTCCTTCTGTTAATTCGAAAGGAAATCCTCCTACGTATACGTAAGCACTATTTTTATACTATAATATTAAAGTTTCTATAATTTTATATTTTGCTTACCTTCATATGCCAACTGGAACTTGAAGGGATCTCTTTACGTAATTCTTCTTCGTTTAACTTTTTGATGTATTTTACTTTAGTCAGATGGTGCATTAAATTTTTTAATAAAAATTATTAATAAAAATATTTCTTGTTTATAATAATAGCCTTCTTTTATTTTTCTATTTATAAAAAAATATTCTAATGTATTCAAGCTGTTTATTTGATGGATAAAACATTTTATTTTGTATGTTATTTATAAGGCTGTACTGTATTCTAAGTAATATAAGACTTATTTTTACATTTTATCTAATTAAATTTTGTATTTAATAAAATAATTTGAATGTAAATTAATAAAAATGAACTCAGCTAATATTGATTTAAATAAAAACTTTAGTATTCAAAACATTTCAGACGCTTTAAACCAAAAAGCGAAAGAAATATTTAAATCTATTTGTAATGAATTAGAACCAGGTTCAACAGAAATTGATTTGGATAAATTAAGAAATATAATTTCAATATGTTCTAAAAAAGGAAATTTAAAGCCAGAAATAATTGACTTGATTACAAAATATAGACTGACTGATATGATAAAAGAAGGAAAAATTCAGAATAATAATTACAACTTAAAAATAAATGAAAAAGAATTTTGTGAATTTATAACAGGAGCAAATACTAAAAATATTTTATTCAACAAAAATCTGATTGAAAAAAGGAGGGACGTCGAAGATTTAAATGTAATTTATAATATCTTAGGAGGAGACCAAGAAGGAATCTCAAAATTGAATTTGAACAAGGATATTTCAAAAGTTATGAAGCTTATTAATGATCCAAATGTTTATTTGAAAGACGACTTTAATCAAGATTCAGTAACTGCCAATTGTGACAGTCAGGCACAGCAGATAATAAATTTCTTAGCTAATTCAAAAGATGATAGATTGACATTACAAGAGTTTATTAATGCGATGACATGTGAATATAATTCAGAATTTGAAAATTTTCAAATTGATGAAAAATTAAATTGAAAATTTTTATTCGATTACTTTTTATTATTTAATTTTAAAAAATTCTTTAAGAAGATTTTAATTTAAGACATTATTTATAATATCTGTCATCGTGTCTACTTCTTCTATCATAGTCATGATCCCGTGACGATCGATTATCCCTGTTTCTTTCTCTCTCTCTATCGTTATAATCTCTCTCTCGCCTTCTGTCTTTGTCTCTAGAGGAATTTTTATCTGAGTACTCCTTTAGATCTAACCATTCATTTTGGTTGGAATTTATATCATTTCTTGATGATGATTCTTGCCGTCTACTATTTTCATGGGTTTCATTGGGATTACTATTAAATTTGGGTGTTAAGGAATAGCTATTATGATTTTGAGCATATTCGGGATTTCGTTGTGAATTAACTTCATTCGGAGTGAGATTTTTGTTATCGTAGTTAGAATTTGGATAGTACCCTACGTTACCATAAGTGAACTTTGGAAGGTAATTAGTGTAAAGATGGTTTTGATATAAAGGTGGGAATGTATTTGTATTAATAGGTTGCTGCGGAAGGAAGTTTGAATTTTGAATAGCAGATGGAAAATTGTTGGAAGCATTTGAGGGAAGTATGTTTGGTTTTGCCATATTCACTTGGGGATAAGCTGTATAATTATTCATGCTTAGGTATTTGTTGTAATCATACTGAGGTCTATCTGATGACACTCCGTTTGAGGCTTCATTTTGTTTCTCATTCTTTTCGCTTGATGGTCTTCCCCAATTAGAGTATGTATTAGAATAATGGGAATTTTTTTGTTCATTACTGTAATTAAAGTTGTCATGTCGTTTTCTATTAAGATAATTGTGATCTCTCTCGTCCTTATATCTATTGTTAGAATTATAACTTTTGCCACTAGTTGAGAGGTTTCCTAGATTTTTATACATTCTTTCGAACCATTCAGGGATTTCTTGATTTTGACTCTTTAAAAGATTGAAAAGGCTCTTAACAATGTTTTTATTGTTGTCATTTATAAATGACACAGCTACTCCTTTATCTCCACATCTTCCTGTTCTTCCTATTCTATGGATATAAGCATCGATGTTACTGGGCATATCATAATTAAAAACATAGGAGACCTTAGGAAAATCTAACCCTCTTGAAGCTACGTCGGTAGCTATTAAAATAGGTACCTCTCCATTTGTGAATTTTTGAATAGCTGCTTGTCTCTGGAATTGCTTTTTGTCTCCATGAATGGCTATTACATTATAATTCGATTTTTCTAGGAAATGGTTCAAGTTTTCTACTCCTCTCTTTGTATCTAAGAAGACTAAAATTATTGAATTAAAAATATTTATTTTACTTATTATAGACCCTTTTATTTTTTGAAGAAACTGGTGCAGTTGGATTATTTTTTCCTCTTCTTTAGCATATAGAATCATCTGAGTCACATTTTGTGAGGCTTTTACTTCAGTATTTGTATGGATAAAGTAATACTCATTCATGAATTTTCTGGCTATCGTTTTTACATCGTCTTCAAGAGTAGCAGAGAACATCAGATTAAGTCTTTTATCTTTTGATCTAAGATCATAATCAAAGACAATATTATTAAGTTGAGGTTCGAATCCCATATCAAGCAAGCGATCTGCCTCATCAATTATTAAATACTTGACAAGATTAAAAGAAACACGTCGGGATTTAATGAAGTCGATGAGCCTTCCTGGCGTGGCCACAAGAATATCACATCCATAGCTTAAATCTTTAATCTGATTATATTGACCAACTCCTCCATATATTTTGACCACAGTTATGCCTGTTTTGTGGACAAGCTTCCTGGCCTCCTTATAGATTTGATCAGCTAGCTCTCTTGTAGGAATCAAAATCAAAGTAACAGGACGAGCGATACCATTGTCTTGTTCTTCTGAAGGGGGCCCTTCTCTGATCATTTTTGTGATAATAGGCAATAAAAATGCGACTGTCTTTCCACTACCAGTATGTGAGCATCCCATGACATCGTTGCCTTTTATGATATATGGCATAACAGCTTTTTGAATGGGAGTCATAAGGTTAAATTTCATCCTTCTTAAATTTTCAGCAATCGTTTTGTCTAAATCAGGGAAATCTTCAAATGTTTTCATCTCGTTTGTGTCAACGACATCTTTTCCTCTATAAACTACCTTCAAATCGACTGACTTTAAATTAGAAAAATCAAACGCTAAATTTGATAATTAAATGAATAAAATATAAAAATAAATCAATGAATAGGACGAATAATCAAAGGTGTTTACTTTAAAAATATTTAGAGTATATTTAAAATAAAAGTTATGCTAAGTGTACTTGGATTTAAGAAAAAATCGAATGTCTTAGCATATCCAAATTTTAAAAAATGAAAATAAAATTAAAATCCTTTGAATCTGTCTTCTTCATGGATCATGTTTTACTTTGTTTTTTTTCCATCTGTTCATTATGTTCTTGAAAGTAAATGTCGTCTTCATTTAGATATGAGGTTTTTATAACCCCATTTCGGCCGTTTCTGAAGGTCCAATCTTTTTTATTTGAACTTAAGGAAGAAGAATTATTTTTCTCCTGAATTAAATTTTCTGATCTAAATATTAGAAATTAAAAAATAAAAATATGCCTTGAGTTATTGTTAGATAAAGACATATTAGGTGGAAATTCTGAAAATCTGCTGTGCGGATTAGTAAAGGGAAGTCTTTGAATGTCTAAATTGTTAAAATTATTTTTACTTGAAGAAAAATTTTCTTCTAGTGAAATTTGGTGATTATTCATTTAATATAAAATTCATAATTTGTTAAATTTAAATTAGCTAAGTCAAAAATTGAAATATCTTATACATATATTTGAATTAATTTAAAAATTTAAATAAAATAATTAAAATATATGTTAGTTGAACAATCAGAAAATAAAATTATTGAATTAAATTCACTCAGTACACATACAGAAATTTCCTTGAAAGATTTGATAGCATTTAAATCACATGATATAATACGAGAGAAAAAGAAAGATGATAAATTCTTTTTTGAAGAGGTTGAAGTAAATGACGCTTCGTCAAGCATTTATTTTACCCAACATTCATGTAAAATGTTGATTTCTGTTTATGGCCCTAGAGAGTGTAGGATAAGGGATAAAACAAAAAGTGATGAGGCAATTTTAGAAGTATACACTAAATTCAACCACGAAATAAACAAAGAAAGTAAATAGTACTTATAATTTGAAATGTTTTAGAGGTTAAGAAAATGAATGGAATGATTCAAAATTTCTGTGAAAGCTTAATATTTTTAGAATCTTTTCCAAGATGTCAGATTAATATTTGCATTAACATTCTTACATTCGAAAATGAAAAATTAGTAATTACTTATTTTATATCGATTAGTTATTTACAAGCATTCTTAATGGATTGATGCTTGCCTTAAGTATTTCAGGAATCGATTTGAAAACTTTTGCTTTGACTAGTTGTTTTATTGAAGGTGAAAAGACAGTTACCATCTCATTAGACTCTAACAAACCTGATAATATTTTGTTGATAGATTCAAACACTCCTCTAAAATTCAATGAATATATGGAATATATAACATTGGCTCAAGTCGAAATTAACGAATTATATAAGAAATTCAAGCAAGTTTTCATAAAGAAATTACTCAAATAATAAAAATAATAAAGATTTATAAATATTAAGCTTTAATTTAATAAATTCTGTTTTTATTTCCTTTCATAAAATGAAAATTTTAAAACTAAAATAATTATTTTTTCATATAATATCTGATTTATTCTTAAATAATATTTTCTTAATGAAAGCTTTCGGAAGAAGAGACCATCTTAGAAATATTGAAAAAAATCTACAACAAGAATGGAAAAAGAACAAAATATTTGAAGCAAATCATGTTAAAAATTGGGAGGAAAAATATTCCTTTGAAGATAAAAACAAAGAAAAGTTTTTTGTTACTTTCCCTTATCCCTATATGAATGGAAGACTTCATCTAGGCCATGCATTTTCTCTTTCTAAATGTGAATATCAATCCAGATATCAGAGACTACTCGGAAAAAATGTTTTGTTTCCGTTTGGGTTCCATTGTACCGGTATGCCAATTGCTGCTGCAGCTGAAAGAATAAGAAGAGAATTCGAAGATCTCAACAAAAAAAGTCAAGAAGAAGTTAATTCTTTTAAAAATACTATAATAGAAAAATTAAATGCTAAATTAGCACCTGGAGAAAAAAAAGAGCCACCAAAAACTCAAACTGAAATTTTGATGCAAATCGGAATTCCCTTCGAAGAAATTTCAAAATTTTCAGATCCAGTACATTGGTTGGAATATTTCCCTCCTCGTGGACAAGAAGATCTGGAAGCATTCGGAGTGAATTGTGATTTTACAAGAAGTTTCATAACAACAGAAAGACAAAAATTTTACGATAAATTCATTCAATGGCATTTCCAGAAATTGTTTCAGAATGAAAAGGTAAAATTCGGTAAGAGATATACTATCTACAGCAGAAGCGACGATCAGCCATGTGCAGATCATGACAGATCTGAAGGAGAAGGCGTAGGTCCTCAAGAATATACCTTGATTAAACTAAAGGCAATAGAAAATATTCCAGAAAAATTGAAAAAATACACTGAAAATTCTAATGTATATTTAGTAGCCGCTACTTTAAGACCCGAAACCATGTATGGACAAACAAACTTCTTTGTCTTACCACACGGAGATTATGGATTATACGAAATGAAATCTGGAGAATTATTCATCTGCTCTGAACATAGTGCAATGAACATGGCCTATCAAGAAATGACCAAAGAATATAAAGTAGCACATCCAATTGAAAAAATAAAAGGTAAAGAATTGCTAGGTATCTGTGTTTCTGCTCCTTTAAGTGTCTATGGAAAAGTTTATGCCCTTCCAATGGAAACCATTTCTATGACTAAGGGAACAGGAATCGTTACTAGTGTCCCATCAGATGCTCCCGACGATTGGGTAAATTTAAAGGAATTACAAAATGATGAAAAACTTCGTAATCAATATAAAATTCAACCTGAAATGGTTGATTTCAAACCAGTTCCTATTATATCAATCCCTGAATACGGAGATTTAGCAGCTGTTGAAGCATGTGATAAATTTAAAGTTAAAAACTCAAAAGATAAAGAAAATTTAACTAAAGCAAAGGAAGATGTTTATCAAAAAGGATTTTACTCCGGTGTCATGACTATAGGAGAATATAAAGGCTTGAAAGTCCAAGAAGCTAAATTAAAAGTTAAAGAAGACTTATTTAAAACAGGGCTCGCCGTAGCTTATTATGAACCAGAATCTATTGTCAAAAACAGAATGGGAGAAACTGCAGTTGTTGCTTTAGTTGATCAATGGTATCTTAACTACGGAGAAGAAAAGTGGAAGGAATTTATTGATCAACATGTTCATTCTGAAAATTTCAAAACTTATAACAAATCTACTTTGAAGGGCTTCGAAGAAATAATTAACTGGCTGAAGGAATGGGGTTGTTCAAGAACTTTTGGATTAGGAAGCAGAATTCCTTGGGATAAACATTATTTAATTGAATCTCTTTCTGATTCAACGATTTACATGGCATATTACACAATTGCTAATTTCCTCCATGAAGACATTTATGGAGATAATCCTAAAAATGGATTGTCAGCAGATGCTTTCACTGAAGAAGTATTTGATTACATTTTCTTAGGAAAGAAATTCGAAAATATGGAAAACTGTGGAATTAATTTAGAATTACTCAATGAAATGAGAGATTCTTTCTCCTATTGGTATCCTATGGATTTAAGATGTTCTGGAAAAGATCTTATAGGAAACCATCTTACAATGACTCTTTACAATCATGCTGCAGTGTGGAATGACACTAAATGGATGCCAAGAGGATATTTCTGTAATGGATGGATTCTCGTAAATGGAAAGAAGATGTCTAAGCAACTAGGAAACTTCCTAACTGTAGCAGATTTGATTTCAGAATATGGATGTGATGCAAGTAGAATTGCAATAGCTGATTGTGGTGATGGATTAGACGATGCCAACTTCGTTACAGAAATTGCTAATTCCGCTATTAACAGATTATACACATTTGAAAATTTCTTCAAAATTTTGTTGAAGGAATTCTGGGAAAAAAATAATGTTACCTTCCATGATATTGATTCAGCTGAAACAGCTTTATCAGATAGTTTAAATTATTTCGATAAAATTTTCTTGAACAATATAAATTATCTGGTTTCCAAAACAAAAGAAGCCTACGATGCAATGAAATATAAGGACGTTTTAAAATATGGATTTTATGAAATGATCAACAACAAGGACGAATACATTCTTTACAATAACGACGACTATTCCAAACTTAATCCAACTCTGATGTTAAAATTCTTTAAATACTTCTTTATCATGTTGAATCCAATAGCCCCTCACTGGACAGAATACATGTATCAAACTTACCTGAATCCTATTTTTAAAAACAGTAAACAGGATCAACACGTTACTAAATTCTTATCAAGAGCTTCGTTCCCATCTGTTTCATCTAATATCGATTCTAAATTGTTCTACTATAACAGATACATAAAAACGGTTATTCAAGTTATTAATGAACTGGTCAATCAAAAATTATCATCAGCAAAAGGCAAAAAAGATAAAAAAGGAAAAGAAGAAAAGAAAGAAGAAGAAGAAGTTAAGACTCAAAGTGGCGCCTACACTGGAGTTATAAGAATCTATTATGCTCCTAACTTTACAGCTGAACAACAGAGAGTATACTCTATATTGAAGAGCGCTGAATTCAATGAAATAAATCAAATTCAAACTGATTATAGAAAAATCATAATGGAAGAAATGAAAAAATCTGATGCTAATTTAAGAACATTGACCCTCCAATTCGCTGCCTTTATCGTTAAAGAAATCGAAACTTATGGAATGGAAGTTTTATCAGATGAACTTCCATTTGATGAATTGTTGGCACTTAAAGATAATATGTCTCTTATTCAAAATCTTACTAAAGCTGCGAATATTGATATTGTTGCATACAGTGATAAAAACAAACCCAAAGGTGCAAAATCAATTGCCATTCCAGGAAAACCTTTAATTTTTGCTGAATAGACCAATCAAATAATTTAAAACATAAGATTAAAACTATTTCTATTTCTATTTAAACTTAATGAGTTTTTAAATATCTTTATTTTTATATTATAAGAGATAGAATGTATTTAATTATATCGAAATAAATTATAATTTTTACGATTATGGAAGGTAATTCATTAAAAGAAAAAAATGAAGAAAAAATCTATATTCTAAATAATATCCTAGAAGCTCTGGAAACTTGTCTTTCTAGAATCTTTATCATTACAAAAATATTGGCAGATTATGATGAAAATGAATTCAACAAAAATTTTGATCTTGAAATCGAATTTGATCTTTTAAAATTAAATGCGAGATATTTAGAAAATATTTTATTTTGTTTTACAGTTAACAAAGCCGAAGATAAAGAATCAAATACTATTAAATTACTAAAACTTATGGATTTTGTCTTGTATGAGTTCAAAAGGCTCAGAATAAAATATGAAGAAATATCAGAATTTTATTTCAGCCTTGATCAAGAAAATAAAATTGTTAATAATATTAAAAGATTCATCGAAAAAGATTCTTTTATTCATCCAAGAAAATTTTGTTTATGGCTTTTGAAATTATTGAGTCATCATCTAAAAAAATTAGAAAAAATATTAAATTCTTTAACTCATAAAAATTTTCGTGCTACTAACAAAGAAAAACAAAAATTTCAATTATCGGTAAAATTTAAATTAAATTCAAACTTTTAGAATAGAAAAATCCAAAATTTGTGCGATTCTTTGTTTTATTATGTTTTCTTGAACGAAGAGGAAATTACAAAAATCATGAAGAAAAATGACATCTTAATGTCTATAAGAAATTTTAAAGTATTACATCCTATTTTATAACATGAAGGATGTAGAAAAATCATCAATTTGGATTCAAAAATTAACGAGCTTTTTACAAAGCATTTACTTTGAAATAGGTGTAAAAGAATCAAATAAAAATCATATTTTGGTTAAAATCAAAAATGGACTTTCAATAATTTTAAAAAATATAATTTACACCAATAAATCTAAAATATTGTATCCTGGATTGATTCCTGAAATAGAAATAATAAAATTGTAAGGTTTAAAATATTTAAGATTTAGATTTTTTGAAACCTTGGAGCAACAGAATCCAAGTAATTCAAACTTTTCTTTTGGAGGAGAGCCATGTAAAACAAATGAAATAATTTACTTGCCTTTAAAGAATTTAGAAAAATTTAGATTATATAATGAAAAAATGGGAATAAAAAAGATTGCAACTTTTGGAAATGACAACATTATGAAAATAAGAATTTTGACCAATCAACTGATCAAAGTTAATTACGATATACAAAATTTAGTTATTCATAAACAGTTTGAAGAATCAAACACGAAAGAAATTAATTTTTTTGGATTGCTTTTGAAAGTAAGCAAGGAATTTCTTATCCCGAGTTATAATCTAATTTTTCATGTAAATGGAGGAGGATTTCTTTCCCAATCATCGGAATCTCATTTATCTTATTTAAAGAAGTAAATATTATTTTAGATTAATTTTAGATGGAGTTACGATTCGGAGAGTGTGATAATCAGCCTTGATTATAAATTATTTCCTTTTAATAGATTTCCTATCTTATTCGATTCTTGTAATAAATCATACGAAATAATTACTACTTTATCTAACAAACTATTCAGTAAAATTATTTCGATTTTACTTTTTTAGATTTCAATATTAAAAAGGTCATTATATATTCAGATAGTGTAGGTAGTCTAATTGCATTGAATATTATAAATTATGCAATCGAAAACAAAATTAAGGTTCCAGATGCTGCTGTTTTTGTTTTTCCTATTCCTAATTTGATTAATGAAATCCCAATAGAAGATTCTTTCTCTTTTTTAAGTCTTCAAGAAAATTGCATTTTCACTCAAATTAGAGAGAATTTTTTAGATTTAGAACATAAGGAATTGAGTGTATTTAAAGAAGATCATAGACTTAATTTTTTCAAAACTGATTCTAATATAATTAAATATTTTCCTAAAGTTTTTATTTTATCAGCTGCGAATGAACCAATTAAAGAGAATGCGTATAATCTATTCGAGTATTTCAAGTAAATATTTGTTTTTATTTTAGGAATAATAACGTTGAAGTATCATTTAAACAACTGATCTACTATTCAAATGGATTTCTTAAATTATCTTCCATTCTAGAAAATCATTATAAGAAGACTCTTGAATATGCATATGAATATATAATTGATGTTTTTAAGGATATCGTAATCTCAATATCGCAATTTGATAAAAACACAATTGAATCTAATAAAAGTCCATCTACATCTTGTAAAACTTTTGCTTCAATTTAACTAAATTGATTAAATGTATACAATAGACATATTATGTTGCACAAAGAGATTAATTAGAAAAGAATTGAAATATATAAAAATAATTTTTAAATTTTGTTCAATATAAGTTTAAAGCCAAATTTGATACATAATTATATTTAAAAAAATTTGTTAAAGAAACAAATATTAATTTAATTGAATTTTTAACTAATAAAAATATGGATTATCTTCTTACAAAAACAACAGCAATTGAACTTTTAATAACGGGATTATGTCTATACAAATTTTCAAATTTTACATTGGTAATATTTGGTATCATAGGAGCTAATAAATTATACAATAATTTTTCAAAGATTAAATCAAATAGAATAGCCAATGAATCTATGAAGGCAGCATTGTACCATCCAAGCAACAAGTATGAATATGTAGTCAAAACAATCGAAATTCCCAAAATTTCCAAAAATCAATTACTTGTTAAAGTAAATTCAGCATCTATCAACCCAGTAGACTACAAAATATCGACTGCATTGATTCCTTTCCTTAGATGGTTTGTTCCTCACACAATAGGAAGAGATTTCTCAGGCACAGT
>Ga0169931_10007817_pt1 | contig 15764 bp, 10 predicted proteins | sample Kivu_15m_20L_FD_129675 | JGI IMG/M metagenome (GOLD analysis project Ga0169931, IMG submission 129675) | Freshwater microbial communities from Lake Kivu, Western Province, Rwanda to study Microbial Dark Matter (Phase II) - Kivu_15m_20L... | ecosystem: Environmental > Aquatic > Freshwater > Lake... | reverse complement strand
TTAAATGCTGTCATTCCGACCAAAGGGAGGAATCTCGGACTCCGCCAATGACCGAGATGTCTCGACTTCGCTCCGCTTCGCTCGACATGACAGGACTACGTTTATATTGTCCACCTACTTACACCAGCTCAAGCAGGCGTTGGCCAAAAGTGAGGTCGACCTCTGCGTAGCCGAAACCATCGACGACGACGCTGTTGAAACCCTCCATATTTTTGATGACGACTACGTGGCCCTCCTCCCCCCTGGCTATCGCCCCAAAACCGGGACGCTCACCGTAGAAGACATGCACCAGATGCCGATCATTGGCTCTAGCCACAGCAGTTGCGGTCTTCGCATTCGCACGATCCTGGGCGCTCAAGAATACCCCATCGAAACCGCCTACTGCATTCGCCACGACTCGTCGATGGTGGCCATGGTGCAGCAGGGCCTAGGCATCGCCATTCTGCCCCGCCTCGCCGCTGAGCCCGTGCCCCGCGACGTGCAGATCACTGCCCTACCGTTCCCGATCTCGCGACCGATCGGCGCTTCTATTCTCAAAGACGCGCTGCATACTCCGGCACTCTACGCCTTTTTAGACGCCCTGCGGGAGGTGGGGGAATTTAGCCGCGCCAAAGCCGTTTAGAATGGCATGGCGTTTGACCTGCGGTAGACCCTATGCGCCACCTCTACGTTTTAGTGCCGGGCACCGGCAAGCGTTTTCACTGCGGTGGGCTATTTGCCGAGCTTAAGACCCTGAAGCTGGCCCAGCAGATCTGCTCTGCCGAGGTGGTGACCTACGACCAGCGCGAGGCCAATACGCTGTTTCTGGATGACCTGCTCCAGCGACCCGGTCTGGACAACAGCATTTTTGTGATCAGCTGGGGCTTTCATATTCCCCGCCTGGTGAAGCGGCTGCGGGGCTACCCCGTGGTCTACCACGCCCACAGCAGCGGCTACGGGTTTAACCTGCCGGGCGATATTCCCATCATTACCGTCAGTCGCAACTCCATGGGCTACTGGGGGCAGCAACGCCCCACCGGGCTGGTGTATTACCTGCCCAATCAGATTTCCCCCGAGTTTACCAACCGCCAGCAGCCCCGCGATATTGACGTCCTGGTGCAGGTGCGCAAGTCATCGGATTATCTGTTGAATCAGCTGGTTCCAGCCCTGGTCACCCGCTGTCAGGTGCTAAAGCTGGAGGGGTTTGTAGATGATTTGTCGATTTTATTTAACCGCAGCCAGCTCTTTCTCTACGACTCGGCAGAATACTGGGCCCTCAGCCGGGTGAGCGAGGGGTTTGGGCTGCCCCCCATGGAGGCCATGGCCTGCGGCTGCCAGGTCTTCACCAGCGTTAACGGGGCCCTGGCCGACTATCTAGATCCGGGGTTTAACTGCTACAAAATTGGGGTGTATTCGACGGAGTATGACTGCGATCGCATTCTCACCGCCCTACAAACCACCACTCCCCTGGCCATGACCGCCGCCGATCTCGCCCCCTACCGCGCCGAGGCTCTAATTCCCCGCCTAGAGGTGATTTTGGCCGACATTAACCACTTCTTTGACCACCGAGCCAAGCACAGCGCCACCATACCCGATCTGACCAAAGGACGGCTGGCCCGGCGGTGGTTTCAACAGACGGCCGCTAAGGTCAGCAAAAAGCTAGGCCAGGGCTGATCCCCAGAGCTGATCCCCAGAGCCGATCCTGAGATTTGGGTAGGTTGCTTGGCAAAGACACAGTCACACGAGACAATGGAGAGATTGTAACTATTTGACCTTAGGCTGTGAACAACGTACCCGTACGCACCGTATCTGACGCCAAGCGCGACTTTTACGCCCACCATACTCGCCCCATCAACTCCATCTACCGGCGTGTGGTAGACGAGTTGATGGTAGAAATGCACCTGTTGTCGGTCAACGTTGACTTTGCCTACGACCCCATCTACGCCCTGGGCATTGTCACCACCTTCGATCGCTTCATGGCGGGCTACCAGCCCGAAGCCGACCGCACCTCCATCTTCAACGCCCTGTGTCGATCCATCGGCAGCACCCCAGAGCACTACCGTGGCGACGCCGAAGCCATCCAAGCCTCGGTCAACGGCCTATCCCTAGACGACCTCAAAGCCCTGTTCGACCCCCTAGCCGACGGGGGCGGTGACGGGGGCGACAGGCTGCGGAGTACCCTGGCGACGGTGGCCCATCAAGAAAAATTTAAGTACAGCCGTCCCTTTGGCATTGGCCTGTATACCCTGGTAGAAGCGGTAACCCCAGCCGAGGCCCTGAAGGATAAAGAAACCGTCGCCGCCCTATTCAACGATCTGGGTAACAAGCTGTTCATTTCTACGGACAAGCTGCAAAAAGACGTAGAACTCTACCGTGGCAACCTGGAGAAATTTGCCCAGGCCCAGGAGGTGATCAAAGACATGCTGGCGGCCGATCGCAAAAAACGCGAGGATCGCAAAAAAGCCGCTGAAGCCGAGGTGGAAGCCCTGGCTCAGCCGGTAGTAGCTGTCCCCGAAGCTGGCGAAACGAGCGAAACGAGCGAAACGACAGACTAGTACTCTGAGGCAGAAGTAGATCTACTATCATCGTGCTTGATGAAAGCGCGATGCCTGCGCGACGAATAGTCGAGAGATCTACGCCTCAGAGTACTAGTATGGTGGTGCTGCTTAGGATCGTGTCCCAGCCATGACCCCAGCCGATTCGACCTCGACTCCACCTACCTCCACTAACGGCAATGGCAACCTTGGCAAGTGGGTGGCCCTAGGTTGTGGCGGGTGCCTGGGGCTAATGGTGCTGATGGCCATTGCCCTAACGGTTTTGATCAACCGTACCCTGAAATTTGCCGTCGGCCCCGACCAGGTAAATACCGATAACCAAGACCTTTTTACCTATGCCCTGCCGGGAGAAAGCCAGGGTATTTTTGCCATGGATATGTTTGGCATGCAGGTAACCCAGGTGGCCAGCACCGACTCCCCCCCTTCGGTGCTGTTGACCATGGGCAAGCTGCCCCGCTACCTGCAAGACCGCGAGACCCGCGAGGCCTTTATAAAAGAATTTCAGAACAGCGTGACCGTAGAAGGCAACTATCAACTGGCGGAGCAGCGCGTAGAAGAACGCACCCTCTGCGATCAGCCCGTGTCGGTAATGCTGCAGTCGGGACGCTTTGAAGTAGCTACCGAAGACACGACCGGCAGCACTCCCGAAGACAGTGCCGAGGGCGCTAAGGCCTACGATGCCGCCAGCCTGCTCACCTTTGTCGAGTACAACGACAGCGCCCGTTTTGTCTGGGTCCTCGCCCACGGAGATACTCCCCAAGCCACCGCTGACCAGGTCTTTGCCACCCTGGACTGTCTCTAAGTAGCTGGGCGTAATTAAAAAGATGCTGGTGGGGGTTTGGGGGGTTTATTTGGTCTGGGTGACTCGCCAGCTGAGCTTGAGGTTGAGCCAGAAGTTCCAGAAAGTCACGATCGCGATCGCAATCAGATTGGCCACATAGGCCCAGCGCTGGCCAAATACCAGGTTGTAGACCACATTCAGCACCAGCACGTTGAGCACTAGCCCTCCCAGGCACACCAGGTTGAATTTAAGCAGCCGCTTCAACCGAGCCGACCAGCCCTTTTGCCGTTGACTCACATCGGCAAAGGTCCAGGCGTCATTCCAAATAAAGTTGTTGAGAATAGCCACCTCGCCAGCAAAAATTTTGCTGCGGGTCAGGGGGAATCCCAGGGTGCTGTGGAGTAGGTAGAGAATGGCCATATCCACCACCACACCACTGAGGCCCACCAGGCCAAAGCGGACAAACCGCTGTAGCGGAAACCGCTTGTGCATGTGCGACAGCCGCCCCCCCAACCGCAGCAGCAGCAGGTGGTGAATGTAGTCGATATACTGCCGCCAGGTGACCTTGCTGGCTCCTTCCTGGCGCTCCTGAAACACGTAGCCGACTTCAGCAATGGTATCGATGTCGCCGCGCCCCAGCACCTCTAGGAGAATTTTGTAGCCCTTGGGGTTCAGAAACGGCCCTGCGATCGCCTCCCGCTGCACCATAAAATAGCCGCTCATGGGGTCACTCACCCGGCCCACCACCTGGGGCAACAGCAGCAGACCTAGGGTTTGAGCCCCCCGCGACAGCAGCCGCCGGGCCAGGCTCCACTCGCTCACCCCGCCACCCTCGACATGGCGACTCCCCACGGCCAAATCAGCTCCCCCCTGGATGGCCTCTAGCAACCCGATCAGCACCTCCGGAGGATGCTGTAGATCCGCATCAATCACCCCTAGAATTTGACCCTGCGCCCCCTGCCAGCCACGAATTACCGCCGACGAGAGACCCCGCTCTCCCCGGCGGCGCATCACCCGCAATTGGGGGTAGGTGGCGGTCAGGGTCAGGGCCTGCTGCCAGGTTAAATCAGGGCTGTTATCATCGACCACAATCAGCTCGTAGTCCTTGGGCAGCGCAACATCCAGCAGCGCCGTGAGGCGCGCGACCAGGGGGCCAATGTTTTGGCCTTCGTTGTAGGTCGGTATCGCCAGGGAGAGGGTCAGGGTGGCGAGGGGCCGACTCGTCTCCGTAGCGCCGGGTGCCGCAACCAGGGGCCAAATCTGCAACGGGCCATCGGGACAAGACTCAAGCTTTTGCAACTGGGATGGGGAAATCATGGCAACGGCGCAACCTACCAAGTATTCCGGTAGCCCGAGCCCGAGAGCGCCCTGTCAATCGAGCGCTGCTGCCTGAACCTAGCCGAAATTGAACACAGGCACTCATCCTACAGCAGCGGATTCCCCACCGTAAACCACTAGGAGACTGAGCCAGAAACCGAGCCATGGGGTGCCCATGGTTTTATGGAGCTGTGCTAGCGGCGGGAGCGATGGAAGCAATTCAAAGTTCAAAATTCAAGGTTCAAAATTTTGAACCTTGCCTTCCCAACTCACCAATGGCTGAGCCCCACGGCATCGGCGATGCAAGATAGCTGGTGGGCTTCGAGTTGGGTCAGCAACCCCTCTAACAGCCGTGGCACCATCCAGGGGCCTTCGTAGATCCAGCCAGTATAGGTTTGCAGCAGCGTTGCCCCGGCGGTGATTTTATCCCAGGCATCGGCGGCGGTAAAAATGCCCCCGACCCCTACGATCGGCAGCGTGCCCCCGGTGCGCTGGTAGATGTAGCGAATGACCTCAGTCGATCGCTGCCGCAGGGGGGCACCGCTCAGGCCGCCGGCCTCCTCGGCGACGGGGTTGCCGGTTTGGAGCAAGGTCTGGGTCTTCAGCCCTGTCCGGGCAATGGTGGTGTTGGTGGCGATCATGCCCGCCAGGTTATAGGTCTGAGCCAGCTCAATGACCGCATCAATATCGGGCCAGGCGAGGTCGGGGGCGATTTTGACCAGCAGGGGTTTGCCATTGTGGTTTTCTGCCTGCAAGGTAGCCAAAATAGGGCCGAGCTGATCGGCGGCTTGGAGCGATCGCAGCCCCGGCGTATTCGGCGATGACACATTCACCACAAAGTAGTCGCCGTAGGGGTAAAGCTGCTGAAAGCTAAATCGATAGTCGGCGGCGGCATCGGCCAGATCCGTGACCTTAGACTTGCCCAGGTTAATGCCGATGGGGATAGGGGGGCGATGGGTGGCCCAGTAGGCCCCCAGGCGCTCGGCTAGGGCGGCGGCACCCTGATTGTTAAAGCCCATGCGGTTGAGCACGGCTTCGTCCTTCACCAGGCGAAAGAGCCGGGGCTGGGGGTTACCCGGCTGGGGGTAACGGGTCACCGTGCCCAGCTCAGCAAAGCCAAAGCCCAGCAGGGGCCAGGCCCGGGCCCCTGCGCCGTCTTTGTCAAAGCCCGCCGCCAGGCCCAGGGGGTTGGCAAAGGGTAGCCCCCAGCAGGTTTGGACTAGGCGATCGTCGCTGAGGGAAAACTGCCGCCGGAGCCAGGGACGGGGCTGAGCCAAGGGCCCATCGCCCGACGACCCCAGCCAAGCCAACAGATCCAGAGTACGGTGGTGCAGAAACTCAGGGTCGAGGGTAACACCGTGAAATAGCAGCGGGCGCACAAACTGACGGTAGGGATCTTTCACGGTTCATTAATAGTGAAGGCAAACAACGGGCAAGGTAAACTAATCCTTACGCCATAAACTCAATTCTGGGTTTTGGCAGCCTCTTGCATGAGGGAGCACGCCGAGTGAGCCTTGCGGTTAGCGGTCTTTGGCCTCGGGTCTTGAACCTAGCAAAGTGCTGCGATCGCTGATCTCCTGTCCCCATTAAAGCAGCCCTAGGGAGCAGCTCAGGGCTAGGAGCAGATCTGGGTAGAGTCTACAGCAATCACGTCGCCATAGCCTGGTTAATCTGGCCCTAGGGAGGAGCGCAGCCAAGCCTGCAACCGGCGGTCAGGTTAGCGTCTTCCTGGGTAGTCTAGGAATGGGATGGGGCTAGGGTAGCCTCCTACCAGACTAGGCCTGTTTCTGCTGATCCCTATTTCCCGCAAGCGAGGAGATTGTTAACGCCAATGGCGCAATCGCGATCCAACGATTCCCCCACCGATCGCCACGATCAAAAGATCATGGCCCTATCGCGGTTGCTCAAGGGGCTGCGGGCTACCATCACGCCAGAGGAAGCGATTACCCTGGCCCTCGATCACGTGCACCAGGAGCTGGCCTTTGAGGTGGTCTGGATCGGCCGCTACGATCGCGCCAACCACCGCCTGGTGACCAAGGGTTGCCACAGCCCCGCCCAAATGAGGTCTATTCGCACCCTGATTAATCTCACCCCTGGGGATGTTATGGAGCAGGTGGTGATCCAGCAGCGGCCCCTGATTGTGGCCGATCTGCAAAACGAAATTCGGGCCGGAGAATGGGGCACCATTGCCAAGCAGCTGACCCTACAGAGCGCCATTATCTTTCCGATCAAGTACCAGGAACTCTGCTACGGACTGCTGGTGCTGGCCTCCCCTGAGTGGGGCAAAACCGCCTCCCTGGGCGAACGGTCTTACCTGGCCATTGTCATGGGCGAGCTGGCCGAGACGCTGCATCACTTTGAGTCTGAGCGCCAGCGGCAGCAGGCCAAGCGCCTGGAGCAGCCCCTGCTAGCGCTGATTGGTCTGCTAGGTACCCTGCCCGATATCGACAGTCAGCTCAAGGAAGTGCTGCGGGAAATGCAGCGGTTTATCGCCCCCCATCGCACCCGCGTGTTCTGGTTTGAGCCCAAGGGCAACTACTTTTGGCAGCGCATGCCGCCCCTGGCCCTGCGCCCCAACTCCCAGGAGAGTAGTCACGGCCCCCAGATCGCCATGGACGAGGTGCGCGGGTTGTACCAGGCCCTCTGCAACCAGCAGTTGGTGGTGGTGGGTGAAAGCCGAGGGGCACTCAAGGCAATTGTCTCCGATCGCTTAATGCAACATCTTCATGCCCAGTCGTTGCTGGCGGCTCCCCTGAGCCACCAGGGCGACCTAGTGGGCTTTATCTCGGTGGAGGGAAATCTGCCCCGGGTGTGGACCGAGGCCGAAAAGCAGTTTGCCATTGGTGCAGCCCAGTTACTGAGCCTGGCGATGCCCGCCGCCAGCACCCGTGAAAGCGGGCACCAAACCGAGCTGGACCAGCATCTCACCACCGGCGTTATTCAGGGCATTCATGGGGATGTGGACTGGAATCAAACCCTGCAAACCTGCTTCACGGTGCTGCAGGATCGCCTGGCCATTCAGCTCTTTTTTGTGCTGCTGTTCAACCCCGATCGCAACGGCTACGACCTCTGCTTTCAGAGCCAGGTGAGCCGCCCTCGGGGGGTGCCCCTGTTGTGGCCCTGCCTCGACGATGTCGATTGGCAAATGCTAGAGCGCAGTCCATCGGCCATTACCGTCGATAGCCTGGCCCACGACCTAAAGCTGAAGGCCTGGCGGCCCCATCTGCTAGAGCTGGGAGCCCAAGCGGTCCTGGTCAGCAATGTGGCCCCTGGCAATGCCCCTGAGGGCATTGTCCTGATCTGCGATCGCATCAGCCGCCAGTGGACCTCCACTGAGCAGGCGCTATTTGAGGGGGTGGCCCGGCAAATTGGCGTTATCTTGCACCAGTGGCAACTCCAGCGCCAGCTCGACCAGCAGCAGCACATCTATGAGTCCATTCAATGGGGCCTGCAGGCTCTCCACAAAGGGTTGCACCCCAACCAGTTGGAGGAGGTCACCCTCCAGCACATCATGCAGTTGTTGCAAAGCTCCACGGTACTGCTAGTCAGCTGGTCGCCGGGCAGCCCTACCGGCGCGGTGACCCAGGTGGTTAGTCAAGACAACGGTGTGCGCGTCAACATCGACTACCTAATCCCGGTGAGTTCCGACGCCATTATCAACTGGGCGCTACAAACTGACGGCATGCTGCCCCTCTCCGTAGACGAGCTCCCCGACGATACCAAGGACTGGTTCAGCGCGCCTCGGGGGTGTCGGCTGCTGATCACCGCCCTCAGAACCGCCGCTTCCCATCTGGTCACGGGGCTGGTGGTGGCGGTGGCTCCCTCCCACCGCCAGTGGGCCGACCACCACTTGACCATCTTTAAGCTGCTCACCAGCCAGTTGGCTTGGTCGCGGCGACACCTGGTCATGACCACCATGCTGATTCAGCAGCGCCAGGAGCTAGAAAACCTCAATTGGTACAAGCATCACCGCTTTGAAGATTTCTATCGCCTGCTGAGCAAACTGGCCCAGGATCTAGCCTATCTGCAAGGTAAAGAGACCTCTCTCAGCGGTGAGCTACAGCTGCTCCATGACCAGCTAGCGGCGGCCCTAGACAGCGCTGAATCGGTGTTGGGGGGTGAGCGCTGGCAACTCCAGAGCGACCACCAAACCATGCCGCTGATTAGCCTGCTCAACCGCCTGATCGAGCGGGTTAACCCCAGTTTAGAAGCCCGCCAACTCTGGTCTAAGGTGCACAACGAAAGCAACGTGGTACTGGGGGGCGACATGATCAAAATAGAGTTAATTCTCTACGAAGTCATGGTCGCCGCCTGCAATCGCGCACCCTTGGGAGGCCGCATCGATCTCTGGTGCCGGGTGCTCAACCTCGACTGGGTCGAGATCTCCATTACTGACGACGGCCAATGCTCTCCCGTCCTGCTGGAGGAACTCAACCACGGGCACCCAGATATTCTGGCCCCCTCTGCCCTCGATGGCCCACCGGGACTACACCTGGCCATCTGCAAACTGTTGATAGATCAGTTAGGAGGCGAGATCGCCTTTTCTAGCCTGGACGACGGCCGCACCCACAGCCGTCTGCTACTGCCCTTGGCCGCCCATACGGATCAGCCCAGGACTAAACCAAAACCCCTGCTTGCCTCGTCGTCATCTTCAGGGAACGACCAGTCCAGCCCCACCTAGCCATCTGGGTGGGGCTATCAGTGATCAAACTGAGACGAGATAGGCACCAAAAAACAACTCTCGAGGGCGAGGCCTGAACCCTAATGGCTTTAGTTTTGGACTTCGAGACTGAAAGGAGCGATCGCGACCTGAGCCGCCGGGCTCTGCAACATCGGAGTTTGAGTCACAGCCTGGTTGGCAATGGTAAAGAGCGGATTCGAGAGAATACCAGCCAGGGAGGTAGCTACCACGGCCAAAATCAAGCTGACCTGCATGGGGCGAAGACCGGGCAAATCCCACCGAATTTCAGGATAGTTTTTGACTACGTCGGACATCTCCTGGGGTTCTTTGACCACCATCATCTTGATCACGCGGATGTAGTAGTAGATGGAAATCACGCTGGTCACCAGACCCACCAGCACCAGCCCGTAAGCCCCAGACTGCCAACCCGCCCAGAAAATATAGATCTTGCCGAAGAACCCGGCCATGGGGGGAATGCCACCGAGGGATAGTAGGCAAATGCTCAGTCCCAAGGTCAGGAGCGGATCTTTTTGGTACAGCCCCGCGTACTCGCTGATCTGGTCAGTGCCCGTACGCAGCGAGAACAAAATCACACAGGTAAAGCCACCCAGGTTCATAAACAGGTAGACCAACAGGTAATAGAGCATGCTGGCGTAGCCAGCGTCGGTGCCCACTACCAGGCCAATCATCAAAAAACCAGCCTGACCAATGGAAGAATAGGCCAGCAGACGTTTCATACTGGTCTGGGCCAGGGCCACCACATTACCCAGCACCATGCTCAGCACCGCTAGGGCCGTAAACACAAAGTGCCACTGCTCTGACACCAAGGGAAAGGCAGTGACCAGCAGGCGAATAGCCAGGGCAAAGCCAGCAGTCTTAGAGCCCACCGACAAAAACGCCACCACTGGGGTCGGCGAACCCTCGTACACGTCGGGAGTCCACTGGTGAAAGGGCACCGCCGCAATCTTAAAGGCGATACCGGCAATCACAAACACCAGGGCTACCACTAGGCCAATGGGAGCATCGGTGCCGTCGCTGACAATATTGGCGGCGATCGCCCCTAGCCGGGTCTCACCCCCCGACAGGCCGTAGAGCAGAGATGAACCGTAGAGAAAAATAGCCGAGCTAGCAGCCCCAATCAACAGATACTTCAGCGCCGCTTCGTTAGAACGGGGGTCGCGCTTCATGTAGCCCGTCAACAGGTAAGACGAAATACTCAGGGTCTCTAGGGCCACAAAAATCATCACCAACTCGCTGGCCCCAGAGAGAAACATGCCCCCCAAGGTCGCGGTCAGCAAAATCACCAAAAACTCGGCCAAGGATGTGCCCGACTGCTCTACATAGCGAATCGCCATGGGCACCGTCACCACCGCCGAGAGGGCAATAATGCCTCGAAACACAATACTCAAATCATCGGCATTAAAGGCCCCTAGAAACCCGATGGGATTGGCCGTCGACCACTGCAACACCAGGGCGACAACAGCTCCTAACCCTCCGGCCATCGCGGCGTAGGGTGTCCAGGCAGAGGAGGAACGACCCTGAATCAGGTCGCCCACTAAAATCACCAAAATCGTGACCAACAAGACGGCCTCTGGCCAGATGGTACCGGCATTAAGCTGGGCCCCGAGGTTGACGATATCCATGGGTATTGTTCCGCGAAATTATCTTTAACCCTATCAGTTCAGTCGACCTGTGACCAGAGCTCGCAGCCCGGTTATCCCAATGGATAACTGCTCATGCAGCCAATTGTTCCGTGGGGTGGTAATCACCCTCAGCCCCGGCAGGAATGGGCTGATACTAGCGCGTTCTGCCGCAGCTTGCTAGGGGTTAGGCAACCCCTTAAGAACCAATCGGCTAGACGATGGCCCCAAAAATGATCTATTCATGTAACGTTGAACTCCTCACCCAGACCCTGTTGCTTCACCCCTAGGGTCGGCAATGATTAAGTTTTCCTGGGCAAAGGGGGGAGAGAATCGATAGGTGTGCAGTACAGTGTTGATCACTCGGGGGTTCTGGCCGCTGGTTGAGAAAACCTGAAGGCCCTGGCTGGAGCGTTGGGTTCTATCTTTTATAGATACCTGCGCCGGACTCACCCCCAACCCCGTAGACTTAATTGTCTGATTGTTAATAATTGCCTTTCAAAGCGCCTGGCAGCCCTATGTCAACCCTTGTTATTGTCGAGTCTCCCACTAAAGCCAAGACAATCCGTGGCTACCTGCCACCGGGCTATAGGGTAGAGGCGTCGATGGGCCACGTCCGTGATCTGCCGCGATCGGCCAGCGAAATTCCAGCCAATGTGAAGGGCGAGAAATGGGCCCAGCTTGGAGTCAACCCCGATGCCGACTTCGCACCGCTGTACATCGTACCCACCGATAAGAAAAAGGTCGTCAAAACCCTCAAAGATGCCCTAAGTCAGGCCGACGAACTGCTCCTGGCCACGGACGAAGACCGCGAAGGGGAAAGCATTAGCTGGCATCTACTGCAAGTGCTCAACCCCAAGGTGCCCACCAAGCGCATGGTGTTCCATGAAATTACCCAGGAAGCCATTCAAGCCTCCCTCGACAACTGCCGTGACATCGACAGCCAGTTGGTTCACGCCCAGGAAACCCGGCGCATTTTAGATCGCCTGGTAGGTTATACCCTGTCGCCCCTGCTGTGGAAAAAGATTGCCGGGGGGTTGTCGGCGGGTCGGGTGCAGTCGGTGGCCGTCAAGGTGGTGGTCAATCGGGAGCAAGAGCGGCGGGCCTTTCGCCAAGGCTCCTACTGGGATCTAAAAGCCACGCTGCTGAAGGAAAAAAGCGCCTTTGATGCCAAGCTCTACTCCCTGGGGGGCACTCGCTTGGCCAACGGCAGCGACTTTGACGAATCCACCGGGCAGATCACCGCTGGTCGCCAGGTCGTACTGCTGGACGAAACCCAGGCCCGAGAGCTCCAAGTCCGCCTGCAGGCCGGGGTGTGGACGGTCAGCACGGTGGAAGAACGTCCCAACAACCGCAAGCCGGCCCCTCCTTTTACCACCTCTACCCTCCAGCAGGAAGCCAACCGGAAGCTGCGGCTATCGGCCCGAGATACCATGCGGGTGGCCCAAAACCTCTACGAGCAGGGGTACATCACCTACATGCGAACCGATTCGGTGCACCTGTCGGAGCAGGCCATTTCTGCGGCTCGGGCCTGTGTGCAGAGCCGCTACGGTACCGAATACCTCAGCCCCAAACCCCGCCAGTATGCCACCAAATCTAAGGGTGCTCAGGAGGCCCACGAGGCGATTCGCCCCGCGGGTAGCACCTTTAGAACCCCCAATGAAACAGGACTAACCGGGCGCGAAGCGTCCCTCTACGACCTGATCTGGAAGCGCACGGTAGCCAGCCAGATGGCGGAAGCTCGTCAAACCAACATCACCGCCTCCATCGAGGTAGACAACGCTATCTTTCGGGCTACCGGTAAGCGCATTGACTTTCCCGGCTTCTTTCGGGCCTACGTCGAAGGATCCGACGATCCCGATGCCGCCATTGAAAACCAGGAAGTGCTGCTGCCCGCCCTGGCCCAGGGCGATGCCCTCAGCTGTAGGCAACTCGAGGCGATCGGTCACGAGACCCAGCCGCCCGCCCGCTACACCGAAGCTACCCTCGTCAAAGTGCTGGAGAGCGAGGGCATTGGTCGCCCCAGCACCTATGCCACCGTGATTGGTACCATCATCGATCGCGGCTACGTGCGCCTGGTCAACAACAGTCTGATCCCCACCTTCACAGCCTTTGCGGTCACGGCTCTGCTGGAGCAAAACTTTCCTGACCTGGTGGATGTCCACTTTACCGCCCGCATGGAGCAGACCCTCGACGATATCTCCACCGGAGAGGTCGAGTGGCTGCCCTACCTAAAAGCGTTTTACTCCGGCGATCAGGGCCTAGAGACCCTGGTGCAAGAGCGGGAGACTCAAATTGATCCGACCGCCGCCCGCACGGTGCTGCTGGAGGATCTGGATGCCAAAATTCGCATTGGCCGCTACGGCCCCTATGTCGAAATCGGTACCGGCGAGGAGTCGGTCAAAGCCTCCATCCCAGCGGATGTGTCCCCCGCCGACCTCGACAGCGAGCAGATTGAGCGCATCATCAAACAAAAAGTCGAAGGCCCTGACAAGGTGGGCCTGCACCCCGATACGGGGGAGCCTATTTTTCTACGCATTGGTCCCTACGGCCCCTACGTCCAGCTGGGCGAACCCACCGACGACAACCCTAATCCCAAGCGCGCCTCCCTGCCCAAGGGCACCCAGGCCGAAGCCGTTACCCTGGCAGTGGCTGTAGGGCTACTCATGCTGCCCCGCAAGCTGGGTCAGCATCCTGAAACCGGCGCGTCCATTAAGGCAGGTCAGGGTCGGTTTGGGCCTTACATCGTTCACGACCAGGGCAAAGAAGGCCGCGACTATCGCTCCCTCAAGGGCGATGACGATGTGTTGACCGTTACCCTTGAGCGCTCTCTGGAACTCCTGGCTCAGCCCAAGGCCGGACGGGGCCGCAAGAAGGTCGATCCGCTGAAAGACCTGGGCGCCCACCCCGACGACAATGAGTCAGTGGCGGTGTTTAACGGCCCCTATGGCCTCTACGTCAAGCACGGCAAGATCAATGCTTCGGTTCCCGAAGGTGTTGACCTCGAGGCTATTTCCCTAGAGCAAGCTCTGGGTTGGATTAATGCCAAGGCCCCCGCGAAAAAGGGCAAGGCCGGGATTAAGAAATCAGCCACCTCACGCACCACTAAGACGGCGGCGGCGAGCAAAGCGAGTGGTACTAAAAAAACCACTAAAACTGCTTCTACCACTAAGTCTGCTACGGAGGCCAAGAAATCGACTCGAACCACGGTGGCCAAAACTACTAAAACGACAACTCGCCGCTCAACGACGCCAAAGTCCACCGCTAAAAAAGCAAGTGAGCCGCCGCCCGAAACCGATGACTAGTACAGAAAGACAGAACGAAAACCCCTTTTTTACAAGGGTTTTCGTTTGAGTGTATGGATGCTTTATGGATACCTTCGAGGATTAGTACGCAATCCCTCGATAGCGACGCATTGCCGCACCATCTATTGAGACCTTTTCTGGGGCAGAGGGCTTAGGCAACATGTTAGATTAATGGATGGCGGCGGCGCAAAGAAGTCTTGGGGGGAGGCACTAGTCAGCTTGTTTCCTAGGGATCGAAGGCCAGAGGCTACCCAGTCGAGATCGTTGAGGGGGTCGGGAGTGGGCAGGTTTCCAGAACCGGAGGCTGCGGTCGTCGATCCCTTAGGGCTACCCGAGGACAATTTTGGTGCACGGGCTTGGCCATTGGAGCGGTCTTGGCGGCTGGCTTTAGAGGTGGGAACATCGACCGCCGCTTGAGTGGTGCCCAGCTGCCGACGAATATTTAGCAGCACCATGAGCAGAGCTTTTTCATTGAGGAAGGGGTAGTCAAGACTAGTGAGAATATGCTTAACGTTTTCGGTGGCGTTGGTCATTAAGCTATCGCGATTAAACCCGCCCAGGAAACCGGTAGCCCCCTGTTGCTGAGTCCAGCGTCGCTCGATATCAGAAACGGGAAGCTGACGACAGCGGGTCAGAAAAACCTGCACCTTAGGGAAGGCATCGCGACACCAACGGCAAAACTCGTAGGGGTTTAGCTCTGCCGCTTCGGCATCCAGCACGATGATCTCGGGGAGCGTTAATCCGGCGGTGGCGATCTGGCTAATACAGTCGGCCAAGTCGCCGTTTGCCGGTTCCAAAATAACCGCTAGTTTTTGAGATTTCAGCAGAGCTTGCCACATGAGGCCTTGTAAACGATTAGATTGAACGATCAAAGCGAGTTTTTGCGGCTCATCCATGGTACTCGAATTCCCTGCACGTGCATCTAAACGTCATCTATCTCTGGTAGGCACTGGGCTCAAACTTGGCTGGGGTAAAACCCCGATACTGGAGCGGCCGAGGAAACGTTGAGCGGGCGATCTCACCCTAACCAGTCCCTGCCCTAGGCAAAATCTAAGCGAATGTTTAAAAAAGGTACCACCTGGGGCTATTCGCCCAATGGCTACAGCAAATACCCTGAGCCACGTTGACCAGCTTTCGCAGTGTCTAGGCGGACTCTCTAGGTCTTTTCAAACACGCTTTAAGAGGTTGTTTGAAAAGCCAAAGAGCGTCTCAAGTTATACCTAGGTCGTAGGCTAATGTCTTCAAAACCCAGCGTTTTTGCTGTCTCTTGGCGACCAACTATACCTGGGACGACCCTTTTCAAACAACCTCTAAGCAGATTAACTGAACCTTAATGACTAAAAAACATTCAGCTAGGACGATGGGTTGACGCCCTAAACGTCTAGTGCTGGTTGACTGACAAAACATGGATCATTAACCCTTGAAAGCCTTAGCTGACAAGCATTACAGGCGAGACGGAGCCATGAAACGCTCTCGATCGCCTCAAACCCTTGCCATAAGAGGATT
>Ga0169931_10007816_pt1 | contig 15765 bp, 9 predicted proteins | sample Kivu_15m_20L_FD_129675 | JGI IMG/M metagenome (GOLD analysis project Ga0169931, IMG submission 129675) | Freshwater microbial communities from Lake Kivu, Western Province, Rwanda to study Microbial Dark Matter (Phase II) - Kivu_15m_20L... | ecosystem: Environmental > Aquatic > Freshwater > Lake ... | reverse complement strand
TCTCCTGGCGCTGCCGTCGTGGGCACGGTGCTGCTCGTTTCCTTCGAGGCGTTGCAGCGCGGTGTCTGGAATAACCGAATGCGGCTGCTGTTGTTGCTGCTCTTCCCCGTGCTTATTTCCGCGATACTGTATGTGGGATATGTGTATCCCTACCTGGCCGAAGCCTTTGAGCAGGATCGGCACATGCGAGAGACCAATTTTTACTATCGAATTGGGTTGCTGCAGCACTTCCGAAGCAACTTCCTCTGGTCGATTGCCACGTTTCCTTTGCTCATCGGCGCCGTCGGACTGGCGGTTGCGGGATTGATGCGACCGCCGAAGTGGTTCCCGGCCCACTCGACTGCCGGCAATTTCGTGGTTGCCGCGGGCATCGCCGTGTTGTTCGGACTTGGGCTGAATGTTGCCGCCCAGCGGCCCCTCTACGATTACCGGCACATCATTGCCCTGGCAGTGGCGGCGTGGGCGATTGCCGCTGCCTGGCTGCAAGCTAGTGGCGGCGCTCAGCGCTTTGCTGCGTGGGGAATCGCAGGACTACTGCTGGCGCTTTCACTTCCCGGCCAGCAAATGATCGCCCGCCAATCGCTGGGACTTCTGACGCTAACCGACGAGGACTTTGACTTCGCCGAAGCCAAGGCGCTTGTCGATTCGGTCGTGCCGAAGCACGCGACAGTCGGTGGCGACGGCAACGCCTGGGCCATGATCGATGACGGTCGACCTTTTTTGCTCACGCGGACAGCCGCCCCCGAGCTGTGGCCCGAGTACATCATCAGCTGTACCTGGGCGAATCCACCGGCAATCGCCCAGCGTCCGATCGATGTGCAAACGCTGGCGGATCACTATGAAGAACTCTCCCTCACGCCATCACTATCCTCGAATGGGTGGATTCTCAACCTCGCGGGGCTGAAGGTTCCGCTATCCAGCGGTCGCTGCGACTGGTATCCCCGGATCTGGAAGAGGCGGCCTCCGAGCGAAGCTGCAGCGGTGGTTCCGGGCGGGTCCGAGAAAGCGGAAACGGCTGCTGCTGACGACGATCGATAAGTTCTTAACTGCGCCGATTGGGCACCAAGGTCAGGAAATCCTGCAGCGGCAGTGAATTCGCCACGTCGGCTTTCGTCAATCCACCGCGGCGCGCTTGCAGAATTCCGTATCGCAGCACAGCGAGCCCGACCGTGCTGTGAGCATCGCTCGAGATTACGATCGGCACCCCCACGGACTTCGCCGCCAGGCACGAGACGTCGTCCAGGTCGAGGCGCCGCGGGTTCGCATTCAGCTCGAGCAGCTTGCGATGCTCGCGCGCCGCATGCATCACCGCTTGCAGGTCGATCTCGTAGGCCGAGCGCCGATTGATCAACCGCCCCGTCGGATGAGCTATCGCCGAGACGTAAGGATTTCGAAGCGCGCCCAGCACGCGTTCGGTGATCTGCTCGCGCGGCTGATTCTGCCCGTAGTGAACGCTGGCCACGACCCAATCGGCTTCCGCCAGTACGTCGTCGTCCAGGTCCAGGCCGCCTTTTTCCAGAATGTCGACTTCGATCCCCTTGAGTACGCGGAAACCCTTCAGCCGCTTGTTGAGCTTGTCGATCTCGCGCCATTGAGCACGCAGTCGATCGGCATCGAGTCCGCGAGCCATTGTCACGCGCTTCGAGTGATCCGTGATTGCGATGTACTCCAGCCCGCGATTCTGTGCGGCCGCCACCATCTCCTCGAGCGTCGCCTTGCCATCCGTCTCGGTGGTGTGCATGTGCAGGTCGCCCCGTAGGTCGCCCAGTTCCACGAGTTCAGGTAGCGAACCGGCAGCGGCCCAGTCGAACTCGCGGCGTGCTTCGCGCAATTCCGGCGGAAACCACGGCAGTCCGAGCGTGGCGTAAACTTCAGCTTCGGTGCCCCCTGCGACAAACGTCTCCGCCTGACCCTCGACGCGATAGACGCCGTACTCATTGATCTTCAGCCCACGATCTTTGGCCAGGCCGCGAACCACGATGTTGTGGTCCTTCGAGCCAGTGAAGTATTGCAATGCCGCGCCGAAACTTTCGGCAGGCACCACCCGCAAATCCACCTGCAAGCCGTCTCCCAGGCGAATGCTGATCTTCGTGGGCCCCCGTCCGATAAGCGTCGTGCCATTGGGAAAAGCCGCGAAGTGATCCATTACGGCTTCCGGACGGGAGGAGACAACTAAAAAGTCCAGGTCGCCGATCGTGTCGCGGCCGCGGCGATAGCTGCCAGCCGCTTCGATCTGATCGACTTCGGGACACTTTGCCATCCACTCGAGAATCGCCTGCACAAATTTATCTGCGTCGGCCCACATCATCCGCACGTCAGCCGTGGCGGCGAGCGAAATACCTGCCAGGATCGTCTCTTCAGTTTTCGCGCCAAAGCCTTTCAACTTGCGGACCGTCTGTGCCTCGCAGGCTGCCTTGAGTTCATCGAGCGTGCTTACCTTCAACTCGTTAAACAGCACAGCAGCTTTCTTAGGACCCAGCCCCGGAATGCGCAACAGCGTCAGCACCGATTGTGGCACCTGAGCCTTGAGCTCCTCCAACATTGCCAGGGGTTCGCCAGCGCACAGCGTGACAATCTTGTCCGCCAGGTCTTTGCCCACGCCATCAATGTCCGTGAGCTTGCGATCCGAATCGGCAACAATCGAAGTCATTAGCTCGGGATAGTCGCGCACCGTGCGGGCGCCGTTGCGATAGGCCCTGACCCGGAACGGATTCGCTCCCTGAAACTCAAGCAGGTCAGCGATCAGGTCGAAAGCTTCGGCAATCCGGAGGTTGTTCATGCCCGCTAATATAAGGCATGCAGCCGCCGACCGACCACTCGTGATCGTCGGCCAAAGCTCGCACCGTTCTCGGCGCATGACAAAGCCCGTCGACAACTAGGTGCTGTCGACGGGCTTCAGGAGACTTTTTGAAATCCGGCGGTCGCTATTCGGCCGAGGGACGCCAGCCGTCATCAGCCTTGGGTTGTGACTTCGTCGGCACGACAAGTGAGGCCTGACGCACTTCAGCGCCGCGTCGCAGCGGAATCGCGGTGGTCCGGTCGGCTTCCTCGGGATCGAGCCCACGCGGACGCGGGTCGTACGAGCTGCTGGCAGCACCACTTGGCGGCAGCACGACGCGCGATTGCGGTTCCGTGCCGTTCAGCGTGCCGTTGATGGTTCCGCCGTTCTGCGGGGCAAAGGTCTGCGGCAACTGGGCGGGCGGCTGCTGCGTCGCAGGCGCTGCTGCCGGCGCACTCAGCGTCGGATCGGGCGTCGGGGTAAGCGAGTTCAAAGTGGATCCCGGCATCGGCGTCGACTGCTGTACGACCGTCGTCGTGGGGGCGATTGTCGTTGTCACGGGAGCAAGCGTCGTTGTTGTGGGTGCCGGTGAGTAATTCGACAGCGTCGGCGTGGGTGTCGCGCTGCCGCAGCAGGCCGGAGCCGGAGCAGCGACGGGGGCCGCCATCGGAGCGGGAGCGAAGTTCGTCGTTGACAGCGTCGGAACCGGTGTGGCGCCGCAGCAGGCCGGAGCCGGAGCAACCATGGGTGCCGCAACCGCCGGAGCAAACCCGACCGTCACCGGCATCGCAGTGACCACCGGGCGGAATGTCGTGTAAGGAACCAGTTGCTGTTCGGTCACGAAAGTCGTGACCGGGCGCATCACCGTGGTCGGTTGTCCACAGGGACCGCAAGCCGGCTGGGCGACCATCGTCGTTACGGGACGATTCACCACCACCGAGCGAAAAGCGGTTTGCGGCATGTAGTTCACCACAGTCGGCGCGGGTGCCACGGCAACGGGCGCCATGGCCACCGGAGCGTAAAACGTCGTGGTCGGTTGCGCGCAGCGTTTGCAGTGGTTGAAGAACGCCTGCGTCGGGGTCGCAGGGATCGCCACCAGGGCCAGGCCCAGCAGCACACCAGTAACTTTTTGGCCATTCATGATTGAAAAACTCCGACGCGTTTGGATGTGCTTCTTTCTTGTTACCCGGCGTCCATCGCGTGTGCAAGCGACTTACGAACGTCGAGATTCATTTGGCTGAACTTTCCAGTTACAAAGACTCGGGCGATGCCGAAGCCTGTAGCGCCTTCGTAAACCTTGTCGCGCGATCAGGTCGCCAATGCCTTGCCAGTGGCGCTGCCAGCGGACGCATCTATGCCCTCCGCGCGGCATCCTCCCCGGCTGAACTACTCTAGGACGCGTAATCGATCATGCGCGAGAAATCGTGCGCCAACGGCGCGCGATTCCTTTCGGGGCTCGATGGATAAATGCCGTGGCGCAGCGGAGAAATTGCTGCTATCAGCAGTTCCGTTACAATCGTCGCTAGCAGCAGTACTGGACAGTTAGTCGGTGGCGGGCCGACGCTGTGAATCCCAGGCATCAAAGAGTCGGAACAGCATTTCACGGATGTCACCGCCGGCCTCGTGAAAGGCGGCGGTCACATGCTCAGGCGTTAATCGGACGGTCTCCTCTGCCAGAAGCGTCCCAACGACTCTCTGGGCTACCGTCAGGTTCGACGACGTTCGGTGCAGCGTCGGAAGCCCCACATCGCGGTGCGCCGTGACCAACACGCCCCAGCCGCGGAGCCGGCACGTCGCACTCAACAGGAAGCGCTGCCAGTAAGCCAACTGCTCGTAGCCATCCACAACGATCAAGTTCGCTTGTATGGAACCGGCATTCGTCGACCAGCCGCGTGGCATCCTCCGCTGCCCATCATGCAGTACGGTTTGCCACACTCGCCGGCCCACCGCCCGAAATGACGGCTCCAGCAATACTAGCAGCGTGGATTTCCCCGAACCGTGCGGGCCGATAATTTGGCCGCGCCACTGCTGATCGGCCAGCTTTGTCACCAGTCGTTCTGCCGATTCATCGCAGTCGAACAGAAAAGGAACCGCGCCTGGCCGGATGAACCTGGTCGAGAACGGATTCGATCGCGGGAGTTCGGCTGGCAGGTTCATCGCGAACTCACTCCGCTAAGAGCGGTCCTGGTGCTGGCACCGACCCCAACTGAAAGGGCACGTCGAGCGTGAGCTCGCGTCCTTGCCAGAAAAACACCCGGGCCCGGACGCACCAGCAAATGCGCACAATCTGGCCTGTGTAACTCAGCGGACTGTTGGGGAGCACCGTGCTGAATTTTCGGGGTTGATGGGGAACCAGCGGGGCTTCTTCATAGGGTTCGACACGTTCGAAGAAGTGCACCGCCATATCTTCCTCACCTTTGCCCTCGGTGTGCCACAGCACCGAGATCTCGATCGCGCGCAAATCATTTTCCAGGGCGCCATGCACGCTGAACTGCCCCGACAGCAATTCGCCAGGCGCGTACATGCGGGCGTGATCGGATAGCGCCAGGCTAAGTCGCGGCTGCGTCATTGATCTATCTTACCCGCACGAGTGGGACTCACCACAATCTGAAACGCTCGTTCGAAGGGGGGCCGGCCTTCCACGTCCCCTTTGACAATCAACTTCCAGCTCACTTCATTGTGTGCCGCGTGAAACGAGTGCATGGCAGTCGCGGGAACGGACACGTCGCAACGACTTTCAAACGGCAACCCCTGGGCGATCTCGAAATCGCTGCGGACGAAGCTCCGTTGTTGAAAGACTCGCCGGATCTCCGTCCGAGTATCAGTCCCTTGGCGGAACGTGGCTCGCTCATCGCAGGCCAGCCAGACTTCAAGCGATTTCATTTTGAGCCGGCCGGCTTGCGAGAGAAACGCCTCGTAGCAGCTGCCAGGCATCAGAGGATGGGCCGAGATCTCGATCCGAGTTGGCCCCACGCTGGTTGCCAGCACGATCTGCCGACCCAGGTACACGCCCAGCCACACGCCGCCAACCACAAAAGGCACCAGCACGCCCGCCAGCAGCCAATCGGGTTCACCACGCGTGAACCGGCCGATGGCGATGATCACAAACAGAATTACGATCGCATTCCAAGTAATGCACGCGGCTGCCGTGGCAAACAGCCGCCAGCCCGGCGTCGTCGACATCGGCAATCGATACGCCAGCGTCGTGCCAGGGCTATTGGTCAGATTGGCGTCCTTCGGTACGGTCGGAAAGGCATCTTCGCTGGCCGGACCTTCAAACAGGTCGCGCTTTGCCGCCCGCTGCCCGATCACGCTCCGCAGTTCCTCGGAGGTGTTCCAGTTCACCAGCGCGTACACCATTCGCCCGCCACCGATGACGATAAATGAAAGTGGGATCAGCAGCGAGATGTACAGCCACCTGCTATAGCCACGCACCAGCACCACGCGTCCGGGATCGAGCGGGTCGTACCACATCGGATACTCAACGCCGGCTGCAAACTGGTCGAGAATCTCGCGGACGTTTGCTTTATCGGCCGAGTACAGATTCGTGGCATCATACACATTGTCGGCCTCGTAGGTGCCATCGGGAGTCTCGTAACGCACCTTGAACTCCGGTCGATACTGCGTTGCCTGCAGTCCACCGGGATCCGAGCTGACACTCCTCCCCAATCGCTTTTCGAGTACCACTCCCTTGGTCTCGTCGAACTGTCGGTTTGCCCGCCATTCGGGCCAAACCAGCGCCACGAGCATGTAAGCCATCGCGGCGCAGCCCACGACGAAGAAGATGCCAAAGAACATGGCCTCGCCCAGGCTACCGACCGTCTGCGAGCCGGTGCGCCGATTGCCGCGTTTCTTCTCGTAGAGCCTGAAGAAGCGTGACAACGGAGGTCCCTCGGACGCAAATGAAACAACGGGATGGAACGCGGCCTGCTCAATCGGCGTGTATCGGCCGCCAGTCGAGCGATTATAATCTGCGCTCGTCGCTGAAGATTGTGCCCGCGAGAGAGCGAAAGGACAACGCCATGCGCGTCGCAAAGGCCAACTACCCGAAAATAACCGCCAGATTCAGCCGACTTTGGCTGCTCGCGTGCCTGATGGCGACACTCATTGCTTCGGCGACCGAGGCGGGTGATTGGCCGCAGATTCTGGGACCGAACCGCAATGGCAAAGCCGACGGAGAACAGCTCGAGGCTTGGACCAACAGTGGCCCGGCGGTTCTGTGGAGCCGCGACGTCGGCGAAGGGTTTGCCGGACTCGCCGTGGCTGGCCAGCGGGCGATCCTGTTCCATCGTCCCGGCGCTGAACTCGTGGCCGAGGCGCTCGACGCGACGACTGGGAAGCCTCTCTGGCAGGCGAAGTTTGCCACGGGTTTCCGGGGCTCGATTTCGCCTGACGTTGGCCCACGCTGTGTACCGCTGGTCCATGAGAATCGGGTGTATCTGGTTGGCCCCGGCGGTGAGCTGGCGTGCGTCGAGTTGGCCAACGGCAATACGATCTGGACGCGCAATCTGCCGCAGGATTTTAAAGCTCAGGACGGCTACTTCGGATTCGGCAGTACGCCCATCGTCGCTGGCGATAAGTTGCTGATGAACGTCGGGGGCCGCAAAGCCGGCATCGTGGCATTTGCCCTGGCGGACGGAAAAACGCTGTGGACCGCGATTGACGATGACGCCAGCTACTCTTCCCCCACGCTCACCACGCTGCGCGGACAGCGGCAAGTCGTGTTCATTACCAGGCTCACGGTTACCGCGGTAGATCCGCGCGATGGCAAAGTGCTGTATGAGTTTCCGTTCGGGCAGCGGGGCCCCACGGTCAACGCCGCAACGCCGCTGGTGCTGGGCGATCATTTATTCATTTCGTCCAGCTATGGTGTCGGCGCACGCTGGGTAAAGCTCGACGAGAGCGGACCCGCCGTCGAATGGAACAGCGACGAGATTATGTCCAGCCAGTACACGACGTGCGTCGAGAAGGACGGCGTGCTGTACGGCATTGATGGCCGACAGGATATAGGCATCGCCCGACTGCGTGCGTTCGATCCAAGATCTCAAAGGGTGTATTGGACCGAGGAGGACTTCGGCACTGGCAACTTGATCCTGGCCGGCGACAACATTCTGGTCATGAAAACCGATGGCACGCTCGTGCTCTTTGCGCCGTCACCCAAGAGATTTCAGCCGCTCGCCGAGGCACAACTCTTCGATACGACCGTACAGGCCCTGCCGGCGCTGGCTGACGGGCGGCTATTTGCCCGCGACACGCGGGTGCTCAAGTGCCTGCAAGTCGGAAAATCCGCGGCAGCCCGATAGCCACGCTTGCAAAGCCCGGAAAACAATGCGAGGGCGCGCCTGGTGCTTCCGGCGCGCCCTCGCATGCTTGGCTTTGGTTAGCCTCAAACAGTTCACACTTCGACGAGTTGCCGACGCACATTGCGATAGAAGCCCACGCCCTCAAGGGACTTATAGACTTCTTCCAGCGTCTTTTCGCCGAAGTTCGAGATGCTGAGCAGATCTTCCCGAGTGCAGTGCAGCAGGTCATTGACCGTGAAGATACCGCGCTCTTCCAGGCAGTTGGTCGTGCGGACCGACAGGCCAATTTCGGCGGTGCTCATTTCCAAACGGCTGGTCAGATCTTCGGCTTGGCTATTGGACTTCGGCAAAGGAATGCGGGTCATCGGGGTCCCTCCCTAAAATGAAGATTCGGACGTAGTCAGGTCACGCGGTCGTGGCGGATGACGTACCTGCGGGCCACTCCTATTGGCCTCTTCGTTGGCGGGTAATATAGCAACTTGCCTGGAAATTGGTACCGATTAGGCAAGATTTTCACCCCGCACTGCTAGCATGGACTCGCTAGCTTGCGGCTAGTCGAACCGCACATGCGTATACTATAACGTGGCGCAGATCCCGCATCTCGGAGTAGGAAGGACGCACCGCCATTGTGGAGTGAACAGCTCGCAGCGCTTACGCCGGCCCAGCGCGAGGCGGTCGAACACATCGACGGCCCGCTACTCGTCTTGGCCGGTCCCGGGAGCGGCAAGACCCGGGTCATCACGCACCGGATCGCGAACTTGCTCCGGCACGGAATTCCCGCGCGGCAGATTCTGGCGCTCACGTTCACGAACAAAGCCGCTGACGAAATGCGCGCTCGCGTCGAACGACTCGCGCCGGGCGAACGTGTCGTCATGGGCACGTTCCATCGATTTTGCGCGCGACTCGTCCGCGAGTATGCACCCCGAGTCGGCCTGGCCGAGAACTTCACGATCTACGACACCGGCGATTCGAAGCAGGTGCTCAAGCGGGCACTCGAAATGGCGGAACTCGACGCCGAACTGTACACGCCCGATCGAATTGCCGGGGCCATTAGCTGGGCCAAGAACAACCTGCTGACGCCCGAGCAATATCAACCCCGGCCCGGCAATCCGCTCGGCAGCATCGTGGCCCGGGTCTACCCGGCTTACCAGTCTTTGCTCCTGCAGTCCAACGCCGTTGACTTCGACGACCTGCTGTTGCATGTGGCTACGCTTCTCCGCGAAAGCCCCGAAACTCGGATGATGCTCGACGCTCGCTATCGATACATCCTGATCGACGAGTACCAGGACACGAATCTCGCCCAGTACACGATTGCCCGGGCATTGTCGATCGACGCTCCGAATCTGGCCGTCACGGGCGATCCCGATCAGTCGATCTATGGCTGGCGGGGGGCAAACCTGAGCAACATTCTCGAATTCGAGCACGACTACCCCGATGTTCGCGTCGTCAAGCTCGAACAGAACTACCGCAGCACGAAGCGGATCCTGCGAGTGGCGGATCACCTGATCGGCTACAACCAGCGCCGCAAGAAGAAAGGCTTGTTCACCGAGAACGCGGAAGGACAGAGCGTCCGGCTGGTAAACTATCCCACCCAGCGGGATGAGGCCGATGGTATCGCGGCCTACATTGCCACCGAGGTTCGGGCCAGACGCCGCCGCCCGCGCGACTTCGCGATCTTCTATCGCGTCAACGCTCTTTCGCGCAGTCTCGAGTTCGCCATGCGCGACCTGGGCATTCCCTATCAGATGGTGAACGGCCAAGAGTTCTATCAGCGTCGCGAGATCAAGGACGTGCTCGGGTACCTGCAATTGATCAACAACCCACGCGACGACGTGGCTCTGCTGCGGGTGATCAATAATCCACCGCGGGCGATCGGTAAGAGCACGATCGCGAAATTGGCGGAGCATGCCGCCCGGTATCGAACGCCGCTACTCGATGCCGCCCGCGAATGCGGCCTGATCGAATCGCTCAACAAGCGCGCCGCGGTAGCGGTGGCCAAGTTCGTGGCCCTCTACGATCGTCTATCACTGCACGCCGCGGCCCCGGTCGAGGAAACTATTGGCCACGTGCTAACCGAGTCCGGCTATCGGCAGTTCTTGCAGGACTCGGAGCATGAAGAGGATCAAGAGCGTCTGGCGAATGTCGAAGAGCTCGTAACCGCCGCTCGGCAGTTTGACGAAGTACATTTCGGCGATGGCGCGCTGGAAGCATTTCTCGAGCAATCCAGTCTGGTCAACGATACCGACGCCTTCGAAAGCGACAGCGATCGCGTGACGCTGATGACCATGCATGCTGCCAAGGGCCTGGAATTTCCCGTGGTTTTCATCATCGCCATCGAGGATGGGCTGTTGCCGCACGAGCGCAGCCGCGACAACGTTGATGAGCTCGAAGAGGAGCGAAGATTGTTCTTCGTCGGCATCACGCGCGCTCGCGAGGAGTTGCACTTGAGCCTGGCGACCAAGCGCGAGTTTCGCGGCCAGCGGCGTTTCACCGTCCCAAGCCAATTCTTGATGGAACTGCCACGCAGCGAGATGGACGTAATGGGAGTCACAGCGCCCGCGCCGCCCTGGGAACATGGCGAAGCGTTTGAGGAATCGGCAGCAGAGGTTCCTTGGGAAGGCGATTCAGACGCAGATAGCTGGGACGTCGACCAGCTTGAATCGTTCGATGCCGATACGCCTGCTCCCGCGGCCGATGCAGTTTCACCGGTAAAGCTCGCGCCGCTCACAACCGCTGCCGAGTTGCAGCGAGCGAACGAAGCGAAGCCCGTGCAAGTTTCGCCCGAGCTGTTCGTCTTAGGCATGGTGGTCCGCCATCCCGAGTATGGGCTGGGCAAAGTGCTCGCGCTGAGCGGAAACGGAATTCGGCGAACCGCCACCGTGGCGTTTGCCTCCGGAGCAGGGGAAAAAAGGTTCATGCTCGCCAGCAGCCAGCTTCGCCCCGTGAAGGGAAACTAGCGGCCGCGCCGCCGCTGCGGGTAAACTGTTGGCGCCAGCCAACTAGCCCGCCCCCAATGGCCGCCGACTCATTCCATGCAAAGCTCCTATCCCAAGATCGCGCAGCTTAAGACCGTTGACCAGTTTCGTGCGCGCCTCGCGGAGCTCGACATCAACTTGCCGGTCGACGATCACGTGCTCTCCGCTGCAGAGGGTTCGCCCCTGGCCGAGCCGCTCAAGCTGGGACGCTTCGAAGTCGGCAACCGCTGGTGCATCCATCCGATGGAAGGCTGGGATGCCAACCCAGACGGATCCCCCTCGTCGTTCACGCTTCGCCGGTGGCGTCACTTCGGACTCAGCGGCGCCAAGCTCATCTGGGGCGGCGAGGCCGCGGCCGTCGTGCCCGAGGGCAGGGCGAATCCAAACCAGACGCTGGCCACCCCGGTAAACCGAGCTGGCTTGGCGGCGCTGCTCGCTGAGCTTCAATCGGCCCACCGCGCGGAGTTTGGTACTCTTGACGGCTTGTCTGTCGGCTTGCAGCTCACGCACTCGGGTCGGTTCTGCCGACCGCGTGACAAACGACTGGAGCCGCGACTCGCGTATCACCATCCGCTGCTCGACGAAAAGTTCCATCTCGATCCTTCCGATCGGTCTTTGGTCCTGACGGATGCCGAGATCGAGAGGCTGATCGAGGCTTTTGTCGCGGCCGCACGCCTGGCCCAAGAGGTCGGCTTCGACTTCGTCGACGTGAAAGCCTGCCACGGCTACCTGCTGCACGAGTTTCTGAGCGCCCATACGCGGCCGGGTAAGTTCGGCGGCGACCTGACGGGCCGGTCGCGGCTGCTAACGACCGTGATCGAGCGAGTCCGCAAAGAATGCCCACGGCTCGGCGTGGGGGTACGACTCAGTGTGTTCGACACCGTCCCGTACCGTACGAGCCAAGAGGTTGGTCAGCCGCTCGACTATGCCGCACATTTGCCGTATCAGTTTGGTTTTGGTGTCTCGCAGGCCGATCCGATGCAACTCGACCTCACCGAGCCGATCGAACTCATCCGCAGACTTCACTCGCTGGGCGTGATCGCCGTGAGTATTTCTTGCGGTAGTCCTTACTACTGTCCACACATCCAGCGACCCGCCATCTTTCCGCCAAGCGATGGCTATCGGCCGCCCGAAGATCCACTGGTCGGCGTGGCCCGGCAGATTGCCGCTGCCCGCGACTGCAAGGCGGCCGTCCCCGAAATGCCCATGATCGGCACCGGGTACACCTATTTGCAGGAGTACCTGCCGCACGTCGCACAGGCCGTGGTCCGAGCCGGCTGGGTCGATTCGGTCGGGCTCGGCCGCATGGTACTCTCTTACCCGCAGCTTCCCGCTGACGCACTACAAGGTCGCGCGTGGTCGCGTAAGCAGGTTTGTCGCACGTTCAGCGATTGCACGACGGCGCCGCGGAATGGCCTGGTTTCCGGCTGCTATCCGCTGGATTCCTTCTACAAGGAGCTGCCCGAGGCGGAGCAGCTTCGTGGTCTGAAGCAGGACGCTTCTGAGTAGGGTTGGGAATACGAAGCGCCGGTCATAATCGACCTTTCCGCTTCGGCCTACGGGGCATAAAATTTTGCCATCAACATGGCTGAAGCCCCCGCCGTCGTCACACCCTCCGTCAAGCTCAACGAGCTCGTCGGCAGGCTGGAAACGCAGCAAGGCTTCGCCGGCGTCCTCGCGAGTTTGCAAGCCGGACACGCGGCCACGCTGGGCGGAGTCTGGGGCTCAAGCTGCGCGCTCATCGCGGCCTCGCTAGTCCGCCATGCCCCGGCGCCGCTCGTCGTCGTTTGCGCGCACATGGACGACATCGATGATTTCTCGGACGACCTCGCTCTTTTCACCAACGTCGTCCACGAGAAGTTTCCCGCCTGGGAGCGCGAAGCCCGCGACTCGGCCGGCGGACTGCACGACGAGATCGAAGGCGAGCGGCTGCGGCTGCTCAAGCGGTTAGGGCAGTCCGATGCACCGCGGCTGATCGTCACCAGCATCCAGAGCCTGCTCCAACCCGTTCCTGCACGCGAATCAATCGCGCGGGCCACGCGGCGCATTCGCACCGGCGAGCAGTTGAACGTCAAGGAGCTGCTCGAATGGCTGGTGCAGGGTGGCTTTCAGAATACGACCGCCATTGAATTGCCAGGAGAGTTCTCACCGCGGGGCGGGATCCTTGACATCTTCGCGCCCGATTGGTTCGAGCCCGTACGGATCGAGTTTTTTGGCGACGAGGTGGAATCCATCCGCCGCTTCGAGGTTTCGACGCAGCGCAGCCTCGCCGCGCTCACAGAGATTGACATCACCGTGGCCGCGCGCGACGAACGCGACCGCGAGCACTTTGCCGGCTTCCTTCCCGTGGGCAGCTGGTTCTACCTGATCGAGCCAAGCGACGTCGAAGAAGAGGCCCGCCGCTATCTCGAACGACTCGAGCGTCCACAGGATGCCCATTCCCTTTCCAGCACACTCCGGCAGATTCACCAGTTTCCGTCCGTCACCGCGGCTAGTGTCTCGGCCGGCTCGCTCGAGACAACTTGCCATTTGCCGATCGAGACGGTCGAACGGTTCAGCGGAGACATCGCCAAGGTTCGCGACGAACTCGACGCGGCGATGGGGGGCGGCAGCCCACAAGACGTCTACATTGTCTGCCAGACCGAGGCGGAGACCGAACGACTCCGCGAGGTTTTCGGCCCAACGCGACTCGCCCAGGCCGGCAAGCTGCACTACTCGCTCGGTCGGTTGAAAGCGGGCTTTCGGCTGGTCAGCGAGCGCATCGCCCTGGTCAGCGGCAGCGAGCTCTTTCACCGCGCGGACTTGAACCGTCCCACGCGCAAGCGGCTCGGCCGCGCGATCGACAGCTTTCTCGAACTGCGTGAGGGCGACTACGTCGTTCACCTGTCGCACGGCATCGGTCGCTACCGCGGACTGCAACTGTTGGAGAAGGGCGACCAGGTCGAAGAGCACCTGGTACTCGAATTTCATGGCGACACAAAGATCTTCGTGCCTGCCTCGAAGATCGAACTGGTGCAAAAGTATGTCGGCGGCAGCAAGAAGGGCCGGCCAACACTGGCTCACATAGGCGGCCGGCAGTGGGTCCGCCAGAAAGAGGCCGCCCGCCAGGCGGTCACCGATCTGGCCGCAGACATGCTCCAGCTTCAGGCCGCGCGCGCGTTGCGTCCCGGCCTGCGGTTTAGCGCCGACACCGCCTGGCAGCGCGAGTTCGATGCTTCGTTTCCTTACCTTGAAACCGCCGATCAGCTCACGGCCATCGGCTCGATTAAACGCGACATGGAACAGCCGCGCCCCATGGATCGCCTGCTGTGCGGTGACGTCGGGTTCGGCAAGACCGAACTCGCCATGCGCGCGGCGTTTCAGGTTGTGGACAACGGCTATCAGGTGGCGGTGCTCGTGCCGACCACGATCCTGGCCGAGCAGCACCTGCGCACGTTTCGGGCCCGGATGGCTGAATTTCCTATCACGGTTGCGGCGCTCTCCCGGTTCTGTTCCCCGAAGGAGACCCGCGAGACACTGGAAGGACTCGCGACCGGCGCAATCGACATCGTGATCGGCACGCACCGGCTCGCGCAGCACGACGTGGCGTTCGAAAACCTCGGCTTGATCATTATCGACGAGGAACAGCGTTTCGGCGTCGAGGTGAAGGAACGTTTGAAGGCTCTCCGCAGCGCGGTCGACGTGCTGACCATGACCGCCACGCCTATTCCTCGGACGCTGCACCTGTCGCTGCTGGGAGTGCGCGATATCTCGAACCTGGAAACGCCGCCGAACGACCGCCTGGCCATCGAAACCCGCGTCACCCGGTTCGATCCGCAACTCATCCGCCACGCCGTGATGCGCGAACTCAACCGTAATGGCCAGATCTACTTCGTTCACAACCGCGTGAACGATATCGAAAAGGTCGCGCACAGACTTGCGGAGATCGTGCCCGAGGCACGCATCGGCATCGGCCACGGGCAAATGGCCGAAGGTGAACTCGAGCGGGTAATGCTCGACTTCGTGGATCACAAGTTCGACATCCTGCTGGCCACGACAATTGTGGAAAGCGGCCTCGACATTCCCAATGCGAACACGATCTTCATCGACGAGGCCGACCGGTACGGACTGGCCGACTTGCATCAGCTTCGCGGGCGTGTCGGCCGCTATAAGCACCGCGCCTACTGCTACCTGCTGATCGATCCCAATCGGCATCTTTCCAGTACCGCCGCGCGCCGCCTGCGCGCGATTGAGGAGTTCAGCCAGATGGGTTCGGGATTCGCCATCGCCATGCGGGATCTCGAACTGCGCGGCGCGGGCAATATCCTCGGCACACAACAGAGCGGCCACATCGCCACGGTTGGGTATGAACTCTACTGCGAGTTGCTCGAACAGGCCGTCCGGAAACTCAAGCAGTTGCCGCCCAAGGAAACCGTCGACGTGAACCTCGATCTGCCCAGCGAGGCCTACATCCCGCGAACCTATGTGCCGGACATGCGGCTGAAGATCGACCTTTACCGCCGGGCAGCTCGGCTGGCGAGCATCGCGGACTGGGAGGACTTCGCGGCCGAATTGGCCGACCGGTTCGGTCCCATGCCGCCCGAGGTCGAACGCATGCTGCTGCTAGCAAAGCTCCGCATCTGGGCACACCTCTGGCGGGTCGAGTCGGTACACCTCGAGGAAGGCTATCTGGTCCTGCGATACAGCGACAGCAAGACGATTGAACAGC
>Ga0169931_10007815_pt1 | contig 15765 bp, 11 predicted proteins | sample Kivu_15m_20L_FD_129675 | JGI IMG/M metagenome (GOLD analysis project Ga0169931, IMG submission 129675) | Freshwater microbial communities from Lake Kivu, Western Province, Rwanda to study Microbial Dark Matter (Phase II) - Kivu_15m_20L... | ecosystem: Environmental > Aquatic > Freshwater > Lake... | reverse complement strand
TGACCAGTGAGGTGCCTTGGTCAGAAGACTACCACTAAATTCGAAGAGCAGCAAAAGAAGACTCACGTGTAGTTTTCTTGTACTCATAATACTTTATCTGGAGACTAAAAGAAATTTGATGATGTCTCTGATCTATTCTTAGTTCGAGCCAAAGAAAACGAAATAGAATGGGTTTTTATCCAAGCAGGGCGTACAGTATACATACAGTAGGACTGTACCACTTATACCACGCTGGATGGAATGACGTCACGGTTCTTCTGCAAAATCATCCGCCTGCGAAGAGCGGAATGCGATGCATGAATCGAGTTTTTGTTCTTGACCTGTTGGACTTATTCATGCGCTGTGGAAAAGACTTGAAGTTTGATGCGGATGCATCACGCCCCCAACATAAGATTCTCTCGATGCGACGTAACTGTACATACATTTATACAGACGATATCCGCGATTTCTGATTACGGAATCTCATTCTCTTCAGGATCATCACAAATTAAGGAGTGTTTTCAGTATCATCATAACCCATCAGGACTCGAAAGACAATTATCTCAGTATAGTCAGTTTTCATCTTTTATGTCGTAGAAGCACTTAATCAAAATGAACATTGAAATCCGCAGTAGTAAACATCTCTAAAGCCTTCATCTGGAAAGTACCATGTCACGTCCCTTATAAATAGACACATTTTCTCCGCCAGCTATCATTTTTTGTCTGTATTGGAGTCATCATCTTAGGTTACTTCGTATGTGAAACAAATTCTTCGAACTACATGGAAACCATAGCCAACAGACGTGGTGACATGACCGAATCTGGGCTGATTAACAAACACTCAAGTCGTGAACTAGGACAGGCTTTGATACAACCAAGTCCTTCATACCACCGCCATTTAGCAACCAACAACATTATGACGAATAGCATTATTCATAAAACTGCCTACGAGTGGGTTACGAAGTATGCTGCTATATTGGCCACCTACGGCGATATCTCCACTTGGGATACATCTAGAGTAACCAACATGGCCCAGCTGTTTGGGTATTATAATCCTTACGCTGGTACGAATTTTGATAATTACTGGTCATTGTCGTTCAATGGGAACCTGTCGCGATGGAATACGAGTCTAGTAACATCAATGAAAGGTATATTCGATGGTGCCTCGGCGTTTAATGGTGACTTATCTAAATGGACTGCAAGTCGTGTTGCATCTATGGACAGCATGTTCTTCTACGCAGAAACCTTCAACGGAAATATATCCACCTAGGATACTGGTTCTGTTACAAACATGAGTGCGATGTTTTACTCTGCAAAAGCTTTCAATAGAACTATTTCACAATGGAATACGAGTCGAGTAACATCCATGAGCTGGACTTTTTATTATGCAACAGCTTTCAACGGTAATATTTCGCAATGGAATACGAATCGAGTAACATCCATGAAGAATATGTTTTCGGTTGCATCCTCATTCAACGGTGACTTGTCCCAATGGTCTACAAGATCTGTTAAATCCCTGTCTCGCATGTTTATGTTTGCAACTACCTTCAATAGTAATCTATCACAATGGAATACCAGCATTGTAACCAATATGGGTTACATGTTCTACAACGCCACTGTATTTAATGGTAACTTGTCATTCTGGAAGACTAACGCTGTTGAAGAAATGGGCGGAATGTTTGCCTACGCGTCTTCTTTTAATAGTGACATATCGAAATGGAATACTAGTCGAGTAACAAATATGGTTGAAATGTTCACTGGTTCATCATCCTTTGATCAGATTCTTTGCTGGGATACAGGAAATGTTCAATACAAAGTGACGAGTTTTCAAGGTAGTAGTGGCTGTTTATCAGCAGCACCATATCCAACGTGCCTACTCCCGATGAACAACACTATGACCGATAGCAATATAAGAAATGCTGCATATGAATGGACTATAAATAAGAAAGGAACCATTGCTGCATATGGTGATATAAAGTTCTGGGACACGTCAAGGGTAGCGGATATGGAATTTCTATTTGGAAACACTTATCTACCCCTTGTCAATGCTGGTTTATCGAAATGGAATACAAGCCGTGTTACAAACATGGCCTTTATGTTTTCGAACGCCATTCAATTCGATAATGACTTGTCGTTATGGGATACAAGACGTGTTACAAATATGTATGCGATGTTCAGTGGCGCATTATCCTTTAATGGTAATTTATCGCTGTGGGATACGAATGAAGTATTGGATATGGGGTACATGTTTAGCTATGCATCATCATTTAATGGCGATGTGTCGGGTTGGAATACAAGCCGTGTTACAAATATGTATGCAATGTTCAGTGGCGCATCATCCTTTAATGGCAATTTATCGCTATGGGATGCAAATAACGTTTCAAATATGGCGTATATGTTTGACGGCGCATCATCATTTAATGGCGATGTGTCGGGGTGGGACACAAGCCGTGTTACAAATATGTATGCAATGTTCAGCGGCGCATCATCCTTTAATTGTAATTTATCACAATGGGATACAAGTAAAGTTTGGGATATAGGGTACATGTTTAGCTTTGCATCATCATTTAATGGCGATGTGTCGGGTTGGGATAGAAGCCAAGTTTTATATATGTATGCGATGTTCACCGGCGCATCGTCCTTTAATGGTGACTTATCAAAATGGGATACAAGTAAACTTTTGGATATGGGGTATATGTTCAAGTACGCATCATCATTTAATGGCAACCTTTCGGAATGGAAAACAACTCAGGTTACGAACTTAGAAGGCATGTTCTATGGTGCAATAAACTTCAACGGTGACGTTTCTAGATAGGTCACGACTCGAGTGACAACGATGAATTCGATATTTTATAACTCATCATCCTTCAATGGCAATATCTCGCGATGGGATACAACTAACGTTTCGGATATGAGGCTTATGTTTTGCCTCGCAAGATCATTTAACGGCTATCTGTCGGAATGGAAAACAACTCAGGTTACGAACTTAGAAGACATGTTCTATCGTGCATCCTTTTTCAATGGTAATCTGTCGCGATGGGATATAAATCGAGTTACATCTACTAATTCTATGTTCTTGAAGGCCATCTCATTCAACAGTGGATTATCCAATTGGAATACCAGTCGCTTAGTAGACCTGAGCGCCATGTTTAAGGATGCAATGTCTTTCAACGGAAGTGTATCCTCTTGGGATACGAGTCGAGTTTTTAGTATGGCTGGAATGTTCTCCGGTTCATCGTCCTTTAATGGAGATTTGTCGGCGTGAAATACAAGGAATGTTCTTTATATGGATAAAATGTTCTTCAATGCTTCAACTTTCAATCAGGTCCTTTGCTGGAATACCACAAATTCGCTAACATTCGTTGAAATGTTTAATGGTAGTAAGGGCTCTTTTTCAGCGTCAAAATATCCTCTATGTATACCGAAACCAACGACTAAACCCAGGGCAAAGCCTACGAATCGTCCATCGAGAAAACCTTCGGTTCGTCGATCAAACAAACCGATACCTAAAGCTTCTGTTCGCCCATCTAGGAAACCATCAGCTAGCCGAACAAATAAACCATTACCTAAACCTACGAGAAAGCCATCTGTGCGTCCGACGAGGAAGCCATCTACTCGTCTGACGAGGAAACCATCTGCGCGTCCGATGAGGAAGCCATCCGTTCGTCCGACGAGGAAGCCATCTGTTCGTCCGACGAGGAAGCCATCTGTTCGTCCGACGAGGAAGCCTTCTGTACGTCCGACTAAAAAGCCAGGGTTAGGTTAAGTAAGTCGACGAATCGACCAAGTTATTTTGTTGATGAAACATATAGATTACTATTACTGCACTAAGTTGACTATCTCTATTTCATTCCCTGTGTGTTCTTTATTAAGTACACTATATTTCACTTTTTAAAAGATTTTTATCAAAATTATGCATCAGAATCAAATGGAACTTTCCCGTAGGAAGTAGATTTGGGCGTAACACTCCTCCACACCTTCCATTCTGATGTCTAGCATGTAAGTAGTATCGGTGGGCTTATCAAGCTTTGGGGGGCTCCTTTCGGAGGATGTAGAACGGTAGTATCACTTATACTTTGTACAATTTTCTTTTAGACAGCGTTGCTAGCTTAGCAATTATTTATCGAGCAAGAGCATACGATTCATCTATTGGTGAACATCAAACTTAGCTTAGTTGTTTGCTTCTTTACATCAAGCGGATTCAATCACATCCCATGATCTCTTTGTTGAAATATATGTTAAATTTTAAGCCAGAAAATTTCAAAAACAGTTGATCCAGAAACGAATAACAGGGATGCAAAGGAAGGTCCCCCGAAGAAGTAAATCAATTTTAATATCTTGAAAGCACAAAATTACCTCAAGTGACTAAGATATTCTATGCGTGCTTTCCACAGGAGTGACGTGAATTTGAAAGCCACCCATCTCACAGTAAATTTTGGCGTCATCATCGAGGTGAGGGATTCCTAAGAGTGAGTTATTTTCATAGTTATACTTGCAGTGCTCATTCCAAGTTTCCACTTCATATAAATTGTCTGAAATAGATGATCGATCATTTCGAATTTCAAAGTCCTTTTCATGGAGGTCGTCATAACTGTGATTCTCCTTTGTAAAGGAATAAGTTGCATAGATTTCCAGATTATTTTCCATAGAGTCGAAGATTGGAACCTTGCGCGAAAAAGTAGGGGTGAAATACATATCGCTGTTCATAGGGATCGCTTCAATACTTTTTGAGTTGTCGGTCTTTGCCATAGAGTTGGAAACAAGATACACTGCATCGTCACTTGTATGACTGATGTTTTTGTTAGCTTTGATTTCCTGGCGTGATCTTTTTATTTCTTTGAAACCTCTCCTTCTCTTTGAGTTCTTAAAAGGGCGCAAGATGAGAGCTTGTTCAATCTGCCTTTTGCGTTCAAAAGGGAGTTGATATGTACGGTCATGGTGGTTACCTAAGAACATCTTCAATCGATAATTTTTTAAGTCTAGTTGCTTCCCAAGACGTTCCTTGTCATTGAATATCTCTACCAACGAAGGAAAGGCTTTCTTTACTGAAATTTCCCATTCACGAGTGCTGAACTCTAAACATCCATAGTTCCACAAAACTTCGTAGCAGGAGTGTCCCTTGTAATGGCACTTGTTAACAATTTGTTTCGCCTCGACAAGCACTTTGTTCGAAGGAAAAGTTTTATAGTAGCGATTCCTCTGGCAATCGCTGTCGCTCCGTCTCATTATCATCAAACGAGCTGACAGCTTTAGTAATGCACTTTCTACATAATCTCGACTCGTTTGAATCGTTTTTCCTTTTATAAGTACTGTCGTTCCGATAAGTTGATCAAAATTAGGTGACCTCTGCATTAAGGTAGCATAGTCAGGAATCACATCATGGTTGGGACACAAATATTCTTGAATGGCTGCTGCGGGAGAAAAATATTTGTTATATGACAATACCTTTTCCTTTATTGATTGAATAAACTTTTTGTCTGTGTGAGAAATATTGTAGCTATCAGGAAGGGACACATTAACGTTTGTGTCGCTCACTTCGACCGCCTCTTCTTCATTCGATACATCGGTCCATGCCTGAATCTCATTTAATGCCGCATCAAGCGCCTGGTGAGGATTCATCTTTTTGAGCAAATAAATGAGCCTGGTAGCCTTTTGAGCACCGACGTACGGCACCCCAGAACCTAACTCATCACTTCCAGTCAGAATAGCGAACGCAATCAAGTCTTGCCTTGACAGGGATATTGTGTTATCTGATATGGTAGTGCAAAGAGTCGATTCGTTGTATTTAGTAACAGTACCTTGAAGTAAGTTATCAATGGAAAAGTTCGTATACACATGTTTCGCGCCATATAGGAAGCAATCTCCATCATTTGATATGACTCCATCAACTAAACCTCGTTCATTAAGCAGAGCGCATAGTCCTTCCCCATTCGACTCGGCATAAAGTACCGGCACTCCCAACAAGGAGAGGATTTCTTCAGAAGCAGTGCAAGATTCCCAAAATTTATGACTACCTTTTATTTCAACACTCTTCTGCTCCACTTTCGATTCCCAGTTGTCACTTCTAGTAGCATTATTTCTAAGACTCTTCCTTTCTTGGCCATCTAATACAGCAACAATTTTGATGCCCATTTTTAAAAGAGCCACAGTTCTTTGAAAGACAAGGTAAACAGCTGGATTGGAGTGAAAAGTATTCAAGGCTGTAGATGTGAGTGCCTCACAAATCCATATCGATATATCAACTGCAAAAACTTTTCTAGACATGGATATCATGTCTTGAATTCCAACAGCGGTGCCACAACACCCATCTTCCAAAATCTTCCACAAATATCTAACTGTCATAGTCTCGATGTCTCAATGTTATAGCTTGTTCAGTGTATATGGATATCAGCTCTCTGAAGAATTGTTCGGGGCCTTTGAATCACAGCTCAAAGGATGTATGAAAAATGACGAGAATACACTACTGTGTGAACAGCCTTTACTTAATGAATAATAATAATAAAGCGACGAGAGATCCGTCGAATCCGTCTCGAGTTACATTTTCAACGGATATACATGTGACACTAAATTTTTACTGTCACCGTTATTTTTTGTCAACAATTGGTTTAACTGTGTCGTGTACGAGACAAGACGTACTGTAGTAGTACTACACAGTACGTATCGTTTTAACTTCGAACGAAGCATCAATACTTATAGTAGTACCTCCAAAATCAGTTTTGTCTTTAGGTATTCCTAATGTTCCATGATGGTTCTCTTTATGATGAAGAGAAAGAGCTCCTATTTCTCAGTGGAAATCAAAGAAGGCACTCGACTTATGAAAATGACAGCGTCGAACTCCAAGTTTCTATACGAGTATTGTCTTATTCACCACATGATATTCATAGCACAGCCGCCTGTTGTACCATTTACATTGGCAATTTAGATCTGCTGTCCAAACTTCAAGTTCAGGATGGTCAACTTTGTTTACTCAAGTCCGAAGATTTGAGAAATTCATCTACCGATCTGAGACGAGAACATCCAGTCATGCTCACATTCCTGAGTACTAATAATCTACAATCGTTTCTTTCTGATTCTGCGGAGACTCTTTCAAAAAATGATTCTACCTGCGAGATTTATGTCCCACCATGTATTGCAGCTGCAGTTGGATTTCATGAATGCTTACCTAATTCAAAATTATTTTATCTTTCACCTCTACAGTTTTGTGATGGATCTCAAGTTCATTCATCGACACAACTCACGACAGCTACAAGTGCTACGCTTCGAGAAATGGCTCCACCACCTTCTGATAATTTAGCAGACTTAAATTCTATTCTTTTAAACAAAGGCAATAAGTATGCATTACAACAAGCTAGGCTAGAAACATGCCGAGTGAAGATCGTTCAAAAGCTTCAGAACTATTTCTCAATGCCTCTAGTAGGCCATAAATCACTTCATTTAATGTGTGAACATTCCTTGATTGCGATCGACGATGACACTGCTCCCTTCGTTCGCTTTTTTAAAATTGAAGACTTTCAATTGTCAAGTTTTACAGTTGATGAAAAGAGGTTCAATACAGAATCTAGATGCTTCGTGATATCTCCAGACACCCAACTCGTGTTACTTCCTCAAGAACAAATTATTACCCAATCTCAATCAAACCATCGACTTCCTAATGCAGACAAAGCTCTAAGATTTTATCATTCAATAATGCGAGTGGGGTCTTTACCAACACAATTATCTACCGTCCATAGTCATCCATCACTTCACAAAGTCGTGGATGCACTACTACACAATCAAATACACAGCAACATGCGTAAACTCCATTCATTCGAAAATTCGACTCTTGCTATTGTAGGGCATGAAGATAATCACCTCAAGAGCTGTCTAGATACTGCTGCTGTTATAGGTAGGTCTATATGATAGTGCATAGGTTTCAAAAGGCACACGTCGTCTTGCTTCCACCCTTTGAAGATGAGCACTCAACGCAAACTTTGTACCCCTAATTTATTTTCACTGTTAGTTGGAATGCGTATTATTCACATTCGCGGGTTAGCCGCTTTTGGTTACCGGGCGCAATCTATACTAGCAGATAAAACCTCTTTACAGTCTATCACTGGTTCAACTAGAGATAAGTTGATTGGTCTCGTCGCTGCCATTGACTGTGCGAGACGATCAGCACCGTGTATTTTACATTTATCCTTGGATGGTGAGGTATTATCCTCGGAAAATAAGGAAGAAGAACGGGAGAATCAAATTCGTCTTCTATTGTGCTTGCAGGAGGAACTGAAACAGAGTAATTGGGCGTTGTCCCAATATTCCAATATTGAAGCGGTTCCTTCTGTTCAAGTTGTTCTCTCTTCTTCAAAACCGATTAAGGATTGTGTGTTATGTTCCAATATTATTCACGACGTTGTGGAAATCAACCCTCCGGATATCAACTACGCTAGGGTTTTGTGGTCGGATGATCGCTCCTTTGACGCTCTATACCTTGAATACCTTCAGGGTAGATGCGCCAAAGAGATTTTGTACATAAAATATGTTCTTGGAGATCGTTTTCACAATTCTTCTCTACAGGAACTGACTCAAAATACTATCAACATATGCAGAACCATAGAAGATAAAATGATTGGAGCTTTTCATGACAAGGGCTCCAATCGCGGTCTTTGTATAGTACCTGATGTTCGCTGGGAAGATGTGGGAGGGCTCGAGCATGTTCGAAAAGAGATATTTGATGCTATTGAGCTACCATTAAAATATCCGGATCTCTTCATTAACCAAAAGCGTAGAGGTATATTGCTTCATGGCCCACCGGGATCAGGGAAAACGCTCGTTGCGAAAGCAGTAGCAACTGAATATGATCTGCCTTTTATTTCAGTGAAAGGCCCGGAGTTATTAGGAAGTTTTGTTGGTGAAAGTGAGGCAAATATACGCAACATATTTTCTCTGGCTCGTGAGGCTGCGATTATGTCAAAGGGTAAGAATGGAGCAATTTTATTTTTCGATGAAATAGATTCTCTCGCTCCTCGTCGTGGTCAAAAGCATGACGGTGGGGGAATAATGGACCGAGTTACAGTTACTTTTCTAGGCGAATTGGATATTGCCAGAGGAGATAGTACTACGTATATCTATGTGATATGTGCAACGAATCGTCCTGATCTTCTTGATCCCTCCCTTCTGCGACCTGGTAGAATAGATAAAATTCTTTATCTAGGCCCTCCTGACAGTCGTGAAGATCGCGTACGAATACTTGCAGCACTATGTAGAAGATTTACGTTTGAGAAGCACGAGAATAGCTATAAAATGGCTCAGGACATTATCGACTGTATTCCACCGAAACTCTCCGGAGCAGATTTAGCTTCCATATCCTCTGCTGCAATCATGAAGAGTATGGAAAGACTTTGCGCTAGGGCTGAACTGGAGCTGTCACAAAAATCTAGCGACTTGGATAATGCGGGGTTAGGTATCGAGGACATACTGACTTCATGGAATATAAGTGAATTAATTCCATTGGTCACCCGTGACGATTTCATATCCGCCTCCCTTAATATTTCACCAAGTATTCATCAAGACGATTTGAAGACTTATGAAACATTGAAGAATTCCTTTCACTAATCGTAAAAAGAATTTTGTTATAATCAATGATTACTCAACCAAAGGCTCCGTAACTTGTGCTTTCTTTTCCTCTTGACGCCTCTTTTTCGCCTGTTTCTTTGCTTCAAGAGCTTCTGACTTCTTTGCAACATTGGCTTCTTGCTCTTCCCTCCGTCGCTTCTTCAGTTCGGCCGCTGCTTTTATTTCAGCCTCTTTTTCTTTTATTTCAGAGTCAGACTTGGTGACATAAGCATGGTACATAACTTCACCGTTTCCTAATTCTTTTTCTACTTTCATGAGCCTCAAGCGTAATCTAGGTCCTAACTCTACAAGTTTGAGAGCTGATTTTTGTGATTTGGAATTACCTCTCCCGGTAAAGTTCTGTGGCAGGATGACATGAGCTGTTTCATCTTCCGCCTCTGAGTCACTCATTACTCCCGCTGGATCACCTGACGCAGTAGCACCTGTAATGTAATCGGAAATATCTTGTAATTTTGACAAGTTTGGGATCTTCGCCTCAATGAGCCTACGAACACGGCGATGAACTCCGACTGGGGTCGCACGTATTGCATAATGTCGAACTTCGACCGTTTCATCCCCTTGACCATCGTTATTATCAGTCGAATGATTTGCTTCATCTGCGACACTATTTTGAAGAAAGTTAAATAGAACCACGCGTCTACAGTTTGAAAGTTGTACAGTTTCCACGTTTATTGCAGGGAACATGCCTTGAAATGTAATACGTAGTAATTTAACATGTGCTGGTGCCGATGCATCACCAAAATTGTTTGTAACGATTATGGGAGGATGACTAAATGCCTTGGTACTGTTGTATGGCCTTCTTTGAATGGCTCGAACTTGTTTTGATAATGAGAATCGTTTCAGTTGAAACGTAAGAGTCGGCCCTATAGGAGTACGTGCGATTCTCAAAGAAAGGCTCGGTCCATTTTGAGATAACGCCATAAGATGAGTAACACCCATCGGACCACTAAGTTCCTTCGCATAATGAGCCAATTTCATTTTGCGGTTGGGATCTTCTTTAAATTTGAGAGCCGTGTAGGGTGCCATCATCTGACGAATGTCTGTGATAAGTTCTACAACCTCAGCTTCAACTTTTCCTCGACGGAACACAACCGATCTTGGAACTTTGGTCTTTTCATCTTGAGAGGTCAGGGCACTGGCCGCATGATCATTTTCGACTACATGGGTCCTTGTTTTCTTTCTCGTTCGGCCTCTACGTGGCATCTTATACAATGTGAGAGACTTTGTAACTTTGTAACAACCCAAATGAGCTGATTACGGTACTTCACTTGAAACGACAGAATCTGACACTGGACGAATTGGTGGTTCTTTCGTTTCTGATGAGAAATAAGCACGACTACGTCCAAACTTAAGGTTTAGTATTTTTTGCCTTCTTTTCCATGTTAGTATTTATGTATTTATAGTTGGTGATTAATCTCTAATGAACTAAAGTCTTAAAAAGAGAATGATTTGCATTGACGAAACTATTTTAAGAAGAACAACCGACACCTGTGTATTGATTATTCCCGCAGCAGTCCCATTTCCCTCGAGCCTCGCGTTCATCATCACTATCCAAAATAAATCTTAACTCGTTTAAGATATCATGAATCCGCTTCTTCTTACCTTCTCGTAATTGTTTCTTGATTTCTTCATCAAGCGAGAGGAAATCTCGACAATCTTTATCTATAATCCATCTTCCTCTATGATGGACCTTCTTCTCAACTGGACGTTCCAGTGAAACAGTTTTCGTTTCACGTAGAATCCTATATGCTGCTTCTAATGCTATCTCAAGCTCTTTAATTCTATTTTCAGCTTCAACCAGCTTTGTGTTAACAATGCTTCGACTAGAATGTGATGATAGCTCTGCCGCGATCGATTTTCCTGGCGATGATGTGTTGTCCAGTTTCGTCTCCAAGGTTGAGCTGATTTCTTTGTTGGGCTCCATTATATCATGATTTGAATTTATCGCAGTAGTAACAATCATACGAAAGATTGCAGCCCAAAACATCCCTTCTTTCATCCTTGAAGGAACCTGAAAGACCGCCGAGAAAATATTATTTAATTCATCTAGTGAATGGAATCTATCCAAGATGAGAATTCACTTACAAGCTTATAGCGAAGAAATCGTAGATTGGGAGACAATCCTAATATCAACAGGGCAATCTTCTCTTCCACCCTCTCTTCCGAGTCTTGAGATAACTCTAGATTAGCGTACTTGTCGTTCATCGCAGGCAAATCCCCCCGATGAGATCGTGTACACTCTAGTATACTCTCACGCGTTAAGGACGCGATTTCTATTCTTTTCTTAAGAGATTCTGCAGAAAAATTTTGAATCTGTAATATCACTTCCTCAATCCCTAAGGGTGTGGTTAGATAAGTAGTACCACTTTCTGTAGGATTGTTAGTCATGTGCATGTTCGACGCAATATCGGTGTCTTCGTTCAACGAATCTTCCACTTCTTCCTCGTAGGATCCTTCTGACGACTCTATACTTTGATCTGTATCCTTCTCATCATAAGTATCATCCTTCGATGACGACGATGCAGAAGCCACTTGGCCCATTCTTATGTATTGAGTTAATGTTTATTTCGACTGCAGTATTGCCCCTGCATCAACGAACGCTGTGTCGTCCATGTACTGATGAAGTATTCTATTTTACTCTTCGTGTACTGCGCGCACTTGAAAGACTTCATGAGCGCCGTCATGTCTAGCGACGATGACAAGATAGAGGAAAAACTACATATTATGAATCAGGAATATAGAGGTAGACTGGGTTTCTCAAGGAAGCTCCAGTTCATTGCAACTTCAGCCAGAGCAGATTTTGTATTCAATTTAATTTATCTTGCAATAGGTTTAACATTTACATAAATGAGTAACAGCCATTTTTTGATCACACAACCTCAGTTATGATAATTCTAGAGCTTCATTTCTGCAACACAATATTTATCCCTCCAAATCTCCTTCTTGTTTAACTCTCCTAACTAGATTCGTGTTTATGTATCCTAGCACAAGATAATGATGATCCTCTGTAGAGACTACTTGATTTTCGCTTCATTAAAGAGCACTCGCCTTCGAACGACGGGATCAAATTTTATAAATGCCAATTTGTCTGGATTTCTTGTCACACTTTTCCGAGTAGTGTAGAAAAAGCCAGTTCCAGCGGAGGATAGTAATTTTATTGTGATTGTCTTAGCCTTTCCCTTCGCTAACGTGATGAATGTCGAATGCATTTTCAACCTTCAGAAACAATATTTGAAAGATCAGAAACGTCACTAATTTTTGAAAACGTTAGTTAATTTCTAGTTCTATTAATTTGGTGAGATTCGCATCAACAACAACCTAATCACTAAATCAATTGAGTATAATCTGAAGTTATAAATATGCTGTTTATTATTATGTACTTTTCATGTACTACTACTGCGCGTACTGTCTTCGCACCGCTGAATTGGGTCCGGGGCGAACCGTGAGACGGGTCCTATCCTAGCTATTTGTAGGTATCCTATTACTGTTTCAGTATTTGGGGGTAATAAGTAATAAAGGCAGGTTAGCAAAAAAGTACTAGTCCTAGTTGCACATGAAGCAATCAAATTTAAATCATCAGGCAGTGGACTATATTTGATACAATGCAAGCTCAATCACATAATCCAAGGCGATCATCGGGTGTAACTACTGGATGGTTTTCAGGGGCTCCGCTTTCAAAGCTATTCCTAATAACTTCCGTGGCAACTTACATGTTTCCTCAGAGGTCACACTCTTCGATAGAACTTGGTAAGGCTCAATTCTATAAAGATACAGAAATTCTATAAACACTAGGTAATTGACGAAATTTGTTTCTAGATTTCCAAAGGATTTCTTACCATGGTGAATTATATCGGTTGTTCTTTTACAGCCTATGCTTCGAGACGAATGTTGAAATGTTTGTTGGGTTGGGTACGCTTTGCCCCCTTATGATTCAATATGAAAGAGAGGTACGGATGAGAAACTGATGTTAAAATCATTTCTTATCAATCTTCTTCTAATAAATTCATTTGTATCCTGGCTCATTTTGAACGCAGATGGGGTCTCGAAAATTGGCCTTCTTTTTATTTAAGACAGTCGCGTTGGCAACGTTACTTCAGATAATATTGATGGAATTCTTCATTGACTTGCCAATGTTATCCATAGGGCCCTATCCACAACTAGGAATAATGCTTTACTTATTCTTGATGTTTTCGCCCCGTTTGTACCCGAAATTCGTAGGTATGAATATCATTCATAGAACTTTTGTCGTTTGATTGTATCCATAATACTGTACTGCAAAGCTAACCATGGTTTGAACTATGACACCCTGCATGACATTGAAGGAATTCTAGGCTTCGACTTCTCAGAAAAGGCTATAACTTATGTATTTGCTGCGCAGGTTATGTTTAGTGCTGGTATTTCTAGTATTGTTCCAACAATTTGTGGAATCGTCTCAAGTTCTGTAATGTCGTCGTCCTTATCTACTCATAACAGAGATCTATTCCCAGAGTCGTTGGTCAGATTAGTCGAACGGGCTGGGCAATATTTAGGAATCTTTAATTATCCACCCATTTATATACATAGCGTAAGTAGCAACGCTCATGCGAATCGTCAACGTCGTGTTTCGGATTCCAATAGACCTATTGATGATGCAAATAATCGAAGACCAGATAACTCGTTTCCGATGGCATCTAGTGCTGCACCGACTCCGATGATTCAACCGTCTATAGAAGCTATAGACACCTTGACGGGCATGGGTTTCAATAGAGAAAGTGTAATCCGCGCATTACTAGCAACTGACAACAATGTGGAAGCCGCTGCAAATATATTACTCAATAGTTAAAAATAAATGTTACTTTATACTATGTGGATTTTTACCGCTATATTACAGAGTTTGATTCATGTAGACTAGCTCTAACGCCATATGTGGCCATGAAATAAAAATCTAAGCTAACCCATAGTCAAAGTGTTACTGCTCTTTCTCGATCATGAACAATGTCTTTTAACTCTAAAAAACGTTTTTTCATCTCTGCAAGCTTGGCAGTATATATGCTTTCGGTCGATTTGGCAAGGTCATTTAATTCATAAGGATCTACTGTAAGGTCGAAAAGTTGCTCCTGCTCAAAATCAGGCCAATAAAAATACTTAAAATCTTTCCGCACCAGTGCTTCACTCGACGGAATATTAAACTTATCAATATGCATAGGATGCTCATAGAAGAATTCAGTTCTCCATTGGATGTCTTCATCGCCTTTCAAATAAAGGTCACTCATATCTCTTCCCATCATAGTGTTGGGAGGGGCGATTCCGGCAGCTCCAAGAATCGTGGTAGGTAAGTCAATGTTCAGAGTAAAGACATCGCTTGTTGTACCCACCTTGCTTTTAGGCATTCTTGGATCCTTTATAATAAGTGGCACCCGAATACTCTCTTGCTGAGGGAACCATTTCTCAGCAAGTAAATGTTCAGAGTGCATGTTACCATTATCAGTGGTAAAGATGATGAGTGTATCATCGTATACACCTTGTTTTTTAAGCTCATCAAATAAAACGCCGGCAGTTCTATCTACTTCAGTTACCATACGGTACATATCTTTCATATTTCGTTGATAGTCATCAGATGTACTGTATCTCCAATGCCATCGGATTCTCCCCTCATTCCATTCCGAGAAAATAGTATGATTCAATTGATCGTAAGCCTCTTTTGTGGCAGACTTACTAATTGGGACGGTGTCATTGACATACCATTCCATTGAGGAAGCTTGAGGTGTATAAGGATTCGTTTTATTGGAATCTACTGCATGTGTAGCATAGAAAGCCACATTAATAAAGAATGGCTTGTCTTTGTCACGTGTTCTTAAGAATTGCAAGGCATCTTCTTCATTTTTCTCTGTGATTTGAATAAAACCATCGCCTCTTTCAGCGATATGCCAACCATCTTCTTCAACGTTAAAATCTAGTCGACCATTCAACTCCTCGGGAATCCATATACCCCATTTTCCAGCATGTCCCACATAGTATCCAGCCTGCTGTAAGATGTCATAAATGGTAAGGTTCCATTCTACAATCCAATGACTTGGTCTATTCGTGCCATGTCGTGTCGTGTACATCCCGGTATATAAATTAGCACGTGAGCACCAGCAAACAGAGGTAGTAACACAATTATGAGAGAAGAGCATCCCCTCTTGGGCTAGTTGA
>Ga0169931_10007812_pt1 | contig 15769 bp, 18 predicted proteins | sample Kivu_15m_20L_FD_129675 | JGI IMG/M metagenome (GOLD analysis project Ga0169931, IMG submission 129675) | Freshwater microbial communities from Lake Kivu, Western Province, Rwanda to study Microbial Dark Matter (Phase II) - Kivu_15m_20L... | ecosystem: Environmental > Aquatic > Freshwater > Lake... | reverse complement strand
GGATGCACCCCCACCAGGCGCTCCACCACCAGAGTGCGCTGCGGAGGCTGGCCCAGCTCCATCGAGGGCCGGCTCGTGATCAGGCCGTGGAGGTTCACCAGCAGCGGTTGCCCGGCAGCGCCCGCCGGCAGGGCCTTGAGGTAGGCCCGCTCGAGAGCGCGGAAGTCGCCTTCCATCGCCACCGGCAGCTGGGCGCCGGTGGCGCAGAGGCGGATGCTGGCGGCATCGGCGAGGTAGCGCACCATCCCCTGCAGATGCAGGCGGGGATCGATCGGCTGTGAGCGAGCCAGGCGCTGCAGGCGATCGGGCTGCGATGGGCGGATTGGCTCCCCGTCGAGCCCAAGTTTCTGCAGCGCGGCGCCGCCAGCGAGCGGCTGGAAGAAGAGCGGCGCCTCCCGGCCACCGCGCAGCACCAGGCGGTTGCTGCCGGGTTCCAGCCGCTAGCGGCCGATGTCATCCAAGCGGTGAGCGACAGGCCGGTTCAGGACGCTCTGGCGCAGCTGGAAGCTGCCGTCGCTGGCCAGATCCACCTGCCAGCGCATGCTGCCGCTGGCGGCCGGCAGATCCCCGCGCCAGCTGGCCGGCAGGCGACCGAGCGGGAAGGGGGAGGGCGGGCCCGCTGTCACCTGCACCAGATTCAGCATCAGCGGCACGCTGGGGCCGCCGCTGAGCACTGGCGTGACGGTGTCGGTGGTGAACAGCAGCCGCTCGCCCTGGCGCAGCGTGGCCCGCACCGAATACTTCCCGATGGGAGTGAGATCCGCATCGCTGTAGCGAATCGTGAAGCGAAACGGCGGCTGGCCGGCCGGCTGCAGGCGCACCCTTCCCAGCTCGCGGGCCGGCGCATCGGCCAGGGCGGTGTCGATCAGCACGGCTTCAAACACGGCATCGGGCGGCAGGGCGATGCGTTCCCGGTAGCTGGCGCTGCCGGAGAGGCTGCCGGCCTGGGCGGGAGCCGCCGCCGCCGATACCGCCAGAGCCGCGGCGGAGGCCAGGGTGAGGGAGCGCAGCTGGTTCAAGGCAGCGCCTGGAGCAGGGGAAGCCTCACGATGCTCCCGTGATCCGAGCGCCGCAAGCATGGATCCGGAGCTGGGGGCGGCTGTGGGATGGGCGCCAGCAACAGCAGCCAACGCGGTGGAGCAGCCCCTCATCCCCAGGGGCGCCACCAGGGTCGACGGGCCGGGGCGGCATGGCTGCCATCGCAGAGCGGGTAGCGGCGCGAGCGGCCGCAGCGGCAGAGGAGCACGGTGGTGGGCTCCTTCAGCCGCAGTTCACAGGACACCCTCCCACTGCCGAGATGCGCACCATCGCAGAACCAACCGTGGCGGCTGCGGCCGCAGCTGCAGAGCTGATGCACCCCGGCCGGAAGCGGCAACGGCTCAGGCGTCGGGGTTGGAGCTGTGGTTTCAGGCATCCTGCATCGCCCTGCTGTTGAAGCCTCTGCCCAGTCTGCTGCGTTGCAGCGACAGGGCATCAGCGGCTGCCGCTGCAGAGCCTGGTGATCGGTGTGGCGATCTCTGCGGGGTCTCCCAGGAGCGGAGCCAGGGGTTGTTGTTCAGCAAAAGATTGCGCGAATCGCCATGTTCAAGCCGAATGCACCATGGCGATGTCGTCGCGCCCGGCTGCGGCCTGATCGACCGGCTGCTGCATCACCGCTGTCTCGCCTTGGCCTCGGTTCCGGTGCATCGGGCGGTTGCAATCATGGTGGCGCGATGATTGTGGCCGGCATCCTGGCCATTTCAGTGGGCCTGAGCTAAGGTTGCAGCGCTCCAAAGATCTCTATGCCGCGAATGGGCTTCCTGGGCTGGTTCCGCAAGGCCAGATTCAAGGTCGTGTCGTTGATCCCCTCCCAGCACGGCTCAACGTCTGCGAAGAAACGGGAGGTCCTCATTGTCTAACATTCCACCTCAAGGCTCATCTGCCGTTCGTCTGAGCTGACGACCTTCCCCGCTCCGCTGCTTGCTGGCGCCCACCAGGATCCCCGCCTTGCCCGTTTCATTCTTCTTCTGCTTTGATGTTGTTCGCCTCTGCGGCATCGGCCTCTGCCTGATCTATCTCTGCGAACTGTTTTTTGGCTGGCGCTTGCTCGATGCCACAGACGGCAACGCGGGCTGGCTTGCCAACCATGCGATCGATCATGGCTTTCTGGCTCTGCTCGGAGTTGTCTTGATCCTTGTTTCGCTGCATGTGCGGGCTGCCATCAAGCCGGGATTACGCCGCTCCGCTGAGATGCCGGCTGGGCGAGTTCCAGCCTTTTTCAGGCGCAGCCGCTTTCTGGTGCTGCTGCTTGCAGGCCTGTACATCTCGCTGGTGCCTGTGCTGGTGTTTTCGGATCAGGCCATCGCCGATGTGGCGCTCAGTTCGGTGACCCGACAGTATGAGCAGCAGCGTGCCATCATTGAAACAATTGCCCGCTCCCGCAAGCTTGAAGATGCCGTCGCAGCATTGCAACTCTATCAACGCACCTACCCCGTAAGGGTGGCGATCATGCCCGCCCAGCTCTCGGATATGGAGGTGCTGGTTCCCAGGCTGATGGCGCAGGCGGAGATGATGAAGAAACAGCAGATCTTTCAGGCAAATTTCAACTCACGCCAGAAACATCGCAGGCTGATCATCATCACCCTTCTCTACGCGGTGATGTTTGTGGCTCTGTGGCTGGCCTGGCCGTGATCGATTGGATTCAGAGCCAGATCGTATCCGAACAGCCCCCACACCCATGACAGTTTCTCTTGTTCTGCGCCTCTGCGGTCTTCTGCTCTGTCTGCTGCACACGGTGAACCTGAGCGCCTCCCTGATCCTGCTGCGTCTCGATCTGCCGTCGGCCCGTTACGACATCGTTGCCGCCATTCTCGAGAACAGCTCCTTCCTGCCCCTTGGCCTGCTGCTGGTTTTACTCTCGCTGCACCCGCAGCTGCTCCGGCCCCGCCTCAGCGAAGCCGGCGAGCCTGGCGAGGCGGCTCCCGCCCTGCTGCTGAAGAGCAGACCGCTGATCGCCCTGCTCGCTGCCGCCTACATCGCGCTTCTGCCGGCCCAGATCCAGGGGGCCCTCGCGCTTCGCAGCCTCGGTTCGACCAGGCTCGATGCGATCCATGCGGCCAGGCTGGCCGAATTGGAGGCGATCAATCAGATCAATCAGAACCCGGCCGCACTGCCGCAGGTGATCGAGCGTCTGCAGAGACTGGCCAGCCTGAGCCGGCTGCCTCCCCTCCCCCTGATCCCCTCCACACCCAGGCAGGCCTCCGAGGTTGGTGAGGTGCTGCGGGCTGCTCTGCAGGATCAGCACATCGACAGCCGCCGGGTCTCCGATCGCGATCTCTGGATCCGATCACTGCGCCACGGCCTGATGGCCCTGCTCTACGGCGCCTATCTGCTGGTTCTCTGGGCCGGCTGGCCGCAGGCTCCGCAGCCTGCCGGTGATCCGGAAACCGATCCTCCGGACCGTGCAGACAGGCACCTGGGTCTCAGGCACTGAGCCCGCGCCTGGCGGTTTCGGCGCCTCCCGCCACCACCCAGCCGAGGAGGGTGTCGACCAGACGATCAAAGCGGCGCTGCCGGGCCGGGTCGTCGGCCCAGTCGCCCAGAAGATTGCGCCGCAGGCCCGCACTCGCCGGCGTGAGGTGGTCGCCGGGCAGCTCGATCAGGTCGCTGGCATCGCCCGGTCGCTGGCGCAGCTCCTCGAGCAGGCGCGGGCTCTGGTCGAGGTCGTCATGGCGGAAGCGCACGAGCAGATTGCGCGGCTGCCGCCAGGAGCGCTGCACGAGGGCGAGGGTTTCCTGCGGGGAGGGGCTGAATTCGCTGCGGAATCCGAACTGCTGGCCCATTTCCGCCAGCAGCGGCACGGACCGCTCGGCGGCGAAGTTGTTGAAACTCAGGGCGAGCAGCGCACTGCAGCGACGACCGCCATCGGGTGCGAGCAGATGCAGCTTGCAGCCGAGGCTGTGGCCGAGCCTCAGCAGCGGTTCGCCCGGATCGGCCTCGAAGCATCCGCTGGCACGCACCGCTGCCTCACGGTCGCTGCGGAAGGCACGCCAGGCCTGATTGGCCTGGCTCTGGTGATCGAAGCCCGGCACGTAACTCCAGGCCCGCACGGCGAGGCCGCGTGCCGCCAGGGCCTCGAGCAGGCGGCGGTAACTGATCTGCGGGGTGGCGGCGAGATAGCTGCCACCGATGAATTCGATCCTTCCCTGCCCAGAGCCTTCTCCGCGGCCGCTCGCGCCGCCCCGGGGGTCGAGACACCAGAGCGGACCGTCCTGACGCCAGGACAGCTCAGCCACCGTTCCGGCCTGCTCCGGCCCCCTGCGTGATCCGCCGCAGGGCATCGAGGGCCTCGCGGCGATGGGCGGCGCCATCGAGCAGATTGTTGTACACGTGCCGCACGATCCCGCCGCCGTCGATCACGTAGGTGACACGCCCCGGCAGCAGACCCAGCACCCCCGGCACGCCGAACGCCTGACGCAGGGCGTTGCCCCGATCCACCAGCAGCGGATAGGGAAGCTGGTGGCGTGCCGCGAAGCGACGGTGGCTGTCGGCGTCGTCGCCGCTCACGCCCCACACCTCGGCCCCGAGAGCGCGCAGATCGGCATAGCCATCGCGGAAGGCACAGGCCTCGGCGGTGCAGCCGGGGGTGTCGTCCTTCGGGTAGAAGAAGAGCACCAGCGGCCGCCCGTCGAGCTGATCGGAGCGCCGCAGCACGCCCTCGGCGTCCGGCACGGCGATCGGCGGGATGGCATCGCCGGGGGCGAGGGAACGGGCCACGGGCGCTGGCTGGTGAATGGGTGGTCTTCACCCTAGGCAGAGCGATGGTGGCCCCGTTTCCGCTTACCGCTCTCCCGCGGGCGGATGGCCGCACGGCGGTTCCCGGCGCCAGACCTTGCGCAGCCTGGGACCATGGGAAGCATCGTGATCGGGTTGTGGCGGAACAGGCCAGTCTCTGGGAACAGGCTGATCTGCTGGCGGGTGCGGCGGCGTCCGGAATGGCAGTGGCGGAGGCCGCCATGCCCCACCGTGCCGCAGAACAGGCCACCATCCCCCCCCGCAGGCCGCGCCGACCTCAGCCCGAGCCGGCCGCACCGGCCCTCTCCCTGCCAGCCCTCGCTCCGCCGGCCCGTGGCGTCTCCAGGGCTGCGGCTCCTGAGCGGATCCTCATCCTCGACACCGAGACCACGGCCCTCAGCCCCGAGCAGGGCCACTGCATCGAGGTGGGTGCCGTGCTGTTCCATGTGCCCACGCGCGCGGTGCTGCAGCAGATCTCCTTCCTGCTGCCCGCGGCGGAGAACCCCGCCCAGGCGATCAATGGCATCCCGGCGGCGGTGACCCGCCTCGCCCAGCCGCGCGACGAGGCCATCGCCCTCTTCCTGGCGATGGCAGCCAGCGCCGAGGTGGCGGTGGCCCACAACGCCGCCTTCGATCGCCAGTGGTTCGGTCACGGAGCGCTGCCTGATCTCAACCTGCCCTGGATCTGCTCGATGGAGGAGATGCGCTGGCCGGCCGAGCGGCACCTGAAGGCCACCCCTTCGGTGCGCGACCTGGCCCTCGCCTATGGCGTGCCGGTCTGGGCTGCCCACCGGGCCCTCAGCGACTGCCACTATCTCGTGCATGTGTTCGAGCGCTGCAGCGAGCTGGAGGCGCTGCTGCTGGCGGCCCGCGAGCCGCGCCAGCTCTACGTGGCACGTCTCTCCTATGCGGAGCGTCATCTCGCCCGCGAGGCGGGCTTCCGCTGGAACGATCCGGTGCCGGGTGCCTGGAGCCGCCGGCTCACCGCCGGCGAAGCCGCCGAGCTCGGCTTTCCCGTGGCGGTGGTGGAGTCTGATCGTTCGGCAGCGCTGCCCCGCAGCGCCTGAGCCGCCCGCAGGCCCCGGCACCTGACGGCGCGGCCCCGGCCGGTGCCGTTGTGCGCCCGCCGCGACGCTCTTCCGATTTGCTGCGGAACCCCGAAGCCGGCCGGCAGTTCCTGGTCGCCTGCCCGCAGCGGCTCAAGCATGGAGACAGTTGTTCCCCGGCCCGCCGATGCGCGGCCCTCCCTCCGCTGGCGACCGCCCGGATCCGCCGGATCCGATGCGTGTCCGGGCACGGCGCTGGCAGGTGGTGCGCACCTGGGCGCGGCTCATCCAGGAGGCTGAGGCGCTCTGGCATGTGGAGAGCCGTTCGTTGCATCGCCTCGCGGCGCAGGAACTGGTGCAGCTGGTGCAGGAGGTGCCGCCGCGGCTCCGGCGCCGGGTGAATCTCTGGCTCAAGCACCTGCACGTAGCCACCCGTCTGCACTGATGGCGGCGGTGGCTGCCGCGGTGAGAGAGAGGCCACAAAAAAACCGCTCCCCTGAGGAAGCGGAGAAGGCCGGATCAGACGATCCTCAGCGGAATCGGAGCGGCGGGATTTGAACCCACGACCCCCACTACCCCAAAGTGGTGCGCTACCAAGCTGCGCTACGCCCCGGCGAGAAGGAAACTATCACAGCGGCTTCGCCCTTCCTGGCAGCTGCTTGTGGCGTTTCCGGAGGCGTTGCAGCAGCCGCGCCGTGAGCCGTTCGCGCGGCAGCGCGGCATAGCCGCGGATGCCCTCAGCCTGGCCCAGCCCACGCAGCTGGGCCAGGCTGAGGCTGGCCAGTCGCAGCTCCGGCAAGCGGCTCCAGGCGGCGGAAGGCAGTGGCAGATCACTGCCGCTGCGCCCATCGCGAAAGCCGAACAGGGCCCCGCCGGCCATCCATTCCGGCACCAGCACGAACAGCACCGCCAGAAGCCCGTAGAGCTCCACGAGGCCGCGGGGCAGGGGGTGCAGCTGGCGCTGGCGGTTGTCGGGGATCTCGGGCTCCATCAGATCAGCGGCTGAGCGGGACGATCAGCCGGCGCGGTCCGCCACTGCAGCGGCTGGCTGGATGGCCCCGGGTGGAGCCGCACAAACCAGAACACCAGCGCGAAACACACGGCCACCGTGGCGATCAGGCCGATGATCACGGTGCGATCGGGCAGGGGGGTCATGCGTCCTCGGTGCGCAGGCAGGTGAGGCGCCTTGGCATCTGCACCAGTGTGAGCTGATCCCCTTCGAGGATCAGCCGCAGCTCGTCGTTGCGATACTGCAGGCCGGGGCCCTCGGCGGTGTCGCGGAACAGCGTGAGGCGCACACCGCCCGACAGGATCGAGGCCTGGCTGTCGTTGCGCTCCACCACCACCAGCCCCCGCTGCGGACAGAGAAAGCTCTGGCGCACCTCATAGTTCTCCCACCAGGGCGACTGGAATGATCCCGGCAGGGCCAGACGGGTGCCCGGGGATGCCAGGCCGGCCTGCGGAGCCCCGAGGGCGAGGGCGGCGATCAGGGGCAGGAGGCGGGGAGCCGGGCGGGGGCTGCGGAAGAAGGACCGGATCATGGCAGTGGGATCGGCAGGTTGTCTCCCCGCAGCACGCAGTGCGGCACCGACCAGTCGTAGGCACGCCAGACCGTTTCGGGCAGGCGGAACCTGGCACCCTCGAAGCGCTGCAGGCTGACCCCGCTGGGCTGGGCGGAGCAGTAGGGACGGCTTCCGGGGCGGGCCAGGTACTGCTGGTGATAGGCCTCGGCTGGGTGGAAGGGGCGGTGGGAGGCGATCTCGGTGGTGATCGGCCCGAAACCCCTGGCGGCGAGGGCTTCGCCATAGGCGGCCCGGCTCGCCTGGGCCAGGGTCAGCAGGGCCGGGTCGTCGACAACGATGGCGGATCGGTACTGGCTGCCGCGGTCGTTGCCCTGCCGGTCACCCTGGGTGGGATCGTGGCACTCCCAGAAGAGCCTGAGCAGATCGGAGAAGCCGATGGTCTGCTCATCCCACACCACCCGCACCACTTCGGCATGGCCGGTGCGGCCGCTGCAGACCTGTTCATAGGTGGGATCGATGCGATCGCCGCCGGCATAGCCCACCGCCGTGGTGACCACCCCTGGCAGCCGCCAGAAGCCCTTCTCGGCTCCCCAGAAGCAGCCGCAGCCGAACAACGCGACCCCCTGACCGGTCTGGGGTTCGGCATCGATCGGAGTGCCCAGCACCACGTGGGCTGCCGCGGCACGCCAGCGCGACGGGTTGCCGCCACCGCCGCCGCTGCTCACGCCTGCCAGAAGATCGCTGAAGAGGTTGCTGAAGGGATCGCGCGACACGGTGAGGAGGCTGGGTGCGGAGCGGCAGCTCCCGAAGCTGCAGCAGGGTGAGGTGCGGCCGCTGGGAACGACATCCCTGCAGCCGGCCGCAGGCCGGGGCCCGATCACCCTAGAGCGACTCTCAGGAGAAACGCTCAGGCACCAGGGCGATGTGGTTGAGCAGGGTGGTGATGAACGCGAACAGCAGGAACGGCAGCGACAGCACCAGGATCAGACCCACCCCCACCAGCGCCAGGATCGGCTTGCTGGTGCCCATCAGGGCGAGCCCGGCTGCCAGGCTCACGAAGATCACGCCCATCCAGATGAGGATCTGGGCGTAGATGTCTCCGAAGGTGAGCGTGCAGCGCACGCTGTAGGGCTGGTCGTTGCTGACCGGTGTGGAAGCCATGGCATGGGGGGCGGTGGGGGCCGACGGCGAAGAGCGGCACGATGACCCAGTGAAGCCACTCCGGAACAATCCGGCAGGTGCAGGCAACAACAGTTCAGCCCACCGCGTCAGCGCCTGGAGACAGCCCGTTCAGGCGGCCTGCTGCAGCCGCTCCGCCTGTTCCCGCTCCCACAGCCGGCGGTAGGGGCCCGGCACGGCCAGCAGCTCCCGGTGATGGCCCTCCTGCACCAGCCTTCCGGCCTCCAGCACGAGGATCCGGTCGCAGGCGGCGGCTGCGGAGAGCTGATGGCTGATCATCAGCACCGTGCGGTCGCGCTGCTGTCGCACCTCGGCCAGGATCGCGGCAGCCGTCTGGTTGTCGACGCTGGCCAGGGCATCGTCGAGCACGAGCAGCGGCGCCTCCACCAGCAGGGCGCGCCCGAGGGCCGTGCGCTGCCGCTGGCCGCCGCTGAGGGTGATCCCCCGTTCGCCCACCAGGGTGTCGTAGCCATCGGGGAAGCCGCGCACATCGGCCTCCAGGCGGGCCCGGCGGCTGGCCAGCTCCACCCGCTCCAGCGGGGCCTCCGGCTCTCCGTAGCGGAGGTTGTCGGCGAGGCTGGCGGTGAAGAGGAAGCCTTCCTGCGGCACCAGCGCCACCTGGGCGCGCAGCGCTGCCAGGTCGAGGGCGGTGAGGTCGACCCCATCGAGAAACAGCTGGCCGGCATCCAGCGGCAGCAGCCGGCCCAGCGCCCGGGCCAGGGTGGTCTTGCCGCAGCCCACCGGCCCCACCACCGCCACCAGCTCACCGGCGTCGATCCGGAAGCTGAGATCTTCGAGGGTGGGGCGCCGGGCTCCGGGGTACTGCACACGCAGGCCCCTGGCCTCGATCCTCCCCCGCGCCGGCCTGGCCGGTGGCTGCGGCTGGGCGGGTGAGGCCACCAGGGGCCGCCGCTGGAGCAGGGCCTCGATCCGGTCGAGGCTCACCTGGCCGGTCTGGAAACTGTTGAGCGTGAAGCCGAGCAGGGCCGTGGGAAACACGAGCCTCTCCACGTAGAGGATCAGCGCCACCAGATCACCGATGCTCAGCCGCCCGCTCTCCAGCTGGCCGCTTCCGATCGCCAGCAGCAGCAGCAGGCTGATCGAGGCGATTCCTTCCAGCAGCGGAAAGAGGGTGCTGCGGGTGCGGCCCAGCTGCAGGGCGGCATCGCGGTAGCGCAGATTGCGGCCCTCGAAGGCCTGCTGCTCCATCGCCTCCTGGCCGTAGATCTTGATCGCGCTCACACCCGAGAGGTCTTCCTGGATCAGATCGCTGAGCCGGGCCAGGGCCTCCTGCTGCTGGCGCTGCTGGCTCATCATCCGGCCGCCGAAGAGGCGAACCGTGAGCAGCATCAGCGGGTAGAGCCCCACCGCGGCCACGGTGAGCAGCGGATCGATCAACAGCATCGCCGGCAGGGTGAGGGCGTAGGCGAGGGCGGTGTTGGTGAGGCTGAGCACGGCGAAGCCGAGAAGCCGCCGCACGTTCTCCACATCGCTGGTGGCTCGGCTGATCACCTCGCCGCTGCCGATCTCCTGCACCCAGCCTGGTTCCTGACGCAGCAGATGATCGAAGATCCGCTGCTTCAGATCGGCCTCCACCTGGCGCCCCACGCCGAATACCAGCATCCGCGACCAGAGCCGCACCAGCCCCATCACGCTGGCCAGAGCCACGATCACGCCGGCGCCGCGCAGCACATCGCCAGCGGCGAAGCCCCGTTGGAGACCGTCGACCGACTGGCGCACCAGCAGCGGCAGGCTCACCCCCAGCAGGTTCACCACCACCAGCGCGGCGGCTCCGAGGAGCACCGCACGCCGGTGGGGCCTGAGATAGCTGAGTGTGCGTCGCAGCCGTGAGGCCCCCATGCTGCTGCTCCGGCTCCGGCGCTGCCTAACCTACGCAGCATCCGAGGCCGGCCATGGACGAGCAGAGCCATCCCCTGCACGCCCTCGACCGCCAGGTGGTGGACGGCCTGCTGGCGGCGGCGTCCCCGGGCGAGGCCCATCTGGTGGATGCGGCCCGGCTGCTCAACCGCTACGACGGCTTTCCCGGGGCCTCCGATCTGCGCGACGACCTGGAACGGGTGCTGCGGCTCTGGGGCCTCGACCGCGCATCTCTGCGGGAGCGCACGCGCGCCATCTGGGCCTCGGGTTATCGGCCGGGGCTGGCGGCCGGCGGCGATGCCGTGGGATCCGGCTTCGACACCGCCGACGACGCGGCCTGAGCTTCCGAGCCTCCCCCATCCTGCCGCCTGGTTCCCGCGACCCTGCTCCCCTGCAGCGATGAATCCCCGGCGGAGGATGGTCAGATGCACCCCGCTCGGGTGATAGTGGAGATGTCCCCATCACCCGGCCCGGTGTGTCTGCACCCGGGCCTTTTTTCTGGGCACTCTCCGGCTCCGCCCCGCACCCGCCCCTTCCTGCTGCGGACCCCACACTCCGATGACCACCACGCCCTCCTGGCCTCGCCTGCTGGACCACCTGCTGGAGGGCCACGATCTCGACGCCGATCAGGCAGCCGCCCTGATGCGCGCCTGGATCGGCGAAGGGCTGGAGCCCGTGCTCACCGGTGCCCTGCTGGCAGGGCTGCGCGCCAAGGGCGCCCGTGGCAGCGAGCTGGCTGCGATGGCCGCCGTGCTCCGTGAGGCGGCCCCGCTGCCGCCAGGCAGGCCCAAGGTGCCGCTGGTCGACACCTGCGGCACCGGCGGCTCGGGCATCGACAGCTTCAACATCTCCACTGCCGTGGCCTTCACCGCTGCAGCCTGCGGCGCGGTGGTGGCCAAGCACGGCAACCGCAGCGCCAGTGGCCGGGTGGGTTCCGCCGATGTGCTCGAGGCTCTGGGCCTCGATCTGGCGGCGCCTCCCGAGCGGGTGCTGGCGGCGCTCGGGCCTGCGGGCGTGACCTTCCTCTTCGCCCCGGGCTGGCATCCGGCCCTGGTGGGTCTGGCGCCGCTGCGCCGCTGTCTCGGGGTGCGCACGGTGTTCAACCAGCTGGGGCCGCTGGTCAATCCCCTGCGCCCGGAGGCCCAGGTGCTGGGGGTGGCCCGCCCCGATCAGCTCGATCCGATGGCCGAAGCGCTGGCACGGCTCGGCCAGGGCCGTGCGGTGGTGGTGCACGGGCACGGCGGGCTCGATGAGGCCACCCTCTGCGGGCCCAGCGAGCTGCGGCTGGTGGAGAAGGGGGAGGTGCGCGCCGACCGGCTCGATCCTCAGGCGCTCGGGCTGGAGCATGCTCCGCTGGAAGCGCTGATCGGCGGTGATCTGGCCGTGAACCGCACCATCCTCGAGGCGGTGCTGCAGGGCGGCGGCAGTCGCGCCCAGCGGGAGGCTGTGGCCCTCAACACCGCTCTGGTTCTCTGGGCCGCTGATCGGGCGGCCACGCCAGAGGAGGCGCTGCCCCTGGCCCTGGAGGCGCTGGCTGCCGGAACCCCCTGGCAGCGGCTGGAGACGCTGCGGGAAGCCCTGCGGCCCCACCCGGCAGGATGATCGCCGCAGATCCCTCCATGGCCGGCCTGTCCTCCCGACCGGTCCGGCAGCCAGCATCCACCGGTTACCCGCGCCCCATGCCCTCCAGCAGCGCTCCGCTGTCTCCCCAGCCCATCACCCACGACCCCACAGGCCGCTCTGAGGCGGCGGGTTGGAACGGGGCGGCGACGACCACCCCGGCGCTGCTGGTGCTCGCCGATGGCCTGGTGCTGCGAGGGCTGGCCTTCGGTGCCCGCGGCACCGCGATCGGCGAGGTGGTCTTCAACACCGGCATGACGGGCTATCAGGAGGTGATGACCGATCCCAGCTACGCCGGCCAGCTGGTGACCTTCACCTACCCGGAGCTCGGCAACACCGGCGTCAATGCGGAGGATCTCGAGGCCGATCGCCCACACCTGCGCGCCGTGATCGCCCGGCAGCTGGCGCCGCGCCCGAGCAGCTGGCGCTGCCGCCAGGATCTGGATGGCTGGTTGCGGCAGCACGCCGTGGTGGGCATCCGCGGCATCGATACCCGCGCGCTGGTGCGCCATCTGCGCGAGGGTGGAGCGATCAACGGAGCGGTGAGCAGCGATGGCTCCTCACCTGCAGCCCTGCTCGAGCGGGTGCGCAGCGCTCCTTCGATGGATGGCCTCAACCTGGCTGCCACGGTCAGCACCGCCGAGCCCTACAGCTGGTCGGCCCTCTGCCCTGCCGGTTTTGATGCCCGCCCGCAGCCGCGACCGGAGCGCCCCTACCGCGTGGTGGCGATCGACTTCGGCATCAAGCGCGCGATCCTCGAGCGGCTCGTGGCCCACGGCTGCAGCGTCACCGTGCTGCCGGCCGACGCCAGCCTGAAGCAGGTGCTCGCCCATGGGCCCGAGGGGGTGTTTCTCTCGAACGGGCCCGGCGATCCAGCCGCCGTGGAGGAAGGCATCAGCCTGGCGCGCGAGCTGCTGGAGCAGCCAGATCTGCCGCTGTTCGGCATCTGCCTGGGCCATCAGATCCTCGGTCTTGCCCTCGGTGCTCGCACCTTCAAGCTGGGCTATGGCCATCGCGGCCTCAACCATCCCTGCGGTTCGCCGGGCTCGGTGGAGATCACCAGCCAGAACCACGGCTTCGCGATCGATCCAGAGTCCCTGCCCGCCGACCGGGTGACGGTGACCCACCTCAACCTCAACGACCGCACCGTCGCCGCCCTCGCCCTGCGCCATCAGCCGGTGTTCGGGGTGCAGTACCACCCGGAGGCCAGCCCGGGTCCGCATGATGCCGATCACCACTTCGCCCGCTTCGTGGAGCTGATGGCCCGGCGCCGCTGAGCCCACGCCGCCCTCCGGTGGGAATTCGTCGCTGTTGATGCAATTCCCGCCGTGCTCCCTACACTTCCGCCCATGGGTTCCGAGAGGCCTGGAACGATCGCCGATCTGCAACGACTCACGGTGTCCCTGCGGGGGGGGTGCGAGCGTCAGCAGCAGTGCCTGCTGTTTCGCTTCACCGGCCAGCTGGACGCCTATTCCGACAAGCAGTTCAGCGACTTCATCGCCGAACGCAGCGAGGGTTCCGCCCTCGCCGTGGTGGTGGATCTGAGCCGGATCGATTTCCTCGATTCCTCCGGCCTCGGAGCCCTCGTGCAGTTCGCCAAGGACTGCCAGACCAGCGGTCGCCGCTTTCTGGTGGTGGGCAATGCCCGGGTGGTGCAGACCGTGAAACTGGTGCGGCTCGAATCCTTCCTGCACCTCCAGCCTGATCTGGAGACGGCCTTTGGCCAGCTCGAAGCCGCCTGACCCGGCGACTTCCACAGCCCCCTCCGGGGCCTCCCCCAGCACGGCCTGGCTGCGCTCCCTCACCGCGGCATCGGAAGGGGCTGATCTGGGCCCCCAGCAGCTCGCCTGGCTCGGCGATGCGGTGTGGGAGCTGCACCAGCGTCTGCGTCACTGCCGCACCCCGGGCCGCAGCGCCGATCTCCACCGCGCCGTGGTCGCGGCCGTGGAAGCCGCTGCCCAGCAGCGTGCGCTCGAGCGGCTGCAGCCCCTGCTCGATCCGCAGGAGCGCGACCAGGTGCGGCGCGGCCGCAATCGTTCCCCGCGCGGTCCGCGCCGGGGGGATCCCGCCATCTATGGGCAGGCCACGGGATTTGAGACGATGCTGGGATGGCTCTTTCTGCGGAACCCACGGCGGCTGGCCGAGCTGCTGGACCATCTCGAAAAGACCGATCCACCTCCCACGTCGCATCCCTCCCCATGAGCCAGCCTCCCGACAGGCGCCGCCCCAGCGGTCGTTCCCCCCGCCGCTTCGATGGCCCCGCCGGTCGCAGCGGCAGCCGGCCCAGCCGCCCGGGCGGTCCCCGGCCCGAACGCGACCGTCGCGATGGCGATGAGCGGGGCCGCGGGAGCTGGGAGCCGCGGCCGCGTCGACCCGGTGAGTCCGAGCGGCGCAGTGAGGGATCACGCCCCTCCGAGCGCACGCCCTACCAGGAGCGCGAGGGTCGTCCTGCGGCCGGCTGGCGCGATCGGCGACCTGCCGCCCGCCCGGAAGGCAGGGCTGCCTTCCCGCGGCCGCGTGCCGGGGGGCGGCCCGCGGCGCCGCTGCGGGGTGGCGACCGTTTCGCGCCCGCCAGGGCCGCGCGCCCCGCGCCAGGGGTGCGGGGGTCTGCTCTGCCACCCGGCGTTCTGCGCCCCGGGAGGCCCCAGGAGGCCGTGGAGGAGCGGAGCGAGGGCGAATCGTTCGCCACTGCCGCGCCCTCCGATCTGATCTGGGGTCGCCATGCGGCCCAGGCGGCCCTGGAGAGCGGTCGGCCGATCCACCGGGTCTGGTGCACCCCCGAGATGCGCTTCAGCCCCCGCTTCCTGCAGCTGCTGCGCGAGGCGAAGGCCTCCGGAGCCCTGGTGGAGGAGGTCACCTGGGCCCGGCTGGGCCAGATCAGCGGCGGCGCCGTGCACCAGGGGATCGTGATGCAGCCCGCCGCGGCGGAGACCCTCGATCTCGACAGCCTGATCGATGGCTGCCGGGGGCTGGGTGAGGCCCCGCTGCTGCTGGCTGTGGACGGCCTCACCGATCCCCAGAATCTCGGTGCCATCGTGCGCTCCGCCGAGGCCCTCGGAGCCCATGGCCTGGTGCTGCCCCAGCGCCGCAATGCCGGCCTCACCGGCACGGTGGCGAAGGTGGCCGCCGGCGCGCTCGAGCATCTGCCGATCGCGCGGGTGGTGAATCTCAACCGTTCGCTCGAGGCGCTCCAGCAGGAGGGCTACCGCGTGATCGGCCTTGCCGGTGAAGGCCAGGTGAGCCTCGAGGAGGCTGATCTGGAAGGCCCGCTGGTGGTGGTGACCGGCTCCGAGGGCGATGGCCTCTCCCTGCTCACCCGCCGTCACTGCGACCAGCTGGTGCGCATCCCCCTGCGCGGCGCCACCCCGAGCCTCAATGCCTCGGTGGCCACAGCGCTGCTGCTCTACGAGGTGGCACGGCGCAGCTGGATGAAGGGTCTGGTGGGCTCGGCACCGGCGCCGCGGCTGGTGCGGCCCGCCCTTCCCACCCGCGCCGTGGAGTCCACCGCCCCCGAGCCCGCGGCTCCCCTGGCGCCCCCCGCTGGCTCAGCGGCCGTGGATCAGGAGACAGGGGAACTGGAGCCAGTGGATCAGGAGGTCCTGGATCAGGAGGCCCTGGATCAGGAGGCTGTGCATCCAACGGCAACGGCTGCGGTGATGCCCGAAGCCCCGCAGCTGGAGCCTGCCTGGGCTTCAGCAGAGGATCCCGGCCCGCCTTCCGTTGCTCCGGCATCCAGCAGTCCTGGTGTGG
>Ga0169931_10007811_pt1 | contig 15770 bp, 17 predicted proteins | sample Kivu_15m_20L_FD_129675 | JGI IMG/M metagenome (GOLD analysis project Ga0169931, IMG submission 129675) | Freshwater microbial communities from Lake Kivu, Western Province, Rwanda to study Microbial Dark Matter (Phase II) - Kivu_15m_20L... | ecosystem: Environmental > Aquatic > Freshwater > Lake... | reverse complement strand
CTCGCAGCACGTCTCGAGCTGCGGGAGTGATCACAGCATTCGGGCGAATACGAACCCGTTTGATCCCCTTTAACTTCCCTTCCAGCGACTGCACCGAGATGACGCTAGCCATCAACTCCAGTTCTTCACTGCCGGGCGATGAAACGGCGGTCGTTATCGCCGACGCCAACTGCGCTGTGCCCGGCTGCGCTGTGCCCTGCTGCGCAAGTCGAGCCATCACTTCGCGAACGAGCAATTCGATTTGATTTGCGTCCGTCGACATGGCCAAAGTGCGTTCTTCCCCGTGTTATCTGTGTCGTTATTTCTGTGTCGTTATTTCTGTGTCGTCTTTGTATCTAATCCGCTTTTAAAGGCGAACTGTTCTCTATCCCCGAATTCATACTCTGCGCTGTACCCGTTCCAGATCGATCAAGGATCGCTCAGCCGCTTGTGGGATCGACAATTCCCAGAACGGCCCAGCGAACCGGCGAGCTTTCAATGCCAAACAATTCTTTCAAGGCACTGCCATCGCTGGTCATCATAACGGTATCGCCGATGCCCGATCCGAGGCAATCGATCACCAGAACCGGTCCACCATCGGGTCGCTTCAGGTCTACCATCAACGGCTGCACGATGAGCAACTTTTGGTTGTTCAATGTCGCGTGTTTCACCGTTGATGTTGCGCGTCCGAGGACGAGTCCGACTTGCATAGTCTTATCTAAATAAAATGTGTGCGTTCCAAAACTATTTCAAACCTGGATCACCCAAGATCCAGAGATCATCGATCAGTGAGCAACGTCTTTCGCGGGTGAAGGTCATCGGAGTGGTTACACCTTCACCGGTAGGTCCAGCGATTGAAAAGGACAAATAACCTTCCCCACCCAGTCCCAAGGCCGCCATACAAGGACCGTTTTTGACAAACAGCGTTGTGTCCATTGCGCGAGCCATCTTGGTCATGTTTCGCACATTGCGCGAATGAATAAGGCTGGTATGGCGATACCCATGTTCGTAATGCTTAGCCAGTTCGATTCCATGATCGATATCTCGGCAGCGAACAAAAGGCACAAATGGCATCATCTGTTCCACTTCGACGAACGGATGCTCTGCTACGGTCTCACCAAACAATAATTCGACATTGGGTGCAACGTGACGTCCTGCAGCGGCAGCCAATTTGGCGGCGTCTTGACCCAGCAAATCTTTGGTTGGACTGAGGTGCTTATGCGAGCCTTCTCCCACTTCCGCAAACGCAGCCGCGGTGAGCTTTTGAATTTCGAGGCTATTCAAGCGAACTGCTCCAGCTCGCTCCATCGCCTGCATCATCGCATCGAAAACGCTTTCTACGACAAACACTTCCTTTTCGGCGATACAAAGCAGGTTGTTATCGTAGCTGGCACCCTGAATAATGCAGCGGGCGGCCAGATCCAGGTCTGCGGTCTCATCGACGACAACCGGTGGATTGCCAGGACCAGCAACAATCGCCCGTTTGCCGCTGTTTAATGCGGCTCGGGCTACAGCGGGTCCTCCGGTAACACAAATCAGAGCGATCTCACGCGATTTGAATAATGCATTTGCAGTATCCAGGGTTGGATTCTTGATCACGCAAATCAAGTTATCGATACCGATGTCATTGGCGATGGCCTTATTGAATCGCATCACACCTTCCGCTGCCACTTTTCGGCCGCTGGGATGAGGATTAACGACGACCGTATTCCCACCGGCGATCATGCTGACCGAATTGCCGGTGATTGTAGGTAGCGAGTGGGTCACCGGAGTGATGGCACCAATCACGCCGAAGGGAGCATGTTCGATCACTGCCAAACCGCGATCGCCGCTGAAAGCCTCTGTCTTCAAAAATTCAACGCCAGGAGCTCGTGCGCCGAGCGTTTTCAGTTTCTCAATCTTGTGAGGTAGCCGACCGATCCTGGTTTCTTCCATTTCCATCGTTCCCAATTCAACGGCCGAATCGATGGAGATGCGTCGAATGTGTTCGATGGCTCGTTTGCGATCTTCCATCGGTCGCATTCGCAGCAATTCAAATGCCTCCCGAGCAGCGGCAACCGCTTCATCAACGCTATCGAATAAACCATATCGACCGTGGAAACGGCCAGCCGTTTGTTTCGCACCACTTTGCTGACGCACTTCGGCCAATACTTGGCTGACCACACTTCGGATGAGATCTTCGCTGATTTGCATAATGAATTTTCGATTCGCAAAGGATTTTTTTCGAGGAACTGCTTGCAGCCCTCATTTTTACATGGACGTTTTCGCTAGCTGGACGACCGCCTAGTTGGGCTGATCTTCTCGGTGATAGACGCAATTTTTTTCGATGTGAACTTGATCGACAATTCCGATAATGACCGCATCGATAGGCAGCTTGTTCGTTTCAGGTGTGAAGCGTGCACTGCTGCCTTGAGTGATTAAAACAAAATCGCCAATGCCCGTACCAAGCGTATCAACCGCAACAAACGTTCTGCCCGTTGCGATGAGCTTTTTATTTTCCGGTGGTTCGAGCCGATAGGGCTCAACCATCAACAGCTTCCAACCTCGCATCGACTCAACTTTCTGAGTCGCCACGATGGAACCGGTGACTTTGGCGACAAACATTTCAGACCTAGCCTTTCACCACATTCATGGTTTGACGGGCAACAACAAGTTCTTCATTGGTTGGTATCACCCACAACTGGACACGACTACCGGGGGCGTCGATTCGATATTCGCCTTTACCTTGCGCGTTCTTTTCAAGATCGAGTTGGATTCCCAAATCGCCCGCATTTTCGCAGACTTTTTGCCGGATGTTACGTCCGTTTTCTCCGATACCGCCGGTGAAAACGATCGCATCTGCACCGCCGAGCAGCATTAGCTGCCCGCCGAGATGACGGCGAATTTCGGCGATGTACACATCCAACGCGAGCTCCGCATCCGCGTTGCCCTGCGCGGCTCCATTTTCCAAATCGCGAATATCTCCCGACAAACCGCCACTCAAGCCCAACAGTCCACCTTGGGTAGCCAAGTCTTTGAGTACACCTGGCAGATCTTTACCGGTCAGTTCCATCAGCAGCGGCAAGGCGAATGGATCAAAGTCACCGACGCGGTTATTTTGCGGTAAACCGGTCTGCGGACTCATTCCCATCGTCGTGCCAACACTCTTGCCCGCGTGAATCGCGCATAGACTGCTCGATCCACCGAGATGACAGGACACGACCCGTGCATCGGTTCGGCCCATCAGTTCAGCAGAACGCTGAGCGATGAAGCGATGGCTGGCGCCATGAAAACCCCAGCGGCGAAGTGGCAATGCATCGGCCCACGCCTTGGGAATTGCATAACGTTTTTGGGATTCCGGAATCGTTCGATGAAAGTCCGTTTCGAAAGCAGCAACTAATGGAATATGGGGAACGGCTGCTGCCAATTGACGCATCGCCGCCAGGTAAGGCGGATTGTGCGCCGGAGCAACAGGCGTCATCGTATCCATCGCAGCCAAGACCGCTTCATCGATTCGGAACACCCCGGACAAATGTCCGCCGTGCACAGCCTTAAATCCAATCGCGGCCACTTCACCCGCATCTTTCAAGCAACCGTTGGCCGCATCGGTCAATTGTTGCAAGCAAGTCTGTACGGCCACGCCATGATTGGGCACAGGCATATCCAACTCGGCTTTATAATCTCCGATTTGGACCGCGCATCGACTTATGGGCGCACCGATTCGTTCAACCGAACCACGAGCCAATTGCGACTCGTTTTCCATATCGAACAAACGATACTTAAAGCTGGTCGAGCCTAAATTCGCTACCAAGACCTTCATTCCTGTTCGTCCTTGCAAGGAGGGTTCTGGGCTCTTACTTGAAAAATGCCTCGGTGAGCCCTTCGGCTGGGCGAGGGATCACATGGCTGCTGACCAATTCGCCGACTTGAGTTGCCGCAGCTGCACCCGCTTCGACGGCTGCCCGCACGCTGCCAACATCCCCGCAGACGATGGTTGTTACCAAAGCATTGCCAATATCAATGCGCTTTACGATTTCAACGCTTGCAGCCTTTGCCATCGCATCGGTAGCTTCGATGAGAGCCAATAAGCCGCGGGTTTCGATTAAACCAATTGCTTTTTGCATATCTATAGTCCGTATCTCTTTTGTTTTTGTTGTAGTCGACGATTTTCTTTTTTGAGGCATCTCAATCACCGGCAGTCAATCACCATCAGCGATCGCAGGTAACGCAATGAATTCGCCGCTTGGCAGCTCGCAGATTATGGCAAGCCTCAGCAGACGAATCGGAATGTTAATTACGCATTAGGCAACTTGAGAACTTTGCCCAAGTCTTCATGCGGCCGAGCGATAACTTGTACGCTTACGACTTCACCAATGCGGCCCGCAGCAGCTGCACCCGCATCAGTCGCTGCCTTAACGGCTGCCACATCGCCGGTCACAAATGCGGATACCAATCCGCTACCCACTTTGTCCCAACCCAGAAACTGAACATTAGCAGCCTTCATCATCGCGTCAGCCGCTTCGACCAAACAGACGAAACCTTTGGTCTCGATCATTCCGAGCGCTTCACTCGTTTTGACCATCGTGTCTATCTCCAATTGAAAAAAACAACCCAAAACCTCTCACAGAGAGGCAACTGTTAACAAATCAATGCTCGCACTTGCACGCTGAACCTTGTGGTTTAAGCTCCACCAGGTCGGCAGCATCCAAATGGCAAGCATTCCCTTCATCGGTGTCGATGTGAACCTCCAACTTGGCTTTCGCATCCGCTCGCACCAACACATCTTCAAAGATTGTCGTGCATTGATGCGAACCAATCTTGAGCGTCATCATGTCGCCGTTTTTGACACCGTAATAAGCGGCATCTTCAAAATTCATGTGAACATGTCGCGCCGCGCGAATCACGCCATGATCAAGTTCAATGGCTCCTGCAGGTCCTACCAGCACGCATCCCGGCGTTCCCTTAATGTCGCCGCTATGCCGCACCGGCGCATCGATGCCCAATGAGATCGCATCGGTAAAAGCCAGTTCGACTTGATTGATGTTGCGTGTCGGTCCAAGAATGCGAACTTCAGGCAGCATTCTTTTGCGCGGCCCCACCAGCATCACGGTTTCCTTCGCCGCAAAAAAACCGTCCTGATAGAGATCTTTGAGAATTGTAAGTTTGTGCCCCGGGCCAAAGAGCTTCTCGACCGCTTCGTCGGTCAAATGACAATGACGCGCTGAAATGCTGACCAGTAACTTCGGCTTGTACGAACCGGGCGCGACCGCAGCCTGCGTTGGGAACGACGGAGCAGGGGAGGGATTTGGATTCGCGATCGATTCCAACGTGCGACGAACCACTTGGCGGACCAATGCTTCCACATGTTGTCGCTCTGCCATTTGAACTCCACTCATTTCTTCACTCGACGTCAACGATCAAAATTATTTTCTAAGTCGTGTAGATTTTCGGTTTGCACTTTTTACTTCGCACTACAGGTTCGCGAGGATTTCGCGATCAGCCTTCCGGTTGCGAGTGTTACTCTTCCAAGTTCACTTGCCGGCCGAATCGCTTTTCGCTGGCAATTCCAGTTCATTCGACCTGGCTTGTTCCGCAGCAGGAGCCATCAACAGATGAACACCCGCCTTTCTCAGTTCGTCCTGCCAACATTCCTCCAACCCATCATCGACTACAACCGTTTGCACTTCGGACAATCGACAAAGTCGAGCTAAACTGGAATGCCCAAACTTACTGCTGTCCGCGACAACGATCGTTTGATCCGCACATTGCATCATGGCCCGTTCGGTTTCCACCAACAACAAATTGCTGTTGTAGTATCCGCGACGATCCGCGCCTGCGATGCTCAATACGGCCTTCTGCACATTGATGCTGCTGAGCATCTGATTGGCATAAGGTCCCAGCGAGACACCCGTCCGCGTATGGACATAACCCCCCAACAAAACCAAGTCGACTCGCTCCGATGAAGCGAACAAATGAGCCACGGGAAGAGAATTGGTGACCACCTGCAACGGTCTGCCAACCAGTTGCTTGGCCAACTCATACGTCGTGCTGCCACCATCCAAGAGGACCGTGTCATGATCCTGGATCAGCGTACCCGCCCTGGCGGCAATCCGACGCTTTATATCCCACTGTTCATCGCGACGATCAGAGAAAACCTTGACGCCCGCAGAAGCTCCCGTAAAGAAAACTCCGCCATGAGTTCTCCTTGCCTCCCCGAGCTCCTCAAGCACATCCAGGTCTCTGCGAATCGTCGATTCGCTCACCGCCAACAAGTCGCGCAGGTCGGGCAACGACACAAATCCGCGGTTCCGGATCAGTTCCAGCAGCCGATGTCGACGCTCTTCGGTTGTGGAGACGTTACTCACGCTCCCCTCTCTTGAGTGATTCGCTGCTGTTAGAAACCTACCCCTGATTGAATTGTGTCACAGAAGCGATAGTTTTCAATCACTGAATCAACTGAAAGATAAAAAAACAGGGTAATTTAGATCGATTAAATGGACTCGATCGACCAAGAGAAGCCCGCAGATATCGCTTTTTGACAGGAAACGCGCTGTAAAATCGCGAAAACAGTCAAAATCGATCATTTCCTGCTCGAACTCAACCTACTGGGTGATAGCAGCACCGAGGGGGCGGGGATGGCCGCGAACTTAGAATTGGGTTTCGGGAAACCGGGTGCAGCGATTAAACTGAGGGGGAACGAGTGACCGAACTTCCTTCTGGATCAGCCCCATGTCGATATGGATCACGATTCGAGTTGCTTTGCGGGCCTTGGCCAAGAACAAGATGCGGGCCAGTTTGACGGTGCTCGGGGTGGTGATCGGCATCGCAGCGGTGACCGCGATGGTCTCGATCGGCATGTCGGCCAGCCAATTGGTTCAAAGCGAGTTTGAGGGTTTGGGAACCAATGTCATTTTGGTTTTCCCCGGAAATGAACGCTCGCGGGGAGCTCGATCTGGGCAAGTACTGACGCTGACTCCCAACGACTGCAGCGCCATTGCCGATGAGTGCGAAAGCGTTCTAGCTTCGTCGCCTTTAGTGGGAGCCCAGGGCCAATTGATTTTTGGCAATAACAACTGGAGCCCGCGAAGCATGCTGGGGGTTGGGTCAGACTATCTGACGGTTCGCAACTGGCAAATGCGGTTAGGTGAATTTTTTGCTGAACGCGACGTGGCCAACTCCAACAAAGTATGCGTCGTGGGGCAAACCGTCGTAAAGCAATTGTTTCAGACGACCAACCCGATTGGCCAAACCATCCGCATCAAGAATATACCGTTTGAGATCATCGGCGTTTTGGACACCAAAGGTGTCAACATCGTGGGCGAGGATCAAGACGATTTAGTATTGATGCCCTACACGACCGTTCGCAAACGCCTGCAGCGAAGCAATTTCAACAATGTGGACGTAATCATCGCCAGCGCCAAGAGTACTTCGCGCATGAAGATGGCCGAACTTGAGATCAAGGCGTTGCTTTCCGATCGCCACAAGATCGCTCCAGGGCAACCGGCCGATTTCAATGTGGGCAATTCCAATGAGATTGCGGGAGTCTTTGCGATCATCACCGGTACGTTGACCTTGATGTTAGCCGCCATCGCAGGTATCTCGCTGCTGGTCGGTGGCGTAGGTATCATGAATATCATGCTCGTCTCGGTAACGGAACGAACTCGGGAAATTGGCATACGCATGGCGGTCGGCGCGACACCTCGAGATATCCTTCGTCAATTTTTGATCGAATCGGTTGTGCTCTCGGTGATCGGCGGAACGATCGGCATACTGCTCGGTATCGGATCAAGTGTCGCGCTGACCACCCTGATCAACAACATCAGTTCCGGCAAAGAATGGCCCATCGTTGTCTCAGGCACCGCGGCGATCGTAGCCCTCTGCTTTTCCGCCGCCGTCGGCATCGGCTTCGGCTACTATCCCGCTTGGCGCGCCAGTCGCCTGGACCCGATCGATGCGCTGCGCTACGAATAAAAATCGCCAAACCTTTTCCATCTGCGCATCGAAACAACCAACAGCACGGCGCCGATCTCCGCGAAGCGACGATAACCAGCACCTAGTGTCCATTTAGGGACGCGAACTGGCATTTTTTCGTCTTTTTTCCTGCTCCCAATCCAGATTAACCCAACCAGCAAGTCTTTCACGCTCGTTTCCGGCAGAACGTTCCTCCGTTGCATCTACGTCTCCTGCACCTTCGCCTGCCGCCTCTCCCTCCGGCACGGGATACTTCAGATAGTTTATGACGATCAAAGCATCCATCGAATTGACAAAGTAATCGCCATTCACATCGAAAAAGAACACCGGCTCCCCAGAAATGCTACTTACCGCGCGAGGTCCATGGGTCCTCAAATCATTGATGATAACCAATGCATCCATTGCATTAATGTAATTGTCTACATTGACGTCGTACCTCGACGTGGAATGCTGGAATCGACTGCCATCGACCTTTATTTTTACTCGAGCAGGCTCCGAGATCTCTCCCAATCGATTCCGAACTTGATAGGTCAAGTGAACCTCACCTAAGAAGGCTTGCGCGGGCGTGTAAACGATTTTTCCATTCGCTACCGTCGCGACCCCAAAATCGGGAACGGTTACAATCTGAAGCGTATCGCGATCTTCTGCTCAGGCGTGAAATACTGACGTTTTGACATAGCGGATTCTCCTTTCGGAACCGCTAAACTCTAGCACACAATTCAGCAAACAGCTCCGCCTGGGGCAAAACAGAGCGGCAACTCGAGCGGTACTACAAAAAGAGAGATTGCAATGACACGGATGAAAGCGAGGAGGGAATTCATAGTGGATAATGGATGAATATAGAAGAGATCAATGAATAGAATTTAAATCGCGATCCATGGAATCTCTCCATCATCTTGATGGACATGTACCAGTCCGTTTGCATAGAGCGATTCAGATTTCTGTTATACCACAGTCGGAATAGGATGACACTGTTTGAACGACAGCCAACAAAACAGCCGATGACCACTACCAAACATCATCAATTAAGCGCAATTTATCGCGGGCTGAATGTCGAAGGCATTCCGAGTAAAAGTGGGATAGCAAGCAATCATTGTACTTTCAGTCCGGAAAAGTGGGCTCTCTAACCGCTACACTCGGCGCCGATGGTTTGATAATTGTGGGTCGAACATAATCATGCCATTGATATCCATCCGGGAGTTTCTCGTTGGCCGCAAACTCGAGATGGAGGATCCTGCGATGACGTATGGTACCTGCGATGGATGCTCCGCTCGAATGGCTGATCAAGGGTCGCATAGCCAACACATCTCCGGCGTTTGCGTAAATCGTGACAGCGCGAGCCAACCCGAGTCCTTCACTTTCACTAGTCACATGTGAACCGGGAATGACCCGCAGTGGTCCATTTTCGTCGGTGACTTCGTCCAAATGGATTCTTAACGTTAACATCTGCTGCAACAGATCATCACTCGCAATCACGTGTGGCACCCCGGCTTTGACGGTCGGCCGAGAAAACGACGGCGACGCCGCAGAGTTATCTTTTACGGAGATGGACGTATCTTTGTGCCAAGGCAGGTTCCAGGTACGTTCGGGCGGCTTGTCAAAAAACAAAGCCCGGACTAGTCCGCATCCCTCGCCTAGAACTTCTCGAAGCAGGCCCAGCATTGGCTCCGCTTGCCAAACCGTGGTAACATCGGGAATGGATTCAATCAAATTCCGAGCTGCGTAAACATGCCCCTTGCTCGAACGTGCTCGTACGGATTGCGAATCAACGACCAAGGTAGTATCGAATACATCAAGTAATCGATTTATGATCTTCGTATCGACGGCCCCCGGTATGATCCAAAAGCCATTGCGATCCAAATTCCATTTAGCAGTCGACATATTTAAACTCCACAGCTAACGAAACGAAGTTTTACTCTTTGAGACCTCCACTTTCTCGCAAAACGTTGACACAGTTCTCCTCTGGAATCTATAGTCCACTTAGCCAAGATACTACACGTGTTAATGACGAGCGTCATCATAGAGCATCAAGCAATCTGAATAGCAAATCTGCATCTTCAAACGCAGCTCGCTGGAACTGTCCTGCTTCATCGCCTGCTGTTACTGCTACTCGACTGGCCCAGACCGGACCAACAGAATCAAACGTCCGGAACTTGATTTGAAGCAAGTGTAGAGCTTCTTTTCCAATTCCCGATCGCGAAATTCTATAGACCTTCTTTGCTAAGTCGGCCAGAGAGGGTTGGTAGTGCTTTAGAACAAATGCAATATCGTAAGCGTCCTTATCTTTGGCGCGTTCGTCCAACGCGATCGCTTTAATCAAAATGTACGCCTCTGGAGCAACCAACCGAGCAGTCACTTGGTTGACAGAGCCATCCGGCATTTTGCCATTGATAGTAATCGATTCAGACGACTCAAAAGCTAAATCGATTCCGCGAAGTGCGTTAATTCGAATCTCATCGACCAGGATCGAGTCTCGCTTCTCCTGCGTAACGTACAACCCTGTGAGCAAATCAATTTTGATCGGATTGACCAAGCCTGGTACCTGCTTCAAAAATCGAGTGGGCGATGATTGCATAGCATAACCAATTTGCATTAGGCGTTCGCGAATTGTCGAATATGCATTGCCGCCAATAGCCTTGGGCGATACCGCCAAGTCTACGTCCAAAGACCCAATGTGATTACACTCCGGATATAGCAGGTCTGGTACCCACCCTCCAACGATTACTAATTCTTCACGCATTGCCCCCAGAGCATTGAGCACCTCCAGCAAGACGGCTCGGGCCGCTTCATTTTCCTTCATGATGCTTCACAGCTTGTTCAGCCGCTGCCTTGAATGGTTGTTTCAAGTATTTTTCGTAGATTGCCCTCGCCGCTTCCTCACTCCGACCATCCATCGCTCTTAAGTCCAAGTACGTCTGCAATGGTGATGTTGTCTGGATGTTGTCACCCATTCGATTGCTAAGATAACTTTCATCAGCCGAGATTTGCAGGATAAGATTTGCCCCCGAATCAACTGGGCGTACTCCAAAGTTGGTGATAAGATCATTGAGTGTGTCAGCCAGAATTGCGTTTTTGGATACCATCATGCTCACGACGTTGTAACGTACCTCAGGTGCCAAACGCCAGGCAGCCGAGAAGCGCGAAAGCGCATAATCAATTCCGGATTTCGAACACCATGATGCAACTTGTCGTTCTACATGCTCGATGTCTCCTCGCATATAGAACCTGTACTCCTGTGGCTTGTGGCTGCGGTAATGCTTTGCCCAATCGTCCAACAAATCAACTGGACGTTTCAAATACAGGCGACCGTCCTGCATAGTCGCATACCCGTCTTCGACAAGCGAGCATTTGATGCGCGACATTAAGCCTGGACTGACAAGAACATCACTGCGTCCTGCAAGTTGGTTGAGTTGCCAGCCCAGCAACGGTTGCTCCAACATCGCTCGGACGACTCGACTAGACTTCACAGAAAAGACGTTGAGTACTTTCGGTATTTGTTTACCAAATGGGTTGTCGATCCCACTTCGACAGACGTAGATTCCCTTCGATGGGAAGACCAAACGGCAGTTCCCTACATAATCCATCCATGACACATTGTGCTTTTGTGCGATCTCCGCGGTTCGATCGGAAACCACTGGGGCAAACAGGACCGGCTGCGAATCGACTGTTTCACTGTTTCGCTTTAACGCTATGCAGGCAGATTCTGCGGTTGCTGGCGTGATCCGTTTATACTCTTTGACTTCAAGTCGGAAGCTAGAACCAGCCGGTCCAATAACCTGAAAGTCGCTCCCCGAATCGCTAGTACGGGTTCTCCGGATTACTTGAAATGCGCCTAAAGGGGAAAGCAACTGAGTGCACAAGCGATCGAATTGCGGTGGAGATAGGCTCATGAATTCACCCAAAAAGGCAACTTTACTCCCGAATAAATATAGGATTTTCAGTAAAAATGGGCAACGGTTTTTACTGAAAAGCCATGATTTATTCCGCAATAAAGTTGGGCAAAACGATGACTTTATCGATTTTCTCACCTATTCGAGTGTGGGAGCTAACAGTTGCGTCTCCCCCCCTGTAGTTAAGGGGGCGATGTCTAACCATGGCGTGCCAAGAGAGGGTCTAGCTGCTTTTTCCGATCGCAGACCAAAGCGATGCCACCTGATTCCCCAAGAGTCTCGCGCCGTTCTGGGTCAGAACTATTGCGGCAGTTCCAAACAAACCAGCTCCACCGAGTTCCGAACGTAAATTCGGCCACATGCAATGATGGGATGATTCCCGCACGTATCGTTTAGAATTTGAACGCTACCAAGCTGTTTGCTTTCCACGGGCGACACATCGATCAGACGTACTTCCCCATCCTCTGATAGCATCACAACTTGGCTTGTCGATTGAATGAGTACTGCTTGGCCACATCTTTGTTCTCATCCGCTCGCAGCTTGAAAGATCGTGCCGACAACTCCGTAGGCGCATACGACTTCCGGTCTGACACGAATGTTCCGCCGCACAGCGAATCCAATAACAGCGAATCCAATATTCCGCTGAACCAAAACACAACCTCGCCGCTGTCCGACCGCCATGAATACTGCAAGTTAACATACAATGCACACTGCAGTTGCCGCGCACTTTTACTCCTGTTTGCGCGAGCATTTGAATTCCCAATGCAAGCCTTCAGCATCGATAAATCGGCCAGACCATTCGCCAAGTTTATTTTGCTTTAAGACAACTTTACCCTTCATGCCTGTGTACTTAAGTCCGTTGCTTTGCAGGTCGAAGAACTCAAGGGTGGTTGTCTGAGGACCCACAATTTTTCCGTTCTTGTTTCGTACAGCCTTGACGCTGGTTTTCATTCCCATTTTTCTATCGAAACCTGGTTTCTCCATCGAGGAGCGTTGAAATAAGTCATTACCATTGATCCGAAACATTCCAGTTCGTTTTTCAAGATTTTTATCTTTGGGTATCATCGAGAAGCTCCAAAGCGCTCCATCGAATTTACCACCGTCGGCTCCCTGACCATATGCCGATGGAACATGCCCCATGCTAAAGATAATGCCGAATGCCGTGAGCATTGCAGCGGTCCAACGACGTAGAATACGTGGGCGGCAATCGGTCAATGAGGCTTGACGAAACCAGGTAGAAGTAAGCATGGAATCAACTTTCCTTAGCAGGTGAATCGGAACCGGAATGTCACAAGTAATCGGAAAGTTAGACGGCGTCGGATTCCTTGAGATTCGAACCACAACTAAACCGTTCGCAGTGAACGGACAGCGGTGGTTGCCTTTGCACCGATCAGAGCGTTTTTGGTTCTTTTCTGAGCCAAGTTTCACGGATGATTTTTAATTTCCGCTCCACGGTTGGTTCGGACTTGCCAATCATGTTCGCAATCTCTCGGTTGGTATAACCTTCCATCTTCCAGATTGCTATTTGCTGAAGATTGCCATCACCCAATTCTTGTAATAGTTTCCTAAGGTCCTCGACCATCATGGCAGCGTCCGCTGCGGTTGGTTCAGCCGACTGAAGGTTAGCCAACAAATCGCACCTTGTCCCATCTCCCGCATCGCCCGATGCCTGGATGATCTTACCACCTCCACGCTTCTGCCTCATTTCGGAACGCGTATACTGAGCCGCTTTCGACACCACAATAGTAAACAGAATGGCCCACAAATCGTCGCGGCTATCGAGCCGAGGAAAGCGTCCTGCTTTGACACCTTCGCAGAAAGAGAAGAAAGCCGAGTTAGCGACATCATCTTCGTCGCGCACACCGCGCGGGGTAGTACCTAATTTCACGCGAGCCAGCGTGACCATCTTCGTGAAGTAGGCATTCCAGAGCGGCTGTACGGCGGCAGTGTCCCCGTCTTTAAACCTCTCAAGCCACAAGGAAACAGATTCGATATTCTGGTGGTCCATGTGAGAGTTAACTAAACTATAGATTGTTGCTGAGAATAAGACATCTGAAGTTATTCGGCCGGCTCGAAGTAACGAATCCAAGCTGCGGCGTACTTGGGGGCTGCTGGATCACCATACGACGTTACCGTTGTCGGCCGGAAACCGAGCGCCTTGCGGCGAATCAACTGGGCTTCATATTCTGTCGCGGACATGTCGAATTAATAATCCCACTCCAGTTTATCCGGATTATCGAGGGCAATCGCGTAAAAGCGAAGTTGATTATCTTCGGTTTGCTCTCCACGGATTTGAAAAAGAAAACGCTTCTCCTGCCGAGACAACTCAGCAAACTCTCGTAGAGTTTCGATCGTTAATAACTGAGCCGCTTGCCAGTTCGTTTTTTGGTGGGCGCAAATGGAATTTATCATTCTATCCCCTCTTTCACGCGACATCCTAGGCACAATCACGATCGGTCGAAAGTCTCTCGCTTTGAGATCGATCAGCTGCTCCTCAAAATTCGTGTAATCGCCTCCCGAGTACCAAAAATAATCAGTATCCCGAATGCTACAGCGCACTATCTCCCCATCCGGTCCGCTGTGATAGAGCTGTTCCGCGTATGCGATGGAACGAAAGCCCGTTAGGTCTAGGTTCTTCAGTAGCTCCGTTTCATCTCCGATGGAACGTGATAAATCGACGCGACAGGGAACGGGCAAATTAAGCCGATAGGCAATGGCGTGGTATTGTTTCGGCTGTGCTGTTACGTGCTCACCGATAACGCTGGGAAAATAGTTCGGGCCTAGCCCTTTCAGCCAAGCCATAAGCTCGTCGACTTGAACCGCGTGAATCTCGTTGAACTCAACAACCTTTCGTGGCACGCTGGGATTCAGCGGAAGATAAAATGACGCGTCTAGGAATTTAGCGTTAGCAGGAGTAGGTGGCTGCGCTGAGACAGAACTAACGACCGGTGTTTGTGCGCCAATGGGTAACTCAGTCTTAGGTGAACCAAGCCCATTCTTTTGTAATGGTTCACCAAGAGTCGACATCACAGCCTTTTCGCCCTCTGCGGACTCGAACACAAATCGATAGAAAAGCGTAGCGGCGACCATGAGCAGCAGGACTGCGAATATGCTGATCGCGACTGGAAGCGTCCGAACGACCTTTCGCGATTTCGGGGGCGTTTTCCCATCAAGCCAATTGCGTAATGCTACCGCCATCGCTTCGCAATCAGGAAATCGCTTTTCAGGAATACGGTCCATGGCCTTAAGGCAGATTGCTTCGACCTCGGAAGGAATCTCAGGCCTTATGCTACTTGGAGATGGAGGTGACGAATTGAGTTTGTGGTACAGAACGACGGAATTCGATCCGGAAAAGGGAGGGCGGCCTGTAAGTAATTCGTAGAGGACGGTTCCCAGGCTGTATTGGTCGCAAGCGGGTAATGCAGCACCGAAACGTCCGGCAGCTTGTTCTGGAGCCATATAAATTGGCGTGCCTAAAACCGTACCATTGGCGGTCAAGGCGGAAGCATCCAGTTGCGAAGCGAGGCCGAAATCGGTGAGATGGGGCTGGTTAGCCGCGTCCATCAATATGTTTCCAGGCTTGATGTCGCGATGGACAATATTGCTCCGATGTGCGTAGAAAACGGCAGCTGCAATATCAGCCATAATGCGTACGGCTTCTCGGATATCCATCCCGCCTGGCGCGCAATATTCCCGCAATGTTCGTCCAGGAATGAATTCTGCTGCGATAAAGTGCGTCGAGCCGTCAGAGCCAGCATCAGCGAGCGTTATCAAAAGGGGATTAGGGGGATCTTGCTAAAGACACACCCCCTCACTGTGGGTGTCACAATGTTAATGAGCGAGTGCCCCGCCGCGGTGCATCCAAACATCCGGTCGAAATTTGCTCAAAAATGGACAAACTCGGCACTGGAATGTTTGAACTACGAACTGTAAAACTACAAATTGTAAGAT
>Ga0169931_10007810_pt1 | contig 15772 bp, 15 predicted proteins | sample Kivu_15m_20L_FD_129675 | JGI IMG/M metagenome (GOLD analysis project Ga0169931, IMG submission 129675) | Freshwater microbial communities from Lake Kivu, Western Province, Rwanda to study Microbial Dark Matter (Phase II) - Kivu_15m_20L... | ecosystem: Environmental > Aquatic > Freshwater > Lake... | reverse complement strand
CTACGATCCATGGTGAATGGATTCAAAAAGTAAAAACCTTGTATCCAGACCATGCATTTGTACAGGGATTGATTCGTATTGAAACTGCATTTGAACGTGAAGCTACGAAATATAAAGTGGCTTCAGCATAAATAAGAAGAAGAAAAAATAGTATTACAGACATACACTTTGACACTTTTTTCATTTGGTTTTATTTAGATACATGCAAAATAAAAGATTTGATATTATGCAATATAAAATGTTTTTTTTAAAATTGATATATTTATTTCATTTCATCCTTTGTACTACGTTCATCCTTGGGTATACTATTCTTTAGACTCATACGTTGAGGTGGTGGTGGTAAGATACCAAATTTACCTAATATCCATGAAACTCGATCGGTAGGTTGTGCCTACATACAAAAGAAGGGGGGACAAAATAAAAGGAGGTAGGATGATGCTTTTTTATGAGATGTCATGTGACATGATAAAGATGGAACGTACACCTACAGATATCCAGTATCGTAATCGATCTGCTTTTAATCTTATTTCTTTGATTCCATTTCTTGTAGCAATGGGATTATATGTTCCTACCTATAGATTTGTCGAACCATTCCCCCCAAAGTAGGAAGCGTAGATGTGCGTGCGTGAATGAGAGAGAGAGAGAGAGAGAGAGAGAGAATGAGGACGAGAAGTGTAAAAGTAAATAAGAGAGTCTATGCACACACGGATCATGTTTCTTTTTTTCCATACACTAGTGTGTGTGTGTATAAAAATAAAAAAACAAGCACACACAAAGAAATTGTATACAAACAAAAAAAGTATAAATAACGAAGAAAAAACATACAATTTCAAGAAATTTGCCATCTCTTGGTGATCTTGAATCTGCAGCAACCATACGATAAAAAGGTGAATGTGTTTTTCCAAATCGTTGTAATCTTAATCGTACGGGCATTTCTTTTAATGTATAGAAGATGAAATTGGGGATATGGATGAATCGATAAAAGAAAAAGATGTAGATAGAAAAAGAAACGTTTAATGCTGTACACTAAGTACGATGAAATTTAGAAAAAAATTCTCTGTAGTATTTGACTGTTTGTGTCAATGTATGTTGTTTGAAAGAGAAGGAGTTCTTTCTTTGTGAACGAGAGAAAGAAAGATCTTCAAATACACACTTTTTCGTAATGGTGTGGTCGAATTGTTGCGTTGTGTTTGTCGAAGTATAACATATCAAACTATTGTCCAACCGGCGGGTGGCCGGCAGCGGCCGGGCTAAATTTTGTGTAAACCACAGTACTGTACATACCTACGTATGTATAGACGCTGTTTTATGTTTTATACAGCTCGATGTAATCTCTTATCGCGCGCCTTCGGGGCATGTAGAAAATGTACCAGGACACGTTGACAATTGGAAGTTCGTTTTCTTGATCCCTCCCTGGAGATGTTTCGTTTGCATGCAACATTGTCAACAAGCTGGAGAAGGATACCCACCAGATTCAGAATGCACCGAAAGGCCATGATGATTCTTTTTTAAAACATAGAAAGGTTAGAATGGTGTAAAAAAATTGGGGTAATAAGGGTGATGGTCAGACGCAGCGCGCATCAGCAAAAATGTGTGGAGCCGACGACAACGACTTCGAGCCCAACAAACAAAAGAATGCTAAGATGATGCAAATCTTTGTCGAATCGATTTCTATTCTATTCAGAGTACAAACCCTATTCGAAAGATATTCAAAGGATTAACGAATTTCTCTATTTTAATATCTTCATATTTTGATATACCCACCTTTTCGATCACCAACGAAGATTCGTTGAAATCCTGTCCTATTGTAAACCGTATAATATTCAACTCAGTTCAATAATATTAAATGTTTGGAGGAGTTCGAAGAGATAAAGAGAAATCCTTGTCTCAAATTATAACTCCTGAAAATCCACCCAAAAGCAGTGGTGGTGGTGGAAATGTTACGGGATTTGATCCAGAAGGATTAGAACGTGCTGCCAAGGCGGCACGAGAATTAGATAGTAGTAAAAATGCATCCGCTGCTATTGAACTTGTCAAACTGCAAGAAACAACCAAACAGGTATGTATTCGATACATGGAATTTTTCTAGTTCGTTGGATTCTCTCTATTCTCATCGTCAAAACTATAACTCTTTTTAATAGCATGAAGCAGCGACAAAACGGGCTGAATACGATGCATATACACAACAAATGAAAACACAAAACATTGAACGTGAGGCTGAAGAGGCAAGGAAAACATTGGATGCACAAACTCAACATGAAAAGCATCGAGCAGAATATCAAGATCAACTAGAACGTAAAAGACAAGTAGATATGTTAAATGCACAAAAGTATATGCAAGAAGAGCAATTAAAGAAACAAGAAGAAATGGTAGCTAGACAAGAAGCGATGCGTCGAAAGACCATGGAGTACGAAGCAGAACTACGTACCAAGACAGAATTAGCCAAGGCTGCCGCTGAAACAGAGGGAAGGATACGTCAAGAGCGTGAAAATCATGATTTAATTTTAGATAAGGTACGATTAGAAGCCCAAGAACGTCGTGATACAGTATTAAAAGCTATTGCCGATGGGGGGAAATTGGTTGGAGAAGGTTTAGCATCCTACTTAAAGGATACAGAAAAATTAAGAAATACAGCTTTGCTTGTTACAGCCATGGCTGCGGGTGTTTACACAACCAAGACAGGTATTACGGTCGCTGGGAGATTTATTGAAGCTCGATTGGGGAAGCCAAGTTTAGTTCGTGAAACATCTCGTATGACTGTACCATCCTTCATCCAAAAACCTGTATCACAAGCTAAACGATGGATGGGCTTAACACCACCACCACAAGACTCTCTCAAGGGTATGGTGTTGGAAGACTCTTTAGAATCACGATTACGTAAAGTAGCAGTCTCGACTGCACATACTCGTGCCAATCGAGCACCCTTTCGACATTTACTACTACATGGACCACCCGGAACAGGTAAAACTATGTTTGCAAGAGGTTTAGCACATCATTCTGGATTAGACTTTGCAATTTTTACTGGTGGGGATATTGCTCCTCTTGGACGAGATGCAGTTACTGAATTACATAAACTCTTTGATTGGGCCAAGACGAGTCCTCGTGGACTCTTATTATTTGTGGATGAAGCTGATGCCTTCCTTCAAAGTCGTGAGACGACAAAAATTTCCGAGGATCAACGTAACGCCTTGAATGCATTCTTATTTCGGACAGGAACAGAAAGTGATAAATTTATGATGGTTTATGCTAGTAATCAACCCTCACAATTTGATGGAGCTGTATTAGATCGTGTTGATGAAATGGTTGAATTTCATCTTCCCTCAGCACATGAGCGTCGACGAATGATTGCCATGTATATTGATAGATATTTATTGAATCCATCGACGGGAGCGACCAAGTCTTTGATCAGTAGCATTTTCTCTCCTGGTCAGAAAAAGGTGACAACTGTGGATATCGGGGAAGAAGAAATTGAGCAAGTAGTGAAGGAGACTGAGGGATTTTCTGGACGTGCTATCAGTAAATTGGCGATTGCATGGCAGGCGGCTGCATATGGATCAGACGGTGCTATATTAGATAAGGAAACTTTTTTCAGGACGGTGGAGTATCAAAAGAGGAGCATGGCTACGAAACAAAAGTGGCTAGTACATGCAAAAGAACGGGCACACATTCTTACTACAGATCGTTAATTAAATCCTGGATTCCTTAGAAAAATCATTATGATTTGACTTTTGATACTATAAAATATACATGAACACATCGTCATGTCTCAGACTCTTTTAGTCCATCATCGCAATAAGCATATTATGTTACGTGAACGCGGTAGCAAATAATCCCCCTCTCCCATTCTGTTTCCCCAACTCTCGTTGAAACCTATGATCATTTTTTAAATGAATATTAAGCCTTCGGTGACCACATTCCGAGCTTAGTTTCAAACTGCAAACGTCGAAATGTATCAGATCTCTTTAAGTGCCACATTTCCTTTTTCTTTATGGCCTCACATACAGCTAATGACAGAATCGGTATAATCATGACAAAAGCAATCATAGACCAAGACATGAATTTGAATGTAAAAGCGCCAAGTATTATGATAAGGCCTGTAGAAAGAATCATAGTAAGCGACCAAACGTAATTTATCCGCCATGGATTAACACTTGTTAGAGTGGCGGTTCGATAGAGAAAACTACCAGAATAGACTGTGATACAAAGGGCGAATTCTAGGAGCATGATGCACTCTGCCAGTGCTTTTGCTGGTCCAGAATAAAATTTTAAAGCATTGCAACGAGTAAGAATCAGAGGCGATGCGCCCAGAACATCCACCCCACAGTTATCAATCAGAAACGTAGCCTCTGTCTTTGACATTATTTCAGCGAATGACCACACGTATAAAATGTGAGGGGCGATTGCAGGCAGTGAAGCCTTCCCTATTGAAAAAACAAACAAGCGGAGGCGTTCGCCATATGCAAAAGTGACACTTGATTCATTTTTAGGAGGGACTCGGTTCATAGATTCCTTATCAGGTGAAGTGAAGCATAGTGATACAGTGAGCATCGGTATCAACACATAAAGCAGTAGTATGGCTCCGAACGGAGGCAGGCAAGGAACAGAGGTGGAAGTTGTAACTGAACAGAAAATAGTGCATATGGCGAAGGAGATGTATGACGTAAAACTGAACAGGACGGAAGAGATTCCTGCATCCAACGCTGCACGTCCTCGACTTAGAATTTTCGGCATACACGTCAAAAAGTGATCACCGGAAAGTTTGAATACGCAAGAATGTGAGACAGCCGCACAAACAAAAGAAATGTCATCATGAGTAAGTTGACTCAAAGGATAATTTTGCGAATCAGACAATTTGAACGATGCTATATTGTTGATGCCGATCGCTAAGTCTGCAGTTGAAAAGGTATCGACATTCCCATGTACATGTGATAAACCTAGAACTAGAACAGTTTCATGATATTCCTTGAAAACACCAAGCTAGGAAAGAAAAAAATACTGTAAGTGAAGATATATACGTTTCCGAGGTCATTTGAATATCTAACCTGACACGCACCAGTTCCGCTGTGGTTTGCCTTGTCACATCAGTAAAAAGATGTACAAGAAGGGGTACGTTGTCTACATCGATGAGATGCCTTTTAACCTGATCAACACCGTGAGGAAGCCTTGCATTTACATCCCAATCCGCATACGAGGAAATCATACGATGACGATCCGCCTCCTCTCCTTCATGTAATGGGCGCAATGAAATCGCGCAATTCCAAGCAACATCAATTCCCATTTGACTCGCCAGCTCTGAAACCAAATGACAGGCGACTCATGTGAGCTAGATCAAGGTAATGAGACAAGCTCACAGCAATAGATGTAGCTTTACAAACCTTTAGTTCTTCGCATATTGCGAGGTGAAAAGTAACGGAATCGCACGCCGGCTCGATTACATAGATCGAGAAAGGTTACTGCTTCACGACGTGGACTCACCGTGGAACCGAGTAGACCGAGAAAGATTTGATTCTTCATAACAAACCATTTATCATGAGAGTCTTTAGCAATAGATATAGGTGTATCGGCATTCACACGATTATCTACCAGGTAGGTCTGTAACAAGATAGAAAACATTACTATATCTTGAACGAAACTTAGTAAAATATTCAATAACGCTATTAACTTACCCATCGTTTATGAGTGTCGTCAAGTAAATCCCCTTGTGCATCAATATAGAAAGGAACTGGAGAGTAGCTAAATGCGCAAACATCAAGATCTGCAAGTGCCCATGATTTGCTCATTTCCAATATTGTCTGACGGTCCGATTGTGAAAGTGGTATAAGTGTACAGTGTTCACCTTGCCACGAATCAGAGCAAAGATCGGTAACTGTCCTAGCATCTCCTGTTGTCAAAAGTTGAAATTTATTCGTTCGCAAATCCTTCACGACGACTGATTCAGTATCGGATCGAAGGTATCCCCAATGACGACTTTCTTCAAGGCCAATAGCATGAAGATCTGTAGTCATACGCCGACTCAAAAGTCGAGTCGCAATTACATGGAAGCGTCCGCGTTCAATAAAAGGTGTAATATCACCACGAGACCCGTTAGAAGTTGGTTCCGTTCGAAACCCAATGGATCGAGCCAAGGATAATAGTTGAAATCTTGATGGAGATCGCCGTATATACCGTACAAGCATCTCTTCGGCAAGCTTCGGCAGCATGTCCCTGTCCTTCCTCATTGTATCCAAGCCTGATGTATTGAAAGCAAGGGATGAGGAGATCAAAGAATCATTTATACGGTCTTCATGAGAAGGTTTTTGCCTTGTTTCGCTCAAAGACAATGGGACTCGACAATCTCTTTCACCGTCTACTAATAAACAACATAACCCAATGCATTTTAACGAAGGTAAATAGTGCCAGTATTCAGGATCTTCAAACTGTACCTCCAGTTCATCCAATTGATTACGAACCAAATCAATTTTCTTCTCCTCAGAAGATACAGTCGATATAGAAACCTTCCTTGTAAATTTGCGTGATCTTTGCACCGTATTAACACGTGGACGAGGGCTTTCTTCCGCATCACTATCTCCAGAGTCGGAGGATGCAGATAAAGAGAAGATATCTTCATCTTCTCCTACGTGATCCATACTCAAGGTATTATCATGCTCATCGACTTTCGAGCAAAGATTTAAAAGTTTCAAACCACGGTCTGTAGGTAATAGAAGTTGATGAGGTGTAGACACCGGGCAACATACTAATTCATCATCCACAAGAGCCACAGTGGTTACGACACCTAGCTTTTCAAACAAATAAGCGGAAGCTGGTGGTACATGAATTAAATCTTCTTGTTTCCGAAGATGCATACCTAGTCTAGACTGCATTACTTGTTTCAGATACCGACGAAAGAGTTGTTGAATCATTGAATCGGTACTCCCTCCTCCTTCTCTATGTATATTCTGGAGATTGCGGTTACTATTAGTATTATTGCTGCTTTTGCTATCACCATGATTGGAAGGATGAGGTCGTACAAGTAAATGTATCCCCATTAAGATTCTAGATGTTCCCATAATCTCAATCAAAAAATTACAAATAAACATTCCTGTAGAGAGTGTACCAATGGATGAAAGTAAAAGAAGGGAATTATGAAAGGGCAAAGAAAATATGCCATGTATAGTCAAGGTCCATACAAAGGATAGAACGGAGGCAATATATAAAATTCTACGTAAAGCCAAGGCTTGTCGATGTATTTGTGGAATTTTTCTTTGTACTATAGTGAAGAAGAAGAGGTGGAACATGAAATTTCAAGGAAATGAACTCATGTATAAGAAAAAAATAAATATATTGGGGTAAAATACCTGGAGAATGATTTTTGAGAAATCGATCCATCGGTGTCTCATCCATTATAAAAATACGCATATTATTACATAAATGTATCAACTTCGTTGAATCTGCCATGAGCATTTCTTTGGAAGCAAAGTAGGGATCCCAACAGGGATTCGACCGAGTATTTGTAGTATAAGGCGTTGGAGGAGGAACATTGTGATTATGATTGATTGGATGGGATCCATGAGATATTGGAGGAAGTTTTGAGCCATAAGTAAGAAGAGAAGAAGTCGAAGGATGATTACCGGATGAAATATATTCAGCAGTCGCAGACAATGGAAAACAATTTCCAGGTACTGTATCTCCTGCTTGTAATGCTATATAATCTCTAATCATTTGTGGTTGGACAGACGAAAAACAATGAGATTTTTTAGTATAAAAACCTATCAAAACAAACAAACGAAACATTCTACGTAATACTTTCATCGTCGTTTGTAATTACATCTCTTACCCCGTAACAAGTAATAACGAAGGAACACGTAACCATTTTCCACCATACGTATGAGGTTGAGAAGTTGGACTGACATTTTTCGAAGAAGCAGATGATGATAGGTTTGTTGTTGTTGGTATAGGCGGTGAAGATAATCGAAAGACATTATAAATATCATTTAAATGAGTGGCTGGTATATCTAATGGTACCGTATTATGATTATAATCTGTATTCTCTGCGGGAAAGGAGGAGGATGGAGAATGGTATAAAGGATATGAATATTCCTCTCCATGATTTATTTTCTTTAAATAATGTGAAACGACATGTCGTATATGTGGTTCTTCCATATGATATTTGGAATATTTACGTTTCCATGTAATCCAAAGGGTAAACAGTACCATGATAAAAAAGGTAGCGGTTGATAAAGAGAAGGAAAAGGACAGCGAGAGGAGACTCGTGTATATAAAAGAAGAAGAAGAAGACGATTTAGTCTTAGTCTTACTAGGATCGATATGATTCTCCACCTTGGTATGAACGGAGGAGAGAAAGAATAAGACAAGAAAAAACAAAGATGACAATACAGTTGTAATTACATCTCCATTCTGATCAAAATAAAGTTCCCATAATTCTAAAAGTAAAGTATCCATACTCCAATGTAACTTTCGTAAGCTGTCTCTCAGTATTGGTGTAGAAGAAGACCAATCTTTGGCTTTCATACTACACGTAGTAGAAGATGATGAATCTAGAAATTGTTGTAGTATGAGCCGTAATCGATGTCTTGCTTCAAACCACGAAAGGGGTAAGGGACCCGTCGATGATGGAAAGGATGAAGAGGAACCATGGTAGGACGATGCGGTTGATGGTGTAGAAGAAAATCCAGCGATTGCTTGATAGTAGTAAGTCGAAGATTCATTTCTCGAGGTATTGGTAGAACCCTCGAAAGTCGTCGTCGGTACAGATGACAACAACGGTTTATTCTCATCTTCCTTACCGGGAAGAGTATCATTACTCGTACGGATGGTAGTAGGATGTCCAAACCAAGTTGGTTGGTTATAAGATGTCATGGAGTTTTATTTATTATTGTTGTTTTTTTTATTATTGTTGTTTTTTTTAAGAGTGATTTTCTGTAAGAATCGAGCTTTTAAAAAAAAGCAGGTTATTAATACGCAAAAATTTTATTTACCGATTATTCCAGCAAGTTCTGACATTATAGTTTTTTTTTTCACAGTATTTTTGTGGTCGTACATAATCCTATTCCAAAAGTATTATCATCATATTCATTCCGTGATTCCATCCATGCAACGACTTCAGCCTAGAGACACATCCATGCAGCAGCAACAGTCGCTCCGCTGCAGATTCTGCAAGGATCCTTGTCTCAGTCCGCTGCATTTGATCCTTCATGAGAGAGACTGTTCCGTGACGATGACGTTATTGTACAATCAAAGGCTCCTCTCAGCCTCATCGTCTTACCCACGACATTCCTTGGAATCTACAATGGATATGGCGCATCACTTACCCTTTCATATGCAAGCTGTAGCCTCATCAAATATTGGGCCATCACCAAGCTACGCCTCATCTCATATTGACTCTATGTTACCAATGTTAAATTACGTTGCACCATCGTCGATACTAACCCATCTCCTCAACAGACGTTTTCATCACCCATCATACGACAACACGTATGATCATAATACTCTGGAAAGGATGTCTGCAACCTCTGAAGATTTATGGCAGAGTGTCCGTCCTGTAACTTCTGACAACTTATGGCAGTGGGACCGTCAGAGATCATATTACGAATTGACACATTTACCTTTCGCGCACCATGAACCGTTGAGGACACTCAATCATCGGTCTATGTCTCAGTTCCAAAATAACATTCCTAATCTCCTTTCTATTTCCCAAAATACAGCGAGTGTTCCGCAGACAACCATGGAACGATTTATCGCTGAATCGTATCCAAATCATCTTGGAGAATCCGTTGAGGGATCTATACACACCGAGCAATCGTTGCCTTTACCATCGGACAATAGCATTTCTCCGCACAACAAACGAGGTATTCAAAATCATGGTTCTGATACTCAAACGTCTAATCCATCAAAAAAGAGAAAAGAATCGAATGAAAGCACTTCACCCTATTCGGCTCGTCAAGATGTGAATCAATATTCTCCTGGTAAAAATGCTATCAACACTCCACCGAAATCCGAAAAGAAATGTCCAACTACGACTATAGATGTCCAGAACAATAACAATGTCATAGCTTTTGACATGATTCCATCACCCATCAAACTATACAATGCATTAGATGAAAAGAATCTCACCCAATTACAATGCTTTATTCGAAACGTATGCATTGACGTCTTCACGGTAGCTAAGGATGATGTTCATGATTACTTAACTGGTAAAGGTAACGTGATCTGTGTTGGACAAGTTGGCATACGATGCTCCTTTTGCCGCTTAGAACCTCCCAGCAGTGAAATTCGTGGAAGTATCTACTTTCCTCGTTCTGTCGAATTAATTTATGGTGCTGCTATGAATTTAATACAAAGACATTTTTTTTCCTGTCCACTCATACCAGCCGATGTAAGAGGACAATATTGTGAATTGAAACAAGTTGATGCTCGAAGTGGAGCCTCTCGCGTTTATTGGACTCAAAGTGCTATTAATCTAGGTCTTTTTGATACTACCGAGGGTATTCGCTACTGTGCTGCCAACGTTGTTACTGCCCACGCACCTCGTATTTGTAGTGATGATGATTCTAATAACGATGCATCTCGTAGGAATACAACTTCACTCCAAGGTCATCTTAAAACAGATGACAGTGATGTGTCTTCTTATGCTACAGATAGCAATACATTTTTGAATAATAATGCCATTGGATCTACTAATGGAAACATGCAGAATCAAATGGTTGGGGAAGGAGGAGCATCGTCTGCATCATCAGCTAGTCCGACGACTGATAATGAATACGTATGCTGGCCCGAAGATGAAGAAAACACAACCCGGTTTACTTATTTCCTTATGCGGCAGATGTCTATTTGCAGTTTCACAGAGGGTGATCGTTTAGGGAAAAGAAAAGAGCTCCCATTAAATTTCGGTGGGATAGCTTGTCGTCACTGTATATCCGACTTTGGAACTGGACGCTTTTTCCCTTCGAGCATCAAAACCATGTCTGACACAACCAAAACTTTGAACATTCTACATACGCATATTTTGAAATGTCGAAAATGTCCCGCTACTGTGAAAGATGAGCTTAACGAGTTGAGAAAAACTCACGAGAATGAACGAGCTACGTTAAGGTTCGGAAGCCAAAAGGCATTTTTCTCAAAAGTCTGGAGTCGAGTTCATCCCTCCTCTACTTTGACTTAAATAAGCTGATTTTTATTAAATAAGCATGTATCACTTCAGTGAAACGACTAAATCATAACAATCTACGTTTAAGCTTTCACAACTACAAAAATTAATAACGACTGGGAAATCAAACTTGTGCGCTGATTGAGTTACAAAATCAATCACACGACACGAATGATTCGAAGAGTAATTACGATGCCATGGCCTTTTGATGGATCGATATGGACTTTTTAGAGGACTAATTTTAGCAGGTGCATTCGCCGTTGGTCCTTTTGTCACATCTGCCGCTACGGGTACCTTCGCACCGCTCGGTTTGGACGTTGGTACTAGACTTGGTCTATAGGTAGGCCTCAAAACTGGATTAAAAGTTGGAATATTGGATGGCTTCACCATGGAACGCAATGATGGAGGCCTTGTAGGCTTTCTGATGGGCTTCAATGAAGGACTAATCGGCTTGGTTAAAGGATTGATTGGTTTTGGAGTAGGATTCCTGGTTGTTTTCATTATTGGATTCCTAGTAGGACGGGATGTTGGAGATGAAACTCGATTCACAATATTCGGGATAAAATTATAAGCGTAACAGTATGTGTAAGTTGTCACGTTTGACCATTCCTCTACTTTGATTTGACCGAAAGTACCCACGGAGCAAGTGTTTAAAATATGTTGGAAGACGTAGAGGCGCGTTTCTCCAGGTCTCATAGGTAACGTATCCATACTTTCAGCCTGATTGACACCATCCATAATCGCCCAAAACTTGCTATTGTTTAAACAAATGGAAAAGGAGTCCATATTACTATATCTGTAGCTATATTGGACAAGCTCAGGTCCGCAGGCATTCGTGGGAGTAATGACTTGGATTGCATGTAACATTAGCCTTGATAATAAAAATCAAATAAGATTCAAATAAATGAATCTGGATGTACCACAAAATGAGAAATGTTGATGAAAGTTATGAACCTACCGTAATACGACAATTTCCCGCTGGCAAACGACGCCGCAAGTTCATTTGACCTTGGGTAAATCGGAGTACATTCAGTCGGATAAAGAAACTCAATTTATTCATGATAATGGTAGATTTTTGCCAAAGATTTTAATTATGTTGAGGAACGAAACATGGGCAATATATACACAGCGAACCTCATGCGTTTTGGTTTACGTAATGGAGACTCTTTGTGACATACATGCAGTACATAAAATCATGTTGTAAATAATTGTTTCGATCGCTGATGTCAAAGCGGCGATCAAGATCCGTTCTGCTTACAGTATTTGTACGTACAGTTCAGTATTCGCGAATCGTTCATGGTAGAATGTTGTAAATCAGTTGCAATGGTAGGTAATACATTTAAATACAAGGGAATAGGTTCGACATGAGAAGGATACAGTGTTGTTTAACGCTGATTCGACTCAACCCTTTGAGGGCAACAAGACACTGAGCCGTTCATGATTGCTGTGGAGGAGCCAAAGTTTCGTACCACAACAGGGTAAAATGGAAGTTGAAATTTCATCCAGGATCGTTTACGAGTCGTCCGATTCAACCAAAGCCATTAATTCCAAGTTGAGCTCTTGACATGATGTATGTCTTGTACTTTTTTGGAGGAACGAAATCTATATGAAAGGGATTGAGAAGCGTATCGTATTTAATTGAAGCCAATTTTTAAGTGGACTGTTTTTGCGAACACAGAGCGTTCGCTTTTGCTTGGTTCTGGACGCGAAGCAAGCGCAGGCGTGTCAGCAGGCTGCCGGGCGGGTGCCGGGCCATCATGCGTCAAAATTTGCACATCAGACGTGATGCTGACATAGGTCTACATATTTTACAGCAGAGGGAATAACAATTCATCATGATCCTCCCTCCATGCAGGTCACAAGATTCCCATTGAAACACTTCCTTTGGACGTTCGGGTTCATATTTATGAATTTGAGGATGTAGACACTATAATCAAAAACCCTGAAATGCGCCAAATGCGCCGAACTCCTTGGATGCGAACGATTCTCCTTTCAATTATTCTCAATGATAAGGAAGGTTTAGATCTAGCTGGTATTCAAGATGGTGAGCCTAGACAAATCATATGCGCCCTGATTGCATTAATTGGGAATCTTCCTGCTTTGAAGTGGGCTCGGTTGGATCGATCTACAACAACGGATGAATAAGACATGTACGAAGGTGAATTTGTTGTTGAACGGTCATCGAAACGGAAGCACCTGGAGCCCCTTCCTTGGGATAAAATGACCTGTAAAATGGCGGCTGAAGGTGGGCACTTGGGCTTGTTGAAATGGGCGAGGAAAAACGATTGTCCTTGGGATGTTGAAACGGCTACCATGGCTGCCACGCATAACCACCTTTCTCTGCTACAGTGGGCGGTGGAGAATGGCTGTCCCTTGGGCAAACAATGGTGTATTCATCACGTTTGTGTAAAAGGTCATATACCTGTTATCCAGTGGCTTCGTGAACAGGGATGCGGATGGAGTGAAAATGCTTGTAGCCTTGCCGCATTTTGTGGCCATAATAACCTATTGAAATGGCTTCATGAACAAGGGTGTCCCTGGGATACCAACACTTGTTATTACTTGGCACGGCGTGTAGATCCTGAGATGCTCAAGTGGGTCCGTCAACAAGGTTGTCCCTGGGATGCTGAGACAGCGAGCGTTGCACGGGAACATGGGTATATGAAGGTGTATAAATGGGCAAGGACTCATGGTTGTCCGGTAGATGAGGGTTGAAAATGAATAAAATAGTTTATATTTGGAGTCTAAATGATCAGGAAGATACTAGAATAGATACAAAGATTTTTTTGTTCATAACAACTGAAGAGTAGTTGAGTTTTCTCCACCATCATCAAAATCTTCTCCATCCTCGTCATCGCCCTCCTGCCCCTCCGAGTCATCTTCAACAATTTCAATCTCATCTCCAGTACTACCCTCAATACAGAGGCAAATCTTCACTACTTCTCTCCGAAAAATCCTCGTAATCAATATCAATCTCAGAATGATGCTCAGCTTTAATAATCATCGTCATCATTAATATTTGTGCTACCCCAATAAATGATTCCTTCTTCACTACTACTCTCCAAAGAATCCTCGTAGCCATAATCACTCTCAGAATCCAGGTCATTATAAATTTTCGCCCCGGACATCAACTGATCATAAATTCTATTTTCAAGAACTGTAAAATCTAAACGAACTCCCCCTGAGAATTTTCCGTCATTTGGGCAGCCACGGCTTATTGCCCAATCAAGCATCACTTTATGTTTTGTTTGGGTGGCATAGTATGTAGTTTTTGAGTCCCAGGGACACCCTTGCTCATGCAGCCACTGCAAGGTCTCAAAGTTATCTGCAAATGCCGCAGCAGCACAAGCATCTTCATTCCAAGGGGCTTGGATCTGATAAAGCCATTTCAATACATGCATATTCCGTACTTCAGCCCTTGCTGCTGCAGTAAATGTTTTCTCATCCATAGGACACTTCTTCTCATGAAACCACTTCAGTACATTTAGTTTACCCTTGAAAGCAGCATATGGACACGCACCAGCACTATATTGTTTTGCCAAGAAATCATATTCGTCTTTTTCAAGTAACCAGTTCAATACCTTGACTTGCCCATTAGCCGCTGCAGCATTGAAAATCTTTCCGGCAGCTTCCCTGAAAGTGCGATACTCTTTCTTCCGCAGCCATTCCAAAACATCGATATGACCACCCCCCGCTGCAGATGGGAAACATCCCGACAGCAGTGGAAATTGCTTATTTATCAGCCACTCCAACACATGAATATGTCCACCACGACAAGCATCACTAGCCAGATGTTCATTAAAGCGAACGTTCTTTTCTTCGTGAAGCCACTGAAGAACTTCAAGATGACCTCCCTCGGCTGCAGTACTGAGAGAATATTTGTTGAATAAAAAACCTTGTTGATGCAGCCACTGAATCATCTCCAGGTTACAATTGCCCATCAAATTGCTACAACCAAACGCCCTTCTCCTTCTCCCATGTGTCTTTGTCGGACATTTTTGCGAGTGAAGCCATTGAAGAATGTCTAGACGACCACAATGGGCTGCGGCTCTATAACAGGAGAAGTTCCAAGGGCAACCCTGCTCCCTGGCCCACTTTAACAATTCAAAGTGGCCTCCTTTTGCAGCATCAGTGCATGTCCAAGCGTTCCAAGGACAGTGGCTCTCACGGGCCCACATTAAAAGCTTGAGGTGTCCTCCTGCAGCAGCACTGGCGCATGTCCCCACATCCCAAGGTAAAGGCTCGAACCGTACCCTTTTGGATGACCCTTGAACAATCCCAGCTCCAACAGTGGGATCGTCCGCCGATGACGAAATTCGATCCAACCGAGCCCACTTCAAAGCAGGAAGATTCCCAATGAGTGCAATCAGTGTGCATATGATTTGTCTAGGCTCACCATCTTGAATAGCAACGAGATCTAAACCTTCCTTATCATTGAGAATACCTGAGAGAAGAATCGTTCGCATCCATGGAGTACGGTGCCAACGAGGGTTTTTGATTATTGTGTCTACATCTCCAAATTCATAAATATGAACCCGAACATCCAGAGGAAGTGTTTCAATGGGAATCTTTCGACCTTGGGTGATGATCATGGTGAAGAAAAATAGAACATATGTTTAAGGCCCTGCT
>Ga0169931_10007809_pt1 | contig 15772 bp, 17 predicted proteins | sample Kivu_15m_20L_FD_129675 | JGI IMG/M metagenome (GOLD analysis project Ga0169931, IMG submission 129675) | Freshwater microbial communities from Lake Kivu, Western Province, Rwanda to study Microbial Dark Matter (Phase II) - Kivu_15m_20L... | ecosystem: Environmental > Aquatic > Freshwater > Lake... | reverse complement strand
AGAAATGTAAATAATAAATTATATTAGTAGTATTTCTTTCTAAAAAATAATTTGATCCTACACCTAAAATTATTAGAAATAATATTGGTAAATTTTTCTTTTGCCTCGACATGGTTTTGGTAAAATATACAAAAATCGGTGCTAGGATATAAAACCAAAATTCTATCTCCAAAGACCAAGCAATTTCAAAATACTTTAGAGGCTCTCCAAATAAAATTCCATGCATGTATAAAAGTCCAGAAATCATGTGCTGTAAATCCAAAATATTTATTCCCTGTGTAATATATATATATATATATATTGCTAACAATAAATATATAAGATGGCTCCAGTCGCAAAAACCTTTTTTTAATAAAATACCAATATGTTATTTTATTAATTTCCATCCTAGAGAGGGCCGAAAAAATAACAAACCCGGAAATACCAAAGAAAATCCTCACCCCATTCGAGCCATTTTCAAGAAGTAAAAAATAAAAATCATGATTCAAATTAAAGGTGCTATAATAAGTTTCGGTAAAGTGGGCTAAGAGTACAAAAAAAATCGAAACAAATCTCAACGAGTCAATTCCAGGATAATAACTGCCAGAAACTTTACGTTTAAAATTCTCTTTTAGATAACCTACCATTTGAATTTTATTATGTCATTATCTAAAGGCATTTGCAATGATTCAGATGGATCATGTGTTTCAGATGATACATTTGCTAAGACTGAATAATCCCTATCAATTGACTTAAAACTATACCATAAATTAGGTGGAAAACTCAATAAATGATAATTACTACTTTCATCCAATAGGAATTCATTTATTCTGCCGTAAGTCTCCGAATTTTGCCGATTATCGAACAAAATGAATTTTATTTGACCAATTGGTACACAAATATTCTGATATGCTTTTAAATGCAATTTCCATCCTTTTACAATTCCACCATTTACTTTAGAGAAGTACACTTCGCCAAAACCTCTAAAGTTAACCGAATTCCCTTTTAAAAAATGCATGACCGCGCCGCGTTCGTCTACAATTTGATTTAATTTGGTTATTTTCACACCCTGGATTAGTTCATTGCCCATAAAATCCCTCTTTCTTTAGCTTTTTTAGTATATAAATTTATTTGGTCGTTAGTAAAATCAAAAACTGATGATTTATGCTGATAATAATTTACATACCAACTTATTGTAAAATCTAACGTTTCTTCAAATCCCATTACAGGGTACCATTTTAAAAGAATATTAGCTCTATCGCAATTAAGTTTTAGCAGATTTGCTTCTGGTTTCCCGTCATCAACGAATTTATTAGTCCAACCTGGAGAATTATCCCATAAGCGTTTCATCTCATCAATTAATTCTCCAACATTTTTATTGACTTTAGAATTCGGGCCAAAGTTAAATGCAGAATTTCTATGCGCAGATCCTTCCTTATAAAGTTCAGCCCCCAAACACAGATAACCACTCAGAGGTTCCAAAACATGTTGCCAAGGTCGAGTACTGTGCGGACTACGAATTTCTACTGCTTTATTTTTAGACCATGATCTTAGTATATCAGGCACAATACGATCTTTTGCCCAATCACCACCTCCAATTACATTACCAGCACGAGTTGTGGCAATATTTGGGAATCCGGTTTGAAAGAAAGAATGCATATATGACTTGGTTACTAATTCAGCTGCACCTTTAGAACCGCTATATGGATCTTCCCCTCCTAATTTATCATCTTCTCTATATCCATAAACCCACTCAACATTATCATAGCATTTGTCACTGGTAATAATTATGCCAACTTTAATAACATCAGACATGTTTCGGATTGTTTCCAATACATTCAAGGTGCCAGAAACGTTAACTTCAAATGTTTCCCTGGGATTTGAGTAGGATTCGCGAACTAATGGTTGAGCGGCAAGATGAAATATAATTTGAGGTTTAAATTCTTGACATACCTCAAAAAAACGAGCGTAATCCCTAATATCCCCAAGAAAGTGTTGAATCTTTTTATCCAGACCCAATTCTTCAAAGTGTGATGGTTGAGTTGGGATGCCATTTGAATAACCTGCAACTTCTGCCCCCAAATTTAACAACCACGTTGTCAACCACGTTCCTTTAAACCCAGTATGACCAGTGATTAGAACTTTTTTATTCCGGTATAAATCAAATTTCATATTGTACAATTTACTTTTTCAATATGTATAAAAGCTCAGTAGTTTTCAGGGTATTTATCTCTTTCACACTGATAGACTTTACCTCGAACTCTTCCCTATTAAGAGTAGCTATAAATTCATTAAATGCTAATGTCTTGCCCATCAGCTCGGGGTTATTTATCTATCCAACTGCAATTACGCCACCTTTAACCATCCTTGGCCAAAAAGATTTTAAAGTACACAAGACTGGTTCATAAATATCCATGTCGCTATGTACAAAAGCGATTTTATCGGAGTCCTTGAAAACTGGCATTGTTTCTTGCGCCCATCCTTTAACGAATTTTATCTTAGAATTGATTTGTTCCTTGGTATATTCTGTTCCGTTTAGTAAAGTCATATAGACATCGTCTTCGGAAATTTTGAACGAATTATCTAAGTTTTTAAAAGCTTTGCCCGACCTATCTTGTTTTGTAGCTCGCGAGTGGCCTTCAAAACTATCAAATGCGTATATTTTCCGCGTTTTTACACTCTCAATATTTCCGAGATGCGCCAGAAGTCCATAGCCCCAATGAACCCCGGCTTCAATTACGTCTCCTTCAACATCCTCTATCATCGAATAGAATTTATTGAATATGAAAATTTTTCTGGAAAATGTTGTTGCTCCTGTAAAAGCCGGGGAACCGTGGATAGTTTCTGGCTTCGAAATGACAAGCCCAAGTCTCTTGAGCTTGCTGTTTGTAAATCGGAATAAAAATCTTAATAATCTGTCCATAAAATATTTGATTTAGTTATTTATTTCTTCCAAGGGGCATTTCCTCCCGCCCATATTTCGTTTAAATTGTCTCTATCTCTGATGGTATCCATACAATGCCAAAAACCTTCATGACGATATGCCACCAATTCATTTTGTTTTGAAAGTTTTTCAAGAGGTTCTCTTTCCAGAATTGTTTGATCATCGTTCAGATAATTAAAAACCTCATAATTAAATACAAAATAACCGCCGTTTATCCAGCCTTCACCAATCTGTGGCTTTTCTTTAAACTCGGTAATAAGACCACTTTCCTCCATAATAATTGAACCGAAACGTGCTGGGGGGCGAACAGCAGTAAGTGTTGCCGTTTTGCCATGGGATTTATGAAATTCTATTAATTTTGAAATATCTATGTCCGCCAAACCATCACCATAAGTTACCATGAAAGTATCACCAGGTTCGAAAAGTCTTTTTAATTTCAACAATCTTCCACCGGTCATGCTGGATGCACCCGTGTCATAAAGCCCAACATTCCAGTCTTCTGAAAAATCATTTTCAAATTTAACACTCCCGGAGTATAGGTTAGTTATTATATCACTTTTATGAATTTTGTAGTTTAGGAAGAAATTTTTAATTACATCACCTTTAAAGCCCAGTGCAACTGCGAAATCATTGAAACCAAATGATGCATAAGTCTTCATGATATGCCACAAAATCGGCATCCCTCCTATTTCTACCATTGGTTTCGGCTTCAATGTAGTCTCTTCGCTCAATCTAGTCCCAAGCCCCCCCGCTAATAAGATAGTTTTCATACAATTTTCAAATGGTTATTAATTAATGAACAAATAAATTCAACATCACTAACTTCTAGTTCAGGGTGCAACGGCAAGGTTAAAAGTTCAGTATACACCATTTCGGTTACCGGTAATTTATTTTTCCCCGAACCGTAAAATTTGAGCAAATGATTAGGTTTGTAATGCAAACCCGTTGGAACATTTGCTGATTCTAACATTTTTTTAACCGAAGACCTTTGGCCGTTTACTATTCGTATAGGAAAAATATGAGGCGTAATACTAGCGTCTTTATCTTGCTTTATGAACTTTATATTTGAATTGGAACTCAATAATGAAAGGTATTTCAGCCATAATTGTTTTCTCTTAGGAGCGAATTCGGTTTCTAATCTTCTCAATTGCACTCTACCAATAGCTGCGAAGATATTGCTCATGTGATATCGATAGCCTTGCCGGGTTACGTCAAAATCCCAACTCCTATTTCCAGAATATCTTTTTTCGGAATCCTTTTCGATTGATAACAAACGAGAATCTTTTATAATTTTCAAAATCCGATCATCTGAAGTAATAATTGCACCACCTTCTCCGGAGGTAATATTTTTTATACCATCGAAAGAAAAACAAACAACATCTCCAAAGGATCCAATTTTTTTCCCATTGTAAGAACATCCGAATGCATGAGCTGCGTCTTCAATTACTCTCAAGCGATATTTTTTTGCAAATGTGTATACTTTTTCTAAGTATGCCGGATTACCAGCATAATGCACAGGCATAATAGCTTTTGTTTTAGGCGTGATTCTCTTTTCCGCATCTTCTATGTCAATAGTTAAAGTCGACTCATAGACATCGCAAGAAACTGGAACAGCACGCGCACCAGAAATTGCTTGATACGAAGACAAAAAGGTTAAAGACGGGACTAAAACTTCATCACCCGGGTTCAATAGAGCATCAACAGAAAGATGTAATGCAGAAGTACCCGTGTTCACACATACTACATTCGATGCAGGAATCCCTAGGTAACTTCCTATTTCCTCTTCGAAATAACCAACTTCAGCCCCCATACCTAGGTAACCATCTTCCAAAAGCAGTTTAGTAACTGCAGAAACCTCAGATTGACTAATAACCGATTTCGATAATCTCATATATTAAATAATTTCTTTGTTTTTCCATATTTAAAGGTTTCGTACAAAGATCGTACAAAACCTTTTTTCAGAACTTTACTATCGATATCAGCAAACATTAAAGTAGATTTCATAACTTTTTTCTTGAATTCAAATATAAAACTTTCAATATGATGATGTGCTTCAAAATATCTTAGCGTCTTATCACTAAGAACCTTATAGCTTCTTATTATATCATCAACCATTAATTCTAATGTACGGTTTCCTTTCTGGAAATCTAAGTGCGTAATCTCGTGACCAAGGTCAAAGGCTTTTGTTTCGTGTAGCCATCTAAACTTATAATCACCTGTTACCACAAAATAACTCATATCAAGCAATATTGTAGGAATACCAAGTTTTGCTCCTTCAAGCGCTGAAGTACCCATAGCGACCAATACATCTGTGTTCGACAAAAGAATATTGTCTAGACAATCTGGACTTACTGAACCCAGTAAATCTAATGCAAACTTATCATTGTTTACATCAAGACTCTCAATTTTGGGACGAAAAGGGCCATCGCCTATAATCATGAAATTAATATCTAAATTTCTCTCTAAGGCAAGATCACTTAGTTTTTTTATCGTGTAAATCAAAATATAAGATTTAAAATCACACAATCTGCCTATCCATGTAAAATTCATTCGTTTGTCCAAATGATCCGAATGGACTTTTAATTTCATGCTACCAGGAACTGGAACTGGCAGGTAATCAACTTCTAAATCTTTTCTCAATAAATGTCTTCGCGTACTATCTAAATTAGGTTTATCCATAAACCAAAGTCCATTCTTAACAATGGTGATATCAAGAAAATTATTTAAATTCCTGATTTTTCGCGAAAAAATATTTTTTGCTATGTAGGAATACATCCCATATTTTCTGTGTAATAAGCGTTGCAACTTTAAAGACGGAAAAAAATTAGGATGCAAATTATTTGGATGCAAATTCCAAAAAACAATTCGAGTCGAAGGATTAATTATTAATTCCGGTCTCATTGCGTAAGGTAAAATGGATTGCATTATTAAAATGGAATCTACGGGTGGTGTTAGTGCAAATCCATCTTCAAATGGAATTAAAAGTAGGTTTGGTAAATTAACGATATTTTTAGCCATTGCGCCATCGCAATAATCAATTACAAATATCCTGTTTGAAGTGTCATCAGTTGCCAATTTATTAGCAATTCTATAAAACAACACCGGCACTCCACTGACTTCCTTGTATGGAAAAAAGAAACAAACGCTTAAACCCATTCTAAGTTATTTAGGCCAACAAAACTCATTTAGTGATTCTTCTATTTTAGCAATCGAATGTTTATCATTAAAGTTTTTCCAAAGCCCAATGTTTGCCACGGATTTATTTGGGTCAAAAAATTTACCCTTCTTTTTATGTTTGGATGGACAAACTTCTAAAAACTTATAAATTTTATTCAGCGATTCTTCATAATTCAATATCAATTCCTCATAATTCAACTTTAAGACTCTATCGACCGGGGTATTTTTCACAACATTTTTATGATATATTATATGTCGTTTAAGAAATATATCTAAAGTATTTCCAACAATTTTTCGTTTCAAACCCATGTTATTAGATTCAAAACGCGGAATAAAACCAGTATTGATTTCCCTAGAACTTGCATATATATCTCTTGGGTCTCTGTTCACAACTATCTGTTTTGAATCACCTAACAAATTCAAACCCTCTTCTGAATTGAACGGTTCTAGTGCATTTAGAAGCACAAATACGTCAGTATTCTCCTCTTTTATTGTCCGAAACAAAGCGGTAAGATAGTTAGTCGTTTTTAGTTGAAATTCACTCGAATCAGTTAGATGAATTTTAACTAATTTTGGTGAAAATCCTAATTGCCCTTTTACTCTGGCGACAAATTGCTCTAGAATCGACCCATCAATCATGGTATATGGCCAATATCCTTGATAAGTAGTATTAATTAAAGACGATAGATAGTCATGACTAATTTTGGTAAATTTTTCCTTAAAAATTGAATCATAATTCATTCCATTTGAAAGAAACAATGTTGATGGTACATATATCGAAGCCTTTGGCCCAATTCGATTTATTAATTTTATAAACCGTTTTATTGCCGAATCTGACCTAATTGGTGACCAATTATCAACAAGAGCAAACTTTAAATCTAATAAACCTCCTTGAATTCTGATCAGATTGAATTCAAAATTGTAATTAGGCAATTGATATCCTTCGATTTCTTTTAATATGTCTGCCACTACGGTTTTACCAGAATGACCAAATCCAGAAACGTCTAAAAATTTCATCTAATTTCGTTTACACGTTATCATCATGTGACTACTGAGTCCAAGTTCTACAATTTTAAGCTGTAATGTATCTAGTTCACTTCCTTCAAGATAAACCAGTAAATTCTTCCAGAATGCATCTGCGATATACCCGCTGTTCTTCTTCAAAATATCTACATCCAACTTCCCTGGGGTGATTACTTCAATTACTTCAAATCCGATTTTAACCAATAAGCTGGAAACGGATTTGGGATTCATAAAATTTAAATGATGAGGAGGAGATAACGCTTTTGAATGTTCGCCAAGCAACTGAATGTCAATCCCCATTCCACTTAAGGTAGTAAATATGAAAATATCATCTGACTTCATATTATCAAATACAGTCGTGAGAAAAATATTCGGATCGTGTAGATGTTCAAAAAGTTCAAAACTGACATAGCATTTTCTATCTTCCGGAAGATCGCCTTCTTTAATTTCCTCCATAAATTTCTCAATCACCGACAGCCCTTTTTGTCTGCAAATTTCTGCTAAGTGAACTGAAGGCTCTATGATGATTGCTTCTATATCCAATATTTTTTTTATCTCTTCATCAAAAACACCATAACCACCTCCAATATCAACAATGTATTGGATTGGATTTTCATTATTCAAAGCTAGGATTTTCTCTTTAACCAGTTGAGCTTTGGGCTTCCACAGCTTTTCTCTCCTAGAATTTTCCGTAATTTTATAAAAAGTAGTTGCCCAGAATTTAGTGGAGGGAGAATCTGTGTAATATGCATTAAACGCATCCATAGTAGGGCGTGGGCTTACATATATGGTGCTGCAGTTGGGACAAAGTTTATATTGGAAATTACATTTTTCAGCCCAGAAGTTGCCTTCCCCGCTACATGCAGGGCAGGCAATTTCGTTTTTCTCCGCGTTAGCAAAATATGTAACCGTATCCTCAGCAGTGAGCTTGAGGTACTCATTAAAAACTACTTCCGGTCTGATTTCTTCTTCTGTTATTTTCATAAAATTGGTTTAAAATGCTATAACATTACAAGGCACCCCGTCTGCAGCATTAATTTGTAAAGGAGCTACGACCACCACTTTAGGGATGTCAGTGATAAATTCCAGATTCATATCTTCTAATACCAAAATATCATTATTTATTAAGAAGTTAATATGTGCCAATTTACCTTCAGCTCTATCTATTTTGCTTGTAAGAGATATCAAGTCAAATCCAAAAATTCTTAGTTTAGGAAATTTGTTTTTGAATAGGGTTGCGAACTTTGCAGGAATTACAGGCTGACTTGACCAATAAATCTCCTTATGCCTGTTTGCTCCGAATCCGGTCTTTAAAATTAAAATTTCAATATCTGCAGCAAGGGTATCCAGTTTAAATTCAACCTCCTCTATCATACAATTCAGAAAACCGATCTTATGGAAAATCCAGAAAGACGGAGGATAATCATTACTTTTTTTTCCTTCATTGGAAAAATGATATGGAAAATCAATATGTGTGCCGATATGAGCTGGAAATGTAAAATGAAGATTATTGGAAGTGTCTCCCTTATCTATGGAACGAATCCGTTCAATTACAATTTCACCCACTGCCCCACCATATACAGGGATATCAGAATCAATAAAATGTGATAGATAAATAGGTTGCATTATACTAACTTATACAATTCAGAATAGGTAATTATGGTTTGCCGCAACCATTCATCGTTGTCAATATAGTGCTTTTCCACGTTCCCTATCCCTTTTGTCAAAATACAACCAATTTTATTGTCTTTGTTTTTCTTGTCCTTTAACAAAGCGTTTATATAATTTGAAATATTTGCTTTGGTAAACTCGAAAGATGGCATATTCCTTAAAAGAATGAGATGCATCTGATCAAAATGTTTAGACTTGATGAATCCGAGTTGAAGTGAAATATAGTTCGCCAAATCCATACCCAATGTTATAGCATGACCATGAGGGATTGTGTAATTAGTAATGGCTTCCAAAGCATGACCAAATGTATGTCCGTAATTAAATATATGCCTGATAGATTGATCAAATTCGTCGATCTCAATAATCTTCTTTTTTATCCTGAGACTATTTTTAATAAAATAGCCCAATTTTGACCGATCACTTAAAAGCTCACTTATCTGGCTGGTAATTTCATCTGCCAGCTCAATGCCCTCAGTAAAATAATAGTGCAACATTTCACCAATTCCAGATCGTATTTCAGATTCGGTCAGTGTATTCAAAAAGCCTTTATATATATAAATATTAGAGGGAGGATTAAATGTACCCAGTAAATTCTTAAAGTTGTCAAAATTTATGGAGCTCTTACTCCCAATACAACTATCACATTGGGCTAACAGCGTAGTAGGCAAAAATTCCCACTCTACGCCCCGGAAAATAATAGATGAAATAAAGGCAACAATATCCTGTGTAATTCCTCCTCCGACTGCCACCAATCGATCGTCTTTACGGACATTTAATTTTATCAAATCTCTTATAACTTCCTGACAGTAATTGATCGTTTTATTTTGTTCATTACTTTCTATCCTTACAATCCTTGCTGAAGGTATAATATCAAAATTCTGGCTGAAAAGATGAATTACCTTTTCGTCAACTATAAATATTACATTTGAGTTTTCTGTCAAAGAAAGCAGCTGCTTACTTAAATCTTCAACAAATTTAACTGAATAGGTACCAACGATTTTAGAAGAGACTTTAAAATCATCAAACATTTGTAAATCCTCCATCAACTATAATATTTTGTCCAGTTATGTACTGATTCAGGTTACTCAACAAAAAAACTACCACATTTGAAATATCCCTTGTTTCCGCCATCCTTTTGATGGGTATCTGTTTGGAAAGATCCTCCATTTCAGATTCACTCAGGTTCTTTCTTGTAAGATCCGTTAAAACAAAACCAGGTGAAACTGTGTTGACCAATATATTATATCTGGCCAAATCGTTGGAGCAACCAACGGTCAGACCATGAATTCCGAATTTGGTGGCTGAATAAGCAGCCCTTTTTTCCTTACTGATTACTCCAAATATGGACGCGATGTTTACAATCCGTCCATATTTGTTCTGAATCATTATAGGAGAAACTGCATTAAGCAATAGAAACGGAGAAGTCAAATTAACTTTCAACATATCATCCCAATCTGGGACCATGGCATTTTGTATCGAATTCAAACGATTGATTCCGGCATTGTTAACAAGCCCGTCTATCCGATCGTATTTTTTTATCTCGTTCAGAAATTGATTGATACTATCTGTTTGAAGTGAATCGAGTGTTAAGAATGTTTTTTTTTGACAGGCTTTTACTGCCGCTTCATTCAAAGTCTCTATTTCCATCAGATTCGTTCCGGTAATCAGCACAGAGGCACCCAACGCACATAAATCATCAGCAATCTGCTTTCCGATCCCTCTCGTTCCGCCGGTAATTAAAATTCTCTTCTCGCTAAAATCAAATTGCATACTATTTTTTTTAAGACCAATGCTTCGGAATATTATACTTTGCTCTCCATTCCTCATCACTGAAATAAATGTTAAACACAAGTTTCATCGTTTCGAGCGCATCAGTACTATTTCCAGACTGAATTTTGGAGTCATTCAAAATCGCATCTGCAAATTCAAAAATTTCATCTCTCCAGGAATTATCATACAAAAACTTGATGGTTTTTGATTCCATTTGTCCATTATCAGAGTCTTCATCCCTTTTTCCGAAAACAATTTTTTCTTCACCGTAGCTTTTGGAACCGGAAAGTATCCCTGAAAGTTCAATATAACCCTGTGTTAAAGAAATGTCTAAACTAAATTTATGCTGCCATTGTGTAGCAGTAGAGTTTAGCATTGCAATTCTGCCGGATTTATTTTTTAAAAGCGCATAGGCATTGTCCTCCACATCATGTTTCCAGTAGTCATTAGATATGTAACTTTTTACATCTACGAATTCTCCACAAAACAAACGCATCAGATCTAACATGTGAATCCCTTGATCGAGCAGAATTCCTCCACCGGCAAGTTCACGCCTGGATCTCCATCCGCCTGAAAAAGGAATCACCCGACTTTTACCATAAACTCCTCGAAGATTGATAATAGTGCCAAGTTCCCCAGATTGAATAATTTGCAATGCCTTCTTGATGCTTTCGTGGTACCTATGATTAAATCCATACTTTAATTTCAGTTTCGGATTTTCCTTTTCCACCAACATTACATTTTCGATGTCTTGTACACACATACCCGGTGGCTTTTCGCAAAAAACATGCATCCCTTTTTTTAAACCTGCAATCGTTACTTCCGCAGCTATGTTATTAGTCAGACAAACAAATAAAATATCTAATTCCGTATTTAATAAGACTTCTGTATTTGAATAAAAGGCTATTCCGCCTTTTTGAGAATAGTGCTTCTTAAAGTTCTGATCGCAAACGGATACAACTTCAAGATTTGGATGTTCATCAATAAACGCATGCCTGCGTTTACCAACTATTCCATATCCAGCTATACCAACTTTAAGTTTTTTCATTACTGTTTCTTTATGAATTATACATATGATGGATTCAATTTTTGAAATTGAACCAAGTGATCAATTGCAGAGTATCCCATTGCCAATACTGCTTCAACTGCATTACCGCCGGTATGAGGTGTTGAGATCAAATTAGGCACACTAAGTAATTCCAGATCAATGGGGGGTTCCTCTGCATAAACATCAATAGCGGCCCCGGCGATCAAGTTGTTCTGAAGTGCGAACTTTAGATCATTTTCATTTACTATTCCTCCGCGAGCCGTATTTATTAAGAATGCAGATTTCTTCATCTTCCTTATTACATTAAGATCTATTAAATTCTCCGTATCTTTTGTCAGCGGAGTGTGAATACTTATAAAATCTGATTCTGAATACAAAGTGTTCTTGTCGACGACTGATACATTCTTTCCAACAATATCATTTATTTCTACTATATCATTCACAAGAATTTTACATTGAAAAACGGTTAAAAGATTTATTAGTTCCTTACCAATATTACCTGCCCCAATAATTCCTACCTTTTTATCTGTCAACTGAATGCCGCCGTTCTTATTCCATGTCCCTATCTTTAATTGGTTAGAAGTTACATAAATGTTTCTACACAATGCCAGCATATAACCAAGAGCCATTTCAGCTACAGATCTCTTATTAACACCTCCTGTCCATCCGATGGTTATATTTCTGTCTTTACAGGCATTTATATCAATGTTATCCAAACCAACGCCATATTTGGCAATGATTTTTAATTTGGGCAGTTTGTCCAATAATTCAGGAGTTATCTTCTCAAGTCCAACAATAATCCCATCCGCGTCCTTATAAAAATTCGCCAATTCACTCTCTGAAATACGGCTTCCCTTTTCATTGACTTCAGCATACGGAAAATATTTTTTCAACTCTGCAACCAAAAGCTGGTTTGTCGAAAACGCGACTGTAGATACCTTCACTTTCATTGATTTATCTTGTATTTTGAGTACAGCGAATCGCTTTTCATTTTATCAGCAACTATAATTAAGTCTTCAATTGTATCAACGGAATCAGCTTCAAAATCAGTAACGCTCATTTGAATTGAAACCAGATTCTCAAGGAACCGATTCATGTCAACAGATTCAATAATTTCCAGTGGTGTAGTTGGCAATTTCACAAACGATAAGATAGCTTCTCTTGTAAAAGCAATCAACCCTAATTGTCTATAGTACTCGATAGGCTTATTGTATTTTGTCGAAGAAGGTATTGGCTCTCTGGACATATATAAAGCTCTCCCATTTGTAGAAGTTACTACTTTAACAAAGTTGGTATTCTCCGCTTCATTTAAATCTTTTAAGCGTACCATCAAATTTGAAACTTCATGTTTCCCATCCAATAATGGCTGAACTACTTCATTGATCATGAGAGGATTAATTAAAGGCTCGTCTCCCTGTATCATTACTACGATATCAAATTTTGAACCATTAGCTTCCTTTTCTATATTTATTAAGGCCTCAGAAGACCTTTCGGTGGCTCTTTCATGCACATCAGAAGTCATTATAGCCTTACCACCTGCATTAACGATATATTCATAAATTTCTTTATCGCAGGTTGCCACGTAAACTTCATCTAATAAACCGCACATCTTACTTCTGAAGTAGCAATGACCAATCATAGGCATGCCTTCGATTAATGCCATGGGTTTATTGGGAAACCTTGTCGCTGCCATTCTAGCAGGAATAATACCTAGAATTTTCAATGGTTATCTTTTAAGCATAGTCAATTGGTTTCTTACCATTGTTCCGAGAAACATAGCATCAAATCCGAAGGCAATGAAATTATATCCTTTGGCAATTTTATCTTCCACTAGTTTATAATCTGGAGGCACCACATGAAAGCCCACCCATTTACTATATTTCATTGCCGTTTCCTCATATACTCGTAACGCTTCTTTCACTTCCGGCTCATCCCATTGGCCTGGCTTACCCAGAGAACCTGATAAATCATACGGCCCAATAAATGTCCCATCAATACCATCGGTCTTAATAATGGCATCCAGCTCCTGAATTGCATTGATATGTTCAATCTGGGCAATGAGTTTAATGTCTTTTGTTTTTACATCACGGTACTGCTCAAAGCCAAATCCGTAATTCTGCGCTCTTGCCAATCCTACGCCTCTTTTACCGAGTGGAGGATATTTTACAGCATCAACCGCATTCCGGGCTTCTGCAGCAGAATTGACTGATGGAACTATAATACCATCCGCACCTGCATCCAAAACACGTTTTATAATTCTTGGGTTATTTTCTCCAACCCTCACAAAGGCCTTTAAACGCATACTTTGTATGGCAATGATGAGCTGCTGTGCCTCTGCATAATCTATAATGGAATGTTCTAAATCCACACAAAGCCAGTCAAATCCGGCATCGGCCATAATTTCAGCAATTGATGCGTTGTTCAGTGTGAGCCATGACCCAATTGTAACTATTTGCATGTTGTAATGTTTCTATGAAATCAATATTTTAACTAAACTCTATTAATGAACGTTAAGAACTTATTAAATAAATAAACTCGCTCGCTATTCGAAAGCCAATAGTAGTATACAATATGAAGGGATATTAAAACGAGAGTTAACTTGAAAAAGAAGTTCATTTCTGGCAATAAGTTGTTTAAGACCAACAAGAAAAAAACATACGCTAATGGAAATATTACTCTTTTAGTTTCGATCTTTATTACAAAATAGTTTTTCGATATAAAATATATAGAAGTTGATGATAATAAATACGTGATTAATGAGATATATGCTGCAGCCATATATCCCAATTTTGGAATCAACAAGTAGTTCAATAAGACGTTAATAAGTATTGCAAGTAAACTAATTAGAATATAAATATAGACTTTTTTTTGCAAGTAAACTCCAAAATCCACGATGTTTTGATACCCATATAAAAAATAGGAAACCAATATAAAGGGAAATACTTTGGATGCAGATGAATACGCTTTATTAACAAAAATGATACTAATTATATCTTCGCCAAACAATATAAATAACATTAAAATCATTACACCACCAATGGTGTAATAAGATAAAATCTTCCCGGAAAAGATGTCCATATCACTGTCCTTAGCATGTTGTATTCTCCAAGGTGCCCACACTAAACAGAAGGGCATTATTAAAAGAACATTAATCAAAGACCCTATTCTATAACCCAGTGAATAAATACCTACATCAGTCAAATCCAATAAATCTTTGATTATTAACCTATCTGCCCATTCCAAAATATAAAAGAGGAATCCAGAAAATGAAACCTGAATACCAAAATTCAAAAACAATCTAATATGATTCACTTCAATTCTCTTTGTCAAAAGGCGCAACCTAGACAATAGGAGAATTAAAAAGCATAAACCATTAGAAATCAATGAACCATAGATAGGTGCTAACAAACCACATTTGTATAGGGAAAGCAAAACATACGTTATTAAAAAATTGATAATAACACCGAATATAACTATAAGAAAAAAATGATATGACTTCTTCTCATATCTAAGAAGGTTTGTCATTAAGGACAATAAAAACCCAAAAGCCGTTCCAATTAAAGTAAGTAAAATTGGCCCGGAATAAATATTTGTTTGAAATAGATAAATGGATAGTGTTTTTGAATATATAATCCCAAAAAAAACGAGTAGCCCCCCCCCGATCAAAGTTAAAAGCAAAGTAGATGTGAAAACTTTTTTTCTAAACAAATCCGAGTCTTCATCAAAAAAAAAGCGACCCAATGCGGAAGAAGCACCAAGGCTAAAAATGGAATTTGTCAATGTACTCATTAATAATAAAATACTGTACACACCAAAGATTTTCGGGGTATAAAAGGCTGTCAGTATAGGTAGCATAATGAACCCCAGCACATTCTGCAACGAAGAAGTTATGCCATATACTAAACTATGCTTAAATAATTCTTCAATATTTTTTTTAAAGGAAACGGGGGGCACACTCATTCTAAATAGAATAATTATTGACAACTTCAATCACATATTCAACCTGATCCAGAGGCATTACCGGGCTAATAGGTAAGCTTATTACTTCCCGATGAATTTTTTCGGTGATGGGAAGTGACAAATTCGCCAGTTCAGTATACGCTGATTGGCGGTGCGGAGGAATGGGATAATGGATAACTGTTTGTATGCCATTTTCAGTT
>Ga0169931_10007808_pt1 | contig 15772 bp, 12 predicted proteins | sample Kivu_15m_20L_FD_129675 | JGI IMG/M metagenome (GOLD analysis project Ga0169931, IMG submission 129675) | Freshwater microbial communities from Lake Kivu, Western Province, Rwanda to study Microbial Dark Matter (Phase II) - Kivu_15m_20L... | ecosystem: Environmental > Aquatic > Freshwater > Lake... | reverse complement strand
ATTGATTTTCACACCCTGTAACCGATAAACATCCTGCACTTCCTTAATGATGTATGCAGAAAGCTCGCCAGGTCCAAGTAATCTTAATATTGTATGTGGATCCATCGGACCATCTACTACAATTTCACCCTTCTCTATGGATTCACCCTCAAAAACTGAAATATTTCTCCATTTAGGAATCAGCTCTTCGTATACCTGTCCATCTGGGCCATTGATAATCAAGCGACGTTTATCCTTTGTTTCTTTACCAAACGAAATAACCCCACTGATTTCTGCTAAGATAGCAGCATCCTTCGGCTTCCTTGCTTCAAACAAATCAGCAACTCGTGGCAAGCCCCCTGTAATGTCTCGGGTCTTATAGCCTTCTTTTGGTATTCGAGCAATCGTATCACCTCGCCCAATCCTTGCACCAGTCTCAAGATGCGTGCTTGCACCCTCTGTCAATACATAGTTTGCTGGAACAGAGGTTCCTGGTAGATACAGGCTGTTGCCTTTACTATCTAGCAACCTGACTGTAGGCTTCAAATCACGCTGAATCGCGCGCTGATCATTATTTAAAACCACAATATTTGAAAGGCCTGTTAGTTCATCAATCTGCTTGCTGACAGTTAAACCCTCATGCATATCAACGAAATCAACAATACCATCAACCTCAGCAATAATCGGATGTGTATAAGGATCCCACTCAGCAATAATATCACCAATTTGAACCTCTTGGCCTTCTTTAATCATCAAGCTGGTTCCATAACCCAATTTATATCGCTCAACTTCCTGACCGGCTGCGTCAACAATGGCAAGAGAACCAGAGCGTGAAATTGTAATTAATTGACCTGACTTATGGTGCTCAACAACTTTGATGTTGTGGAACTTCACAAACCCCTGCGATTTACATTGAATGTTATTTTCAGCAGCAGCTCTAGATGCAGCACCACCAATGTGGAAAGTATTCATGGTTAACTGCGTACCTGGCTCACCAATTGACTGTGCGGCAATAATTCCAATAGCCTCACCCTCATTCACAATGTGTCCGCGGGCTAAATCAAGGCCATAACATTTAACACACACACCAAAGTCAGCTTGGCATGAAATAACTGTTCTTACCTCAACTGTATCGAAACCTCTTGTTTCAATCAAATCGATAACTGAGTGTGTTAGCAAAGTCCCTGCCTCAACCAATACATGGTCTCCATCATAGATATTTTTAGCAAGTGTTCGACCATAAATTCTTTCTCTGAGCGCCTCCACTACCTCACACCCTTCAATGTATGGAGATACTTTAAGCCCATCAGTTGAGCCGCAGTCCTGCTCGCTAACCACCAAGTCTTGTGCAACATCAACCAGCCTTCTGGTCAGATATCCAGAGTTAGCGGTTTTAAGTGCAGTATCCGCCAGCCCCTTACGCGCACCATGAGTCGATGTGAAAAACTCAAGATCATTCAATCCCTCGCGGAAATTATGCAAAATAGGGTGAGGAATAAAGGTTCCATCTGGCTTAGTCATTAGACCTCGCATACCAGAAAGCTGTCTAATCTGAGCAGCAGAGCCCCTGGCTCCTGAGTCACTCATCATATACACTGAATTAAAAGAGGGTTGTGTGATTTCATTTCCCTGTTGATCAACAACAGTTTCGTATGACAAACATTCCATCATAGCGTCAGAGACCTTGTCCTTGGCATGCATCCAAATGTCGATGATCTTATTATATCGCTCACCCTGAGTCAAAAGCCCAGACTGATATTGTTTCTCAAGCGTTTCTACCTCATCTTTAGCTGCATCAATAATGATATTCTTACTGTCTGGCACGATTAAGTCATCCAGGCAAATAGAAGTTCCGGATTGGGTTGAATATTTAAATCCGGTATACATCAATTTATCAGCAAATATGACTGACTTCTTAATACCCAACTCACGATAAGATAAATTAATGAGCTCAGAGATATCTTTTTTGATCAATACACGATTAATCACATCAAACGATAGCTCATTTGGCACAACATCCCACAAAAGTACACGCCCAACGGTTGTATCCACCATGCGCGTGCGGCAGCTTCCATCTTCTTTCAGTAGGTCTTTAATGCGAATCTTAATAGGCGCATGAATATCAACACAGCCTGACTCATAGGCATGAGTCATCTCATAGACGCTCTCAAAGATCATACCACGACCTTTAGCTGATTTATTCTCTCTTGACAGATAATATACACCCAGGACAATATCTTGGTCAGGCACGATGATCGGGCTGCCATTGGCAGGTGATAATATGTTATTGGTTGACATCATCAAACAGCGTGCCTCAAGCTGTGCCTCAACAGTCAAGGGCACATGCACTGCCATCATATCACCATCAAAGTCAGCGTTATAAGCTGAGCACACCAATGGATGCAGTTGAATGGCCTTCCCCTCTACCAACACCACTTCAAATGCTTGAATACCAAGTCTATGCAGCGTAGGAGCACGATTCAAAAGAACAGGGTGTTCACGAATGACTTCAGCCAATACATCCCAAACAATAGCCTCTTCTTTCTCAACCATACGCTTTGCAGCCTTAATGGTAGTCGCCTCACCCAAGCGCTGCAAACGACCAAATATAAACGGCTTGAATAATTCCAATGCCATGCGCTTTGGAATTCCACATTGATGCAATTTGAGAGTCGGACCTACCACGATCACTGAACGACCAGAGTAGTCAACACGCTTACCCAACAAGTTTGCTCTGAATCGACCATGCTTACCTTTAACATTTTCAGACAATGATTTCAAAGGACGCTTGTTTGTACCCGTGATCACTCTGCCACGACGACCATTATCCAAAAGTGCATCAACTGCCTCTTGGAGCATTCTCTTTTCATTGCGAACGATGATTTCAGGAGCAGATAATTCAAGCAATCGAACCAACCGGTTATTTCTGTTAATCACCCGGCGGTACAGGTCGTTTAAATCAGAGGTTGCAAATCGACCGCCATCCAAAGGCACTAGCGGGCGTAAATCAGGAGGCAGTACCGGTAAAACCGTTAAAATCATATGCTCAGGCCGATTACCAGACTGAATAAATGACTCAATAATCTTTGCACGTTTGGATAAACGCTTTAACTTTGTTTCAGATGAGGTAGAGCGCATTTCTTCCTGAATTTTCTCAAGATCCAACGGCAAATCCATGTTCTCAAGCATGGTTTTGATGGCCTCAGCACCCATCATTGCCCGGAAAGACTCACCAAACTCTCCAACAGCTTCATAATACTGCTCTTCAGTCAGAATTTGACCTTTCTCAAGATCTGTCATGCCAGGGTCAATCACCACAAATGATTCAAAATAAAGTACTTTTTCAATGTCTTTTAAAGCCATATCCAGGACTAAACCAATGCGAGATGGCAATGATTTTAAAAACCAAATATGAGCAACTGGACAGGCCAGTTTAACATGCCCCATTCTTTCGCGACGAACTTTTGATAAGGTGACTTCCACACCACATTTTTCACAAACAACACCACGGTGTTTAAGTCGTCGATATTTACCACATAAACATTCATAGTCTTTGATAGGGCCGTAAATTTTGGCACAAAATAAGCCATCTTTTTCCGGTTTTAAAGTTCTATAATTCAAGGTCTCAGGACGTCTTACCTCACCACATGAATCCGCTAAAATGTTTTCAGGGGATTGAAGCTTCAGCCGTATTGAATTAAATTGACTGCTATCACCAAATTCAGTATTAGAAAAAATATCGTAACTCAACTTACTACTCCTCTGAATTATTCATCTTCCAGCACAACATCGATACCGAGAGCGCGAATTTCTTTTGTTAAAACCTTAAATGACTCAGGTATACCTGCGTTCATGGTATAATTACCATCCACGATGTTTTTATACATCCGGGTTCTTCCTGCAACATCATCAGACTTCACCGTCAACATTTCTTGTAATGTGTACGCAGCACCATAAGCTTGCAATGCCCATACTTCCATTTCTCCAAATCTTTGACCACCAAATTGGGCCTTACCACCCAAAGGCTGCTGTGTAACCAGACTATATGATCCAGTTGAACGTGCATGCATCTTGTCATCAACCAAATGGTTTAACTTCAAAATATACATGTAACCCACTGTTGTCTTACGATCGAAAGGACGTCCAGTGCGACCATCATACAACTGAGTCTGACCTGACTCTGGTAAATCGGCTACTTTAAGTAACTGCCTGACCAGATCTTCATGAGGTCCATCAAACACAGGGGCAGCACAGGGAACACCTTTGCCAAGTTGTTCAAATAGCACATCCTGCATCTTCTCATCATAATGATCAAAGTTATATGATTTTTGCGGTGCCAAATTATAAATGGTCTTTACATATTCAAGCGCTTCTTTTCGGCCCTGAGTTTGCAAAATACGGGTTAGTTTTTGCCCCATACCTTTTGCAGCCCATCCCAAATGAGTTTCTAGAATCTGCCCCACATTCATCCGAGAAGGCACACCCAGTGGATTTAAGATCACATCAACAGGGGTACCATCTGCCATATATGGCATATCCTCTTCAGGCACAATAATTGAAATAACACCCTTGTTACCATGTCGACCAGCCAACTTATCACCGGGCTGAATCTTTCGCTTGCAAGCAACAAATACTTTCACAACTTTAATCACACCCGGTGAAAGATCATCACCCATCTCAATCTGTGAGCGTTTTAATTTAACTTTCTCTTCAAAGTCATTGGTGACTTCCTGGAATTTACGGTGATACTTTTCAATGGCCTCAGCAACAGCATCATCTTTTGATTCAGTCTGTAGCCAACTAATCAATGGGTGACTATCAAATAATGACTCAGTTACAGTCACTTTACCTTTTTCGCCCTTAAGCCCCGTTAGTTCCTTGCCAATAATTGCATTTTTCAAGTTCCCAGAAATGACCTCAACAGCAATATCATATCGCTCTTTTAAGTTCTTCTTAGCTTTTGCAAGTGACTCAGCTTGAATGGCTTTGGCCCTTTGATCAATATCAGCACCATCACGGGTGAACACCTGAACATCAATAACCGTTCCATCTGTTCCTGGTGGAACACGCAGTGATGAATCCTTGACATCCGAAGCTTTCTCACCAAAAATTGCACGCAACAATTTCTCTTCAGGCGTCAAATGTGATTCGCCTTTTGGAGTCACTTTACCCACAAGAATGTCACCAGGTTTCACCTTAGCACCGGTATAAACAATCCCTGACTCATCCAGCTTTTTCAGCGCAGATTCACCAATATTAGGAATATCGGCCGTTATTTCCTCTGCACCCAATTTGGTATCACGAGCAATACAGGTTAATTCCTGAATATGAACTGTGGTTAACCGCTCTTCCTTGACCACACGCTCTGAAATAATAATAGAATCTTCGAAGTTATAACCATTCCAGGACATAAATGCCACCAGCATGTTTTGTCCCAAAGCAAGCTCTCCCAAATCGATAGAAGCACCATCTGCAAGAATTTCACCACGCTGAACCTTTACCCCTGGCTCAATAATTGGTCTTTGATTAATTGCGGTATTTTGATTTGACCTTGAGAATTTAACCAGTGAATAAATATCCACATCTTTCTCGCCAGTTTCTTCATCGTGCGTTTCCACCACGATACGATCTGAGTGCACGGTTTTTACCACCCCATCACGCACAGCTGTTTGCGAAGCACCTGAGTCACTTGCGACAACAGATTCCATCCCAGTACCCACCAGAGGCTTTTGAGCACAGAGTGTTGGCACTGCCTGACGTTGCATGTTTGAGCCCATGAGCGCACGATTGGCATCGTCATGCTCTAAGAAAGGAATCAATGAAGCTGCAACAGAAACAATCTGCTTAGAGGAAACATCCACAAAGTCAATTTGTGTTGGCTCTGCAAGATCAATGTCTCGCTGAAAGCGGCAAGGAACAAATTCACCGGTAATTTTACCAGCGTTAACTGGTACGCTGGCTGAAGCAATCCGATAGTTACCCTCTTCAATCGCTGACAGGTAGGCGATTTCATCTGTAATTCTACCATCTTTGACAACCTTGAATGGAGCTTCTAAAAAACCATAATCATTCACGCGTGCCAAAACCGCTAAGGTATTGATCAGGCCAATGTTCGGTCCTTCAGGCGTCTCAATCGGACATAACCGGCTATAGTGGGTTGGATGAACGTCACGCACATCAAAACCAGCGCGATCACGTGTTAGACCACCTGGGCCCAAGGCAGAAATTCTTCTAGCATGTGTGATTTTCGACAAAGGATTGGTTTCTTCTAAAAACTGAGACAGCTGTGAGGAGCCAAAGAACTCACGAATAGAGGAAATGAAGGTCTTTGCATTCATATATTCTTGTGGAGAAAGTCCCTCAATATCTGGGTGCGCCAAACGGTCTCTAATTCCACGCTCGACCCTGGTTAAACCAATTCGAATTTGGTTCTCAACCATTTCTCCCACACTTCTAATTCTTCGGTTACCCAAATTATCAATGTCATCAATCAACCCACGCCCATCACGGATATCCACAAGCATTTTAACAACATTGATAATATCCTCAGGTGACAAAACGCCAGGATAATCATTATCTGCCATCCCAAGACGTTTATTAAGCTTCATCCGGCCCACTGGTGATAAATCGTAGCGATCTTCACTAAAAAATAACGAATCAAATAATGCCGAAGCTGCCTCTTCTGTGGGTGGTTCACCTGGCCTCATCACCTTGTAAATTTCTACCAGGGCTGCAAATTTAGAATCCGTGCCATCAATTCTTAATGACTGAGAAATATAGCTGCCATGATCAACCTCATTGATATATAAAATTTCAATGTGTTCAATTTTCTCAAGCGTCAGCTTAGCAAGCAATGTTTCATCAATCTCACTGTTTACAGGTGCAAGAATTTCACCTGTCACTTGATCAATGATATCAGTTGCTAAAATCTTGCCCAATAAACTGGTTTTTGGGTATTCCAAGACGGTAATATTTGCTTTTTCAATCAACCTTATATGGCGATTTGAAATACGCTGATTCACATCAACAATGACTTTATCTCCATCTAATATCTGAATTGGAGAAATGCTCCCTGTCAAACGACTGGGAATACAATTGATTTTATAGGTATTGCTTTTATGATTGATGCTGATAGCTTCTTTTTCATAGAACATATCAAGAATTTTGTCATTGCTATAGCCCATGGCCTTAAAAATAACGGTGACAGGCATTTTTCTTCTTCTGTCAATTCGTGCAAAGATACAATCTTTAATATCAAACTCAAAGTCAAGCCATGCGCCACGGTAAGGAATGATTCGCGCAGAGTAAAGCAATTTTCCAGAAGAATGGCTCTTACCCTTGTCATGCTCAAAAAATACCCCCGGAGAACGATGAAGCTGAGAAACCACAATACGCTCAGTTCCATTAATAATAAAACTTCCGGTTTCTGTCATTAAGGGAATTTCACCCAAATACACGTCCTGCTCTTTAACCTCTTTAATCGTGGATGGCTTACCATTGCCATCTCTGTCATAGACAGTAACCCGAATCAGTGCTCGCAAAACACCCGCATAGCTTAAACCTCTGATACGACACTCTTGAACATCAAAAGCACATTCACCGATTGTATAGTCAATATAATCAATAACTATATGACCCGATGCACTTTTAATCGGGAAAATAGATTTTATGGCTGAGTGCAAACCCACATCTTTCAATTGGTTTCGTTTCACACCAAGCTGGAGGCACTTGCGATATGACTCGAGGGGCTTTTCAATGAGATTTGGGATCTGTGTTGTATCTTCTATTGACCCTAAATAAAGTCGGGGCCGCTTCCACTCAGTGTGCATCAAATCTTTAGTATAAGACATCTATTTTCCTCAAAGGTATATATATAACGAAGTGAAGCTTGAGCAAGTACCCAAGCTTCATCAAAAGAAATAGAAAAATTACTATTTAATATCGACAGTACCGCCGGCCTCTTCGATTTCCTTCTTAATTTTTTCTGCATCTGCTTTAGAGATAGCCATTTTAAGTTCAGAAGGGACACCTTCAACCAGATCCTTGGCTTCTTTAAGACCAAGGCCAGTAATCGCCCTAACCACTTTAATGACATTGATCTTTTTATCACCAAAGCCACTTAGGAAAACATCAAATTCTTTTTTCTCTTCGACCACAGGGGCATCGCCACCGGCTACTGCAGCCACAGCCACAGGAGCTGCTGCAGAAACACCAAATTTCTCTTCCATCAACTTAACAAGCTCAGAAACTTCTAGAACTGTTAAACTACCAATTTGATCCAATAATTTTGTTACATCAGCCACTTTTTTTCTCCAGTTTAAAATCTAGTTTCTTATGCAGAATTTTTTTCAGCATAAGCGTTTAAGACGCGAGCAAGACGTCCGTAGGTTTCTTGACATGCAGTTGCAAGTTTACGAGTTGGGGCCTGCATACAAGACATCAGCATTGCAATCGCCTGATCATAAGTCGGCAGATTGGCAACAACTTCTATTTGACTGGCATCTAATCTTTTCCCACTTAGGGAAACAGACTTAATGACAAGCAATTCATTTTTCTTAGCAAAATCATTGAGTAACTTGGCTGCTGAGCTAGGGGCATCCACACCTGCAAAAGCGAGGATCACCGGCCCTTTAAGATCTTCAGTCACACACTCATGATCAGTTTCTTTCACTGCCAAACGTGCCAATGTGTTTTTTAAAACCTTGACATAAACCCCTTTTTCGCGAGCCTGCTGACGCAGAGAAGTCAGATCTGAGCTACTAAGACCACGATATTCAGCAACAGTTACAGAAACTGCAGATTGTGCCTGTTGAGACAAAGACTCAACTTGAGCAATTTTTACTTTTTGACTGACTTTTATATTCATCATATTCACCTTATGCCACAGTGCTTAAGTCAACCTGGATCCCCGGACCCATGGTTGTTGATAAATGCATTTTTTGAAGATATTGGCCTTTTGCCGCAGACGGCTTGGCTCTCCTCAAATCCGTAACCAATTGCTGAATATTCTCAGCCAACTGACTGGTCTCAAATGATACTTTACCAACTTGACAGTGCACTAAACTGCCTTTTTCTACTGTAAACTTAACCTGTCCTTTCTTCACATTGCTCACAGCACTTGCCACATCAGGAGTGACTGTGCCAAGTTTTGCATTTGGCATCATGCCCTTGGGACCTAAAATCTTGGCAATTTTTCCAAGCACCTTCATCGCAGAAGGAACGGCTATGCAAACATCGTACTGTGAAATATTAACTTCACCTGACTTAATGTCATCGATCAGCTGCTCAAAACCCACCAAATCTGCACCAGCTTTTGACGCTAATTCAGCCTGCTCACCTTCTGCAAATACAATCACCTTGACTGTTTTACCAGTGCCATGAGGCAATTGTGAAACTCCTTTCACCATGTGCTTTCTTGGGTCAACCCCAATTCTGAAAACAACATCAACACTGGCAGGAAATTTCTCATTAGAAAGAGATTTTGCCTTGTCAATTGCAGCCATTAAGTCTAACTTTTTTCCTTGCTCAATTTGATTTCGCAAAGCTTTTATACGTTTACCCTGTGATGCCATTAGTTGACCTCCGCATTTTCAATCTCTATCCCCATACTACGAGCAGTACCCATCACTGTCTTCATAGCGGCCTCTATATCAACCGCTGTCAATTCTGGCATTTTACGCTCAGCAATTTCACGCACCTGACTCATGGTCAGCACACCTGCAGTTTGCTTACCAGGAGCAGTACTGCCACTTTTTAAGTTCAGGGTTTTCTTGATAAGGTGCGACATAGGTGGTATACCCACCTTAAATGTAAAAGAACGGTCTTTGAAAATTCTCACAACCACAGGAACCACATCGCCCATCATAGGCGCAGTTGCTTCATTAAACTTTCGAACAAACTCACCCATGTTTATACCGTGAGGGCCAAGAGCAGTACCAACCGGTGGACCTGCTGCAGCCTTACCTGCCGTTATTTGTAATTTTACCTCTTTATAATCAACTTTAGCCATGACACACCCTCAATTAGCTGCTTTTCTCAACCTGACTGAACTCTAATTCAACAGGGGTTGATCTCCCAAAAATCAGTACGGAAACCACTAACCTGCTCTTATCGTAATTCACATCTTCAACGATCCCATCAAAATCCGCAAATGGACCATCATTTACACGCACCAATTCACCGACTTCGAACATGACTTTCGGCCTTGGTTTATCTTCATTCACCTCCATGCGATCCAATATACGCGCGACTTCTTGATCTGCCAATGCTGCAGGCTTCCCTTTTGCGCCACCGACAAAACCAATTACCTTTGTCAATGCTTTTATTTGATGCCAAACTGCATCGGATAAAACCATTTGAACCAAAACATACCCTGGGAAAAACTTACGACGCGTTTTGCGTTTCTGACCGCCACGCATTTCAAACACTTCTTCAGTTGGCACAATAATCTGCCCAAAGTATTCCTGCAAAGACTCCCTTGCAATCAATGCTTCAATTGCAGCCTGTGCTTGTGCTTCATAGTTAGTAGCCACACGAATGGCATACCATTTTTTCAAGTTGTCTTCTGTCATCATATTACAGCACTACATTATATAAATTCATCAGGAATGAATCGAGCAAATAAAGCAACAATCCAATTACCGAAACCGCAACCGCAACCATCAGTGATGTCTTTAGCACATCATTGAAATCTGGCCAGAAAATTTTATAAACTTCATCTTGCGCTTCACGAGCTTGTTTTTTAAACAATTTACCCGCATTTGTCAATAGGAATAAAGCAAAAGAAGCTAAAATGATTCCCAAATACAAAAAAAAGATGGCAAACGCATTAGAAATATGGAACATATGTGTCAACAAGTACCCACCAACAAACATTGCCCCTGCAGCAATATAGTAAAAATAATCCAAAATACGCCCCATCTTTTTTCTTTAATTTTCAGGCCAGGAGGGAATCGAACCCACAACCTGCGGTTTTGGAGACCGCCGCTCTGCCAATTGAGCTACTGACCTAAACTTTCTTACTCAACAATTTTAGCAACAACACCCGCACCAACAGTTCGACCACCCTCACGAATCGCAAATCGCAGTCCTTCTTGCATCGCAATCGGGCTTATCATGGTCACTACCATCTTCACGTTGTCTCCTGGCATTACCATCTCTACCCCAGCTGGCAACTCTACTGACCCTGTCACGTCTGTTGTTCTAAAATAAAATTGTGGTCTGTAACCATTAAAAAATGGTGTGTGTCTTCCGCCTTCTTCTTTCGATAGAATATACACCTCTGACTCAAACTTTGTATGTGGCGTAATTGTTCCTGGCTTGGCCAAAACCTGTCCTCGCTCCACATCTTCTCGCTTCAGTCCTCTTATCAATACACCTGCGTTATCCCCAGCTTGCGCATCTGGCAAACTCTTGCGGAACATCTCTACCCCTGTGCATGTGCTCTTCTGGGTCGGACGAATTCCTACAATCTCAACTTCATCACCCACCTTGATTCGACCTGTTTCAATCTTCCCTGTCACCACTGTTCCACGTCCTGATATCGAAAACACGTCTTCAATTGCCATTGAAAATGGACTATCCAATTCCCTCACAGGATTTGGAAAATACTCATCCAGCGCATTCAGTAAGTTCTGAATCGCACCTCTGCCAATCTCACTTGTATCGCCTTCCAATGCCTTTAATGCCGAACCTTGTATAATCGGTATCTCATCACCTGGAAACTCATACTCACTCAATAGCTCTCTAATCTCCATTTCCACCAATTCTATCAATTCAGGATCAGCCACTTGATCCACTTTGTTTAGAAAAACAATGATATTCTTAAGCCCCACTTGTCGTGCTAACAATATATGTTCACGTGTTTGTGGCATCGGACCATCTGCCGCTGATACCACCAATATCGCTCCATCCATTTGCGCTGCACCTGTAATCATGTTCTTAACATAATCAGCATGCCCAGGACAGTCCACGTGCGCATAATGACGCTTGGGTGTGTGATACTCCACATGTGATGTGTTGATCGTGATTCCACGCTCTCTCTCTTCTGGCGCTTTATCAATGTTTGAAAAATCAACTGCTGTATTTGTCGGATCTAAATCTGCTGCTACTTTTGTAATGGCTGCTGTTAACGTCGTCTTACCATGATCAACGTGCCCAATCGTTCCTGTGTTCATGTGGACTCGGCCACCTCTATTAAAATCTGCCATTTTTTACTCCTACTCAAATTATCGTTTCATTAACTCTGCTGCAATATTACTTGGGACTTCTGTATATTTCAAGAATTCCATTGTAAAGCTAGCTCGACCTTGGCTCATTGAGCGAAGATCTGTTGCATATCCAAACATCTCAGACAATGGCACTTCTGCAGCAATGATCTTACCCATCACCGCATCTTCCATCCCATTGATGATACCGCGTCTGCGATTTAGATCACCAACAACATCGCCCATGTAATCTTCTGGAGTTACTACCTCAACCTTCATGCTGGGTTCCAACATATAAGGCTGGGCTTTTTTCACACCCTCTTTTATTGCCATTGAGGCAGCAATTTTAAATGCAATTTCAGATGAGTCAACATCATGGAACGAACCATCAAATACTGTTACTTTAACACCTACCACTGGGTATCCAGCAATAACACCATTGCCGAGGGCCTCTTGGGCACCTTTATCAATCGCTGGTATATATTCTTTGGGAATAACGCCACCTACAATCTCACTGGCAAACTTATATGTGCTATTCTCATCATTCACATCCAGTGGCTCAAGTCTTATGCATACATGACCATATTGTCCGCGACCACCACTTTGCTTAATATATTTTGTCTCCTGCTCATGGGTCCCTTTAATCGATTCACGATATGAAACCTGTGGTTTACCGACATTGGCCTGAACATTGAATTCTTCCTCTAACCGAGAAATAATGATTTCAAGATGAAGTTCTCCCATACCTTTGATAATGGTTTCACCACTCTCCTCATCTGTTGAAACTCTAAATGACGGATCTTCTTTAGCAAGTTTGCCCAGTGCAACAGAAAGCTTTTCTTGATCAGCTTTTGTTTTTGGCTCAACCGCCACTGCAATAACAGGCTCTGGGAACTCCATCTTTTCTAGAGTAATCGGATGATTCTCATCACAAAGAGTTTCACCGGTGATAATGTTTTTTAGGCCGACACAGGCTGCAATATCCCCAGCAGATACTTCTTTAATCTCCTGACGGTTATTCGAATGCATCTGCAACAAACGACCCACACGCTCTTTTTTCCCCTTAATTGGGTTATAAACGGAGTCACCTGCTTTCAATGAACCAGAATACACTCGCACATAAGTCAATGTTCCCACAAATGGGTCAGTTGCGATCTTAAACGCCAGGGCACAAAAAGGCTCTGAGCTTTTAGCAGAGCGTGTAATCACATTCCCATCTTCATCTTCTCCTTTAACTGGAGGTACATCCAAAGGTGATGGCAAATATTCGATAACAGCATCTAATACTGCTTGCACGCCTTTATTTTTAAAGGCTGATCCACAGAACATTGGGAAAATTTCATTGCTGATGGTTTGCTTGCGAATACCTTCTTTGATTTGTTCTGTAGTCAAACTACCATTTTCCAAATACGCATCCATCATTTCTTCACTGGCCTCAGCTGCAGCCTCAATCAAGGCTGATCGATAACGCTCGCAATCTGCCAGCATATCTGCAGGAATATCTCGCTCTTCAAATGTAGTACCCTGATCATCTTCATTCCAGAAAATCGCCTTCATCTTAACAAGATCAACCACACCCTTATAGGTTTCTTCCGAACCAATTGGCAATTGCATCCTCACTGGGCGAGCACCCAACCGATTAACCACCTGGCCTACAACACGACTAAAATTCGCCCCTGCACGGTCCATCTTATTAACAAACCCAATACGAGGAACTCGATACTTGTTTGCCTGACGCCATACAGTTTCTGATTGAGGCTCAACCCCACCCACTGCACAAAAAACAACAACAGCACCATCAAGAACACGCAGTGATCGCTCAACTTCAATCGTGAAGTCAACGTGCCCGGGCGTGTCAATAATATTGATTCGATGCTGCTTAAATTGCTTGGCCATACCCGACCAATAGCAAGTCGTGGCTGCAGACTGGATAGTAATACCCCTCTCCTGCTCTTGTTTCATCCAATCCATAACAGCTGTACCATCGTGTACCTCACCGATTTTATGAGATACCCCTGTATAAAATAATACCCGCTCAGTTGTGGTTGTTTTACCTGCGTCTACATGAGCGGAAATACCGATATTTCGGTACAGTTCTAAGGGAGTGGACATATTAATTACCTTGCAGTTGAAAATACTCTGTTGGCCATAGCCATCTTAAAGGACTCTTCTTTCTTACGAAGCGCCCCACCACGTTTCTGGAGGATGTCAAGAAACTCATCTGCCAATTTACGAACCATTGTCCCAACACCTCTTTTACGGGCTGCTTCAACAATCCACTTATGGGATTTACTAATTCCTTCAGCCATCGGTACATCACGAGGGACTTGTAAATTCGCTCCTCCAATGCGCTGGGACTTCACCATAACCAGTGGACGCACCGCCTCTATAACCTCGTCAACCAAAGCCACTTTAAGCTGAAGCACATTGTTAGCATTCTTGTGAGCAACCATGTCTTCAGGCATTTCATAAGCAGAAGGCAAATGCTTAATCACATGATCAAGTGCTTTTTGAACAATATTCTCTGCTTTTCTTTTCTTACCGTGCATCATGACATTGTTAATGAGACGTTCTAAATTAGGCTTGACAACCTTGGCTGTTTTAATCCCTTTTCTTGGCATAATCGTACCTCTTATTTACCTGACTTTACTTTTGGGCGTTTGGCACCATACTTAGATCGACCTTGACGTCGCTTTTCAATGCCTGATGTATCCAGACGACCTCGAACAATATGATAGCGCACCCCTGGAAGGTCAGGAACCCTACCTCCACGAACCAATACCACGCTATGCTCTTGCAAATTATGCCCTTCACCACCAATATACGCCATGACTTCATAGCCAGAAGTTAAACGGACCTTAGCAACTTTCCTGTTTGCTGAGTTTGGTTTCTTTGGAGAAACAACTTTCACAACAATACACACACCTCTTCTAAAGGGGCTGCCCTTAAGAGCTCTTACCTTCGATTTTACCCGCTGCTGCCTGCGGGGCTTTCTTACTAATTGATTAATTGTTGGCATTATTTACTACCTCTGTTTTTCAAAGTCTCATGAGCGCTAATTTTAAGCATTTCACCGCATTTTGTCAATGACATAACGGAAATTAACCCCATTTTATACCTCCTCGATATTATGGTTTACAAGATCCTGCAAGTCATCAAGATCTGTCAACCCCAAAAGCCCTATATCATCATACCGAGTCTGATGAGATGATTTGGGTTGTTGCTGGTAACGTCTGTATCCTGTTCCTGCTGGTATTAAGCGTCCAACAATCACATTTTCTTTTAAACCTCTTAGTATGTCTCTTTTTCCAGTTACAGCACCCTCAGTTAACACACGAGTAGTTTCCTGGAATGAAGCAGCTGAAACCCAAGATTCAGTAGAAAGCGATGCTTTGGTAATACCTTGTAATATGGGCTCGATCTTCGCCCTGAGCTTACCTTCACTTTCATTGACCCCTTGATTTGCCTGTTGAACTTCATGCCGCTCAACTAACTCGCCACGAATCAATGATGTATCCCCACTGTCATTCACTTGACCTTTCTTGAGCATCTGCTTAATGATTACTTCGATGTGTTTATCATTGATT
>Ga0169931_10007805_pt1 | contig 15776 bp, 13 predicted proteins | sample Kivu_15m_20L_FD_129675 | JGI IMG/M metagenome (GOLD analysis project Ga0169931, IMG submission 129675) | Freshwater microbial communities from Lake Kivu, Western Province, Rwanda to study Microbial Dark Matter (Phase II) - Kivu_15m_20L... | ecosystem: Environmental > Aquatic > Freshwater > Lake... | reverse complement strand
ACCACGAAAAAGGTGATCCATGCAAAGTCTTTTTAATGCAAACGATTGGGAATCTCAACTAATTTCTTTATATCTTGACCTAACTCACTATTTTTATGATCAAGGATGGGCTTCATACATTGAACGATTTTCCCACAATCAATATCAAAAGTTAAAAAATGATATGAGATTTCAACCCCGTGATCACATTATATAGATTGCATTATCCAACTTCCTGATAATCTATTCTTTGGCACTACCATTGCTACTTGCATTATGGTTTTGAAGAAGTCTAAAAACATAAACTCAACATTATTCATTGATGCATCTCAAGAATGTGTAAAGGTTACAAACAATAACAAGCTCGAAAGTCACAACATTATAGACATTATCAAATGGTACACTGAACGTATCGATGTCCTCTATCGTACAAAATTGGTTCCTAATTCTGTAATACAAGAAAAAGATTACAGTCTCACCGTTTCAGACTATGTGGAAAAAGAAAATAAAAAGGAGAAAATTGATATAAACGTTTTGAATGCTGAGATAAGCAAGATTGTTGCACGAGAAGATGTATTGAGAACCGAAATAGATAAAATAATCAGAGAAATTGAAGGAGTCTAAAATGAGCAGTTTACATCCATTTATACAAAAGAATTTGAGGAATTCTACAGTAGAATGGAGGGAATTGGAAGATGTGGTACTTATTAAAACTGGTCAATCTATAAGCAAGCAAATAATTTTCCAAAATCAAGGTAGATATCCTGTAATAAATAGTGGTCGAGAGCCATTGGGCTTTATCAATAGTTGGAATACCGATAATGATCCGATAGGCATAACAACACGAGGTGCTGGAGTTGGTTCTATTACATGGCAAGAAGGTAAGTATTATCGGGGGAATTTAAACTATTCAGTCACAATAATTGACCATACGAAAGTTAATACTAAATACCTATATCATCTTTTACTTTCAATGCAGGTTGAAATACAAAAGCTATGTACACTTGATGGAATTCCAGCTTTAAATTCAAGTAATTTGAAAAAACTTTTAATACCTCTTCCCCCCTTACCCATACAAGAAGAAATAGCATCTATTTTAGATAAATTTGCGGAGCTGAAAGCGGAGCTGAAAGCGGAGCTGAAAGCTCGACAAAAGCAGTATGAATACTATAGAAATAGTCTCATAGGCTTACATACACTTTCTCGATGTTCTTTAAATGAAATAGGCGTTATTGTAAGGGGGAATGGTTTAACCAAAAAAGACTTAATTGAATCTGGTATGGGTTGTATTCATTATGGCCAAATCTACACACACTACAAAACGTTTACATACAATACTAAATCTTTTGTTTCTCTTCAAACAGCCACTACCTTGAAAAAGGTATCTAAAAACGATTTGATAATAGCTGTTACCAGTGAAAATATTGATGATATATGTAAAGCTGTAGCTTGGCTTGGGGATGAAGATATCGTGACTGGTGGACATACAGCAATATTTAAACATAATCAAAATCCCAAATATTTGGCATATTATTTTCAATCCCAAGATTTTTATGATCAAAAAAGAAAGTTAGCCCATGGAACAAAGGTGATGGAAGTAACACCTAGCAAATTGGAAAAAATAAAAATTCCTCTACCATCCCTAACCGAACAAGCCAGAATCGTAGCTATTTTAGATAAATTTGAATCCTTAATAACAGATATTAGTACTGGTCTCCCTGCTGAAATCGAAAAAAGACAAGCTCAATATGAATACTACGTAAATAAGCTACTTACATTTAAGGAGTTATCCCCATGAGCACCTACAATATAGTAGCTAGCACAGAAGAAAGCACTGTAGTATCTGAGTATACAGCTATATGTAGAACCGCAACTCAATACCAAAGTGAAACAGACCTAGAACGTGAATTCATTGACCTACTTATCCAACAAGGGTACCAGTATCTTACCTTAGCTAATGAAGCTGCACTTATTTCCAATCTTCGTATTCAGCTTCAAAATCTTAATAATTTCATATTTACTGATAGCGAATGGACAAATTTTTTCAATGAATGCATTGCTAATCCTAATGATGGGATTGTTGAGAAAACTCGTAAAATACAAGATGATTATATACAGCTCCTTAAGAGAGACGATGGAAGTATCAAGAACATATATTTGCTTGATAAAAAAAATATCCACAACAACAACTTACAAGTAATCAATCAATATCAAGAAATTGGTGGCACATATCAATCTCGTTATGATGTAACGATTCTCGTCAATGGAGTGCCCTTGATACATATTGAACTAAAACGACGAGGTGTTTCAATTAGGGAAGCATTCAATCAAATAAAACGTTATCAAAGAGAGAGTTTTTGGGCATCATCTGGTTTGTATGAATACATACAAATCTTCGTGATTAGTAATGGAACCTATACAAAGTACTATTCCAATACAACACGTAGTTCGCATTTGAAAGAAAACAAAGAAGATAGTTTTCAAAAGCACAGGAAGACTAGCAATAGTTTCGAATTTACAAGTTATTGGGCTGATGCAAATAATAAAATTATTGCTGATCTAGTAGACTTTTCAAAAACGTTCTTTGCAAAGCACACATTGTTATCTATTCTTACTCGCTATTGTGTATTCACATCTGAGAATCTCTTACTTGTTATGCGACCCTACCAAATAGCAGCCACAGAAAAAATAATAAATCGTATTCTCATATCCTCAAATTATCAAAAAACAGCATCTATCAAGACAGGTGGGTATATTTGGCACACAACTGGAAGTGGAAAGACTCTAACGAGTTTTAAGACAGCACAAATCGCAAGCAAACTTGATTGTATTGACAAGGTGTTATTTGTGGTAGATCGTAAGGATTTAGATTATCAAACCATGAAAGAATATGATAAATTTGAAAAAGGAGCAGCTAACAGTAATACATCAACACGCATTTTACAACAACAGCTTGAGAATCCTAATGCTAGAATTATCATCACAACAATTCAAAAACTTGATGTATTTGTAAGAAATCCAAGAAATAATGGGCATGAGATATATGCCAAAAAGATTGTCATTATCTTTGATGAATGTCATCGCTCTCAATTTGGGGATATGCATGGAAGAATTGTTGATAAGTTCAAAAAGTATCATATTTTTGGGTTTACTGGTACACCTATTTTCCCTAAAAACTCTGGAAAAACCAACAATCCCTTGCTTAGAACTACAAGTCAAGCATTTGGAGATCAACTTCATACATATACGATTATCAATGCCATTAATGATGGTAATGTATTGCCTTTTCGTATTGATTTTATCAATACCATAAAGCAAAACTCCGCCATGGAAGATCAAAAGATACATGCCATTGATATAGAAAAAGCAATGAACTCACCTATTCGAATTCGTGAAATAGCAACATATATTTTAGATCATTTCGATCAAAAAACCAAAAAAGGAACTAGCTATTCTTTTAAAGGTAAGACCATTACAGGCTTTAATTCGATACTAGCAGTATCGTCCATACCTAGTGCAATGAAATATTATTCTGAGTTTAAAAGTCAACTTAGCAATAATAATCGCAAGTTGGTGGTAGCCACTATATTTAGCTATAGTCCTAATGATGATGAAATGGAAGATGTTCTCCCTGATGAAAGCTTTGAAAATGAAAAGCTTGATGCAACATCTCGTGGATTTCTTGAATCAGCTATTTCCGATTACAATACAATCTTTAATACTAACTTTGATACTTCTTCTGAGAAGTTTCAAAACTACTACAAAGATCTATCTTTGAGAATGAAGAATCGTGAAATCGATTTGCTTATTGTTGTAAACATGTTTTTGACTGGTTTTGATGCTACCACGCTCAACACACTTTGGGTAGATAAAGATCTAAAGCAACATGGCTTGATTCAGGCATTTTCAAGAACTAATCGCATTCTCAACAGTGTGAAGACATTTGGAAATATTGTTTGCTTTAGAGATTTGAAACAAGCTACTGATGAAGCTCTAGCATTATTTGGGGACAAAGATGCAGGAGGTGTTGTCTTGCTAAAAACCTATGATGATTACTACAATGGCTTTGAAGAAAAAGGTGAACATAAACCAGGTTATGTTGAACTGATCAATGAGATTACTCATCGTTTTCCATTGGGAGAGGATATTTTAGGGGAAGCAGCCAAGAAAGAATTTATTCAACTATATGGATCTATCTTACGCTTTAAAAATATTCTACAAGCTTTTGATGATTTTGTAGGAAATGAAATCTTGAGTAGCCGAGACTATCAAGATTATCAAGGCATGTACCTAACTTTATATCAAGAATTTAGAAAGGATCAGGTTGGTGATAGAGAAAATATAAATGATGACTTGGTCTTTGAACTAGAGCTGGTCAAACAGATCGAAGTCAATATTGATTACATTCTTTTGCTTGTAGAACAGTATCGAGCATCAAATTGTCAAGATACGAATATTCTTGTTGCCATAAAAAAGGCCAGTAATTCAACACTTGAACTTAGAAGTAAAAAAGATTTAATTGATCAGTTCATAGAAAAAGTAAATCTGAATGCAGATCAAAATGATTGGTCAAATTTCATACAAGAAAAAAGAGAAATAGATCTTGTTGAAATAATAGCAAGTGAAAACTTAAAACCTTTGGAAACTCGTAGACTTATAGATATTGCATTTAGAGATGGATATCTCAAAACTACAGGGATTGATATAGATCGTATCCTTCCTCCCATATCACGTTTTGCAAGTGGGCGTATGCTTAAGAAAAGCACAGTCATTGGAAAACTTTTAAGCTACTTTGAAAAATATGTGGGATTGATTTAGAGATTTTTAAATTATTTCAATTACTTATGCTTATTCAAAAGGATTTTGAAAAATCTAAATATCTAGTGTTTTAACATTGGTCATTGTTTAATGTTAAAAAATGACCAATGTTAAAACACTAGTGAAATATTTTCAAATGCCCTGTACTTGCTATTGCCATCATCAAAAGGGATGGGGCAAACAACAATTACTTAAGATCCTTTAAAAGAATTTTCAAAGATCTAGTGTTTTAACATTGGTCATTTTTTAACATTAAACAATGACCAATGTTAAAACACTGGTGAATATTTTATTATTTGCTATAAGTGATAGCCCCAAAAACATTATTCAAGAGGAAATATTTTCAAATGACTATACTTGCTATTGCCAATCAGAAGGGAGGGGTTGGAAAAACCACTATTACCTTCAACTTGGCAGCATCCTTGACCAAACTTAATCAAAGAGTTTTGGTCGTTGATTGCGATCCCCAAGCTTCTCTTACTATTTCTGCTGGCTTCAATCCCAAGGACTTTTCTACAAACATTTGTAATATATTGGAAGATGACAAATCTATTCAAAACTCAATTTATGAAGTCCCAGATATCCCTAATCTCAGCATTATTCCTTCTTCTGCTCACCTTTCTGCTACTGAAATTGGACTCGTTTCAAAAAGAGCTAGAGAAATGAAACTTCAAAAAGCTTTAGATAAAGTAAAGCATGCTTTTGATTACCTTCTTTTGGATACGCCCCCTCAACTCGGAATTTTATCCTTGAATTGTCTAGTGGTTGCTGATTGGGTCTTAATACCATGTGAAACTTCTTCTTTAGCATGCTATGGACTAGAGGAACTGTTATCCACAATCGATGGGGTTAATCAGGATCTTAGTAGGAATGTAAAAGTACTCGGTGTCATCGCAAATCTGTTTGATCCTAGAACTAAAGATGATCAAGACATCCTAAAAATGTTAGATGAAAAATACAATCTTTTAGGGGTATTGAAAAGAACTGTATCTGCGAAGAAATCCCTCAAAGATGGGGTTCCTGTTGTTATTCAAAGCCCCAATTTACCTATCTCTCTAGAATTCAAAAAGATCGCTCAACATATAAACGATTTTATCTCAACACAATACAAAGCATAGGAGTACAACAATGGCTAAAGAAATTAAAAAAGCTGTTATTGACATCAACCATAGACAAGATGATTTATCTTCTACGTCAAAGCTGATTCATGCACATAGAGGGGAAACTAAGGGGGGATTCAAGCAAATGAGTTACTATCTTTCAGATGATCTTATCAAGGCCATCGCTTTGAAAGCTGCTTATTCTGGATCAGATAAAAGTCAGGTTGTTAGAGATGCTCTTGTATCATTCTTGATTAATGAACTAAATGACCTAAAGAAACGATAATAGCATAAAAATAAAGACTTAGAAAACATATTCATTCAAACTACATATGGCTTTCTTGAAGGATATTGTTTCAAATCCATGATTTTTTCAAGATCCGCCTCCAGACATAGCGGCAAGGAAAAGAATACCTCCTCCTACTATAATTGCTCCTAGTATCCATATTCCTTGAAGTGCATATCCTGTTGTAGATGCAATTTCAGATTGGCTTTTTTGCATATCTGTAATTTGTTGAGGAACTTCTACAGCATCACCAGATAAAGCTGATGCTAAAACTCCAAAAGCCATGAGTCCTATCAAAACCCAAACAGCCACATTTCCTTTTTGATTTTTTTTCATGAAGAATACCTTTGTAGATTAATCATTATATTGACTTCTTTTTTCGTAACCGATTTTATCAAAAAAAAATGTATTGTAAAATGTCTTATTTTGATTGAACTTAAATAAACTCATTTAGAGTGACTAAAAATAACTACATACGATTAAGTTAATGTGATCACGGATTTGAAACTTTAAGTTTTCAACAAAAAGATTGAGAAAACACAGATGCTATATCATGATCTAGATCAAAACAAAAAAATACAAGATTCCAACCCAGTGATCACATTTATACGTTTTTTTCATCCTTTAGATTGAAGTTTAACAATACTGTTATCATACTTGGCTTGACAAATAAAAAAACTTAGCCAAAGATGATGTTCAACTCTAACACAGATTAGCAAGGTGTTTACTTTTCATTCCGACCAAAGATAGCAAAAGTAAACGCCTCCAGCAATAAAGCTTATTGAAGAGAAGAATAAAACAAAAAAAGTTTGTCGTCAAACAAACATTCTTAAAACTATACATGTTTTAATATAGTGTCTCTTTTTTAGCTTAATTTCTAACACACCTTGCTAATTTAAAATTTGGTACAGCAAGGTGCATACAATGCAAAATATACAGTTTTCTTTAATCCAACATGTAAAAAATCCCCAAGTGATTGAGAATCCGACAATATCGGAACTATTGCATGCAATTAGAACAGGGCAACCGCTGCTAGATCAATATCCATTTATAGGAACAGTAAAAAAGATAAGGACACTGCTACATGAGAATGGGCAACAAAAGAATGAGAAGATAAGAGCTTTAAAGCTGTCTTTACCAAAAATTTTTCCACATGTGATCATAGAAAAAGGTGGAAGAATAGGAGAGAGTATTGGGGGCTTCAGCCAATTTTTACATTTTGATATTGATGCTATTAAACTAGAGGATATTCAAATAGTAGCTGAAGCATTAAAAACCTTGAATCCATATTGTTTCTTCAAATCCCCATCAAATCTAGGTTACAAGGTATTTTTTCAAACTGACTTAGAAGGATCAACAAAAGGAAAGGACAAGGTTTTTAAGGGCATCTGGCAAGCAATAGGAAACCAGATAAATGATGCGTTATCAAAAATTTCAAACGCCTATAAAATCGATGATTCTCAAAAAGCGATTACAAGTGGCTTATTTATGAGTTTTGATCCAGATATTTGGGTAAATCCAAATCCATCAATCATAAAGATAGATGAGCTAGATTTATCTTTATCAGAAGAAAAAGAAGCCAAGGTATTATCCAAAGTACAGCAAAAAGCACAATCATCTAAGATCATAGGAAAAAGTATAAATTGGACAGGGAAGTATCCAGAGAGAGAAGAAATTCTGAAACACCTTGAATGGATGAATACGTCGAAACAAGAAACAGCGATAGATGCGATAATAGATTATTTCAAAACAAATAGGGGGGAAGGGAAAAGATATCACCAATTCTTCAGAATGGCCTCAATTCTCTGTACCTTGGGAAGATCGAATGAAATTCAAGAATGGAGTACAGAAAAGTTTAGAGATGTATTGATCTTGTTAGATTATGATGGAAGCAGAAAAGAAAAAGACCAAATTGAAGGATCCCTAGCTTCTCTTAAAAAATATGGTTACTTTGAAAACCAGATGCAATTGAAAGAAGATGCTTACACCCAACATCTAAAATCATTTGTCCAGCCCCAAAAGATTTTAAAGGCTAAATCTTTTGTGAGTGAGTGTCATAGCGAAATCTTAAACGAGATATCATCAAATATAACGCTTGCATTGGATTCACCAACAGGCAGTGGAAAAACCACATGGATTTTCAAGAAATTGATTAATGATTTTCAAGGAAGAATATTGTTTGCCCTGCCTTTGAGATCTCTTTTATCGGAATTACAATCGAAGTATCATGGTGATGAGAGGATTCAATTTTTAAGTGATGGTCAAAAACTTGATCCAACCAAAAAGCTAGTTTGTTGTACCTATGAAAAACTACTTTCTTATCAAAAGGATTTACAAGCATCAGATCTACTTGTGATAGATGAAGCTCATCTACTAAGCCAAAGTTTTCGTAACAATACATTTAGGCAACTATTGAATTTGATCAATCAAAATACATCTAAGAGCATTCTCTTATCGGCTACCATGCAAGCATTATTAAGTGCCTTATCATCGCATTTAGATATCAGATATATAAAGATAGAAACTGAAACCCCACAACAAAAAATATCAATCAAGATCACAGATACCAAAGATCTAATCTCTTTTGGAATTGATTACATATCCAACATCTTACAACAAAATCCAAATGAAAGAATCCTAGTCTTTAAGAACGATAAAAGCATGCTGTTTGAGCTTCAAACACAACTAAAAGCCAAGGGAATAGATGCTTTACTTGTAACCCGAGATACAACGAGAACAGACGAGGAAGTTCAATTATTATGGGAAGGTAAGGTACCAAAGGCTCAAATCATATTGAGTACCCAGGTTTCTGAGATTGGGGTAAGTTTACCATTCATACAAAGAACTATTATACTTGGTAAGCAATATTCAAGCGAACAGATTGTACAGACAGCGAATAGAACTAGAAGTCCAAATACAATAGTAGAGTGGATTTTACAAAAAGAACGAAAACAGCAACAAGCATGTTTTACCGAATGTTTCAGTTCTGAGTATCAGAATGAGTATAAGGAAGATGCAGAAGAATGGGTAAATATAGAGAAGCGAAGGTTTAAATTATTGTTTCCAAAAGGTAGTCTTAAACAAGCAAGCATGGAGCAAGACTATATTAAAGCCTTGGATAATACGATCAATGGAGGTGATGAAAGCCATCGTTTTAAAGGAATATGTCAAGTAGTGAGAAATGAAGTAGGCACATATACCCTTGATTTGAATGTTCAGGGCTGGGTACAGAATTTATGTTCTATTGAAAGACAGAATGAGGCAAAGTTGGAATATGTTATTCAGAAGCTTAAAACCTTATGGAACATTGAGACAGAAGTAAGCCATAGTAAAGCTATGGTCAAAAAACAAACCAAAAGAAAGATAGATGTGGATGTTTGGCAACTGTTAAGAGTATGTATTTCTTACAGTGAAAATCTTTTAAGTGATGTAGAAGAAGTTCTACAGAAAAATAATGTCAATCCCTTTGTGATCATAGAGACATTGAAACAAGTAGAAACACGAGCAGAAAAACTGAATACTTATAATTTGAGTTGGATTGATTATCTTTTTGTATCAGATTTAGATTTTAATCGCGTCATGGATTGGGCTCTTATCAATTACAATCCTGCTGAATTACATCCCATCGAACAAGCACTTGCACAAGCAGTTAAAGATCAAGGATTGGTGGGGAAAGTAGTTTACCAAGATCAAATTGTGCAGCTTATTGATAACTTAGTCATACCTTCGGAAGCAAAACATCTACATGAAGTTGTAAAATCTTTCACTCAAAATGGAAAAAGTAGATGGTTTAGAAAGTTGATACAAGGTCAAAAAACCAGAAAACTCAATCCTTCTGTAGGTAAGAAAGAAAGAGCCCTTTTGATCGAGGGGATTGCATGGGAAAACCTAAAGGTTTATCATCAATCTAATTGGGAAATACATCCATACTATGAGCAATCTTCATAAGATTTGAGAAGCATCATAGGGGGGATAAATGATAGGCGACTATAACGAGTATTGATGTGAAAAACATCAATGAGACTCTCATTTTTTATTTTTAGGAAAGACGTTTGGAATTAGCAAAATATGGGATTAAAGAGGTTTTTTAAAGCAAAAAAATATCAAAATTATCGATCTATAGAGAAATTAGTCTCTTCTAAAAAGTTTCTACATCAAAGGACCACATGATGCATATATATATATTATAAAAAAATAATTCCATGTGGACTTTTTCTCGATTATCCCCCATCAATTCAGCTTCCTAAAAATCTGTTGTCTTTCCAAAAAGGTAATCTTTCATGAATGTGTCTTAATAAACCTGTTTTTCATGTGTATCAAAAAATATCTTTTTTTAACCTTTTTAAGACATAAGCCAAAGTCTTTAATATAAGGGGGAAAGCCCTTTCATCTCTTTATCAAAAAAGGATTATAAAAAATGAAATTTGGATACGCTAGAGTCTCATCGAACGAACAAGACATGCTGATGCAGGAGAAGGCTTTAATAGAAGCAGGCTGTGAGAAGATTTTTTGTGAAAAAATTAGTGCCACCATTAAAAATCGGCCAGAACTTGATCGACTGTTGGATCAAATCAGATGCAATGATATACTTGTTGTGTTTGCAATTGATAGACTTGCACGATCTGTTTCAGATTTTTGCAGAATTATAGATCATCTGAACCACATTGATGTGATATTGGTTTCTATTTCTAATGGGTTTGATACAAGCACAACAGAAGGGCAGCAAATGGCTAAGGCTTTTGCTTGGCTAGCAGAACAGGAGCTTGTTATGCTTAAAGCAAGACAGAAAGCTGGACAAGCTTTAGCTAAAGAACAAGGTAAGCAAACTGGAAGACCTAAAGGATTGACTTCTATTGCTGAGTTGAAGATGAGAGAGTGTAAAGAAAAAGCAAAAGATGGAAGACCTGTTACAGAAACTTGCAAGCTACTATCCATCAATCGATCCACCTATTACCGATATTTGAAGATGCCTTGATCTTCTTTAATGTAGAAATGCTCAATAATGATTTTTCAGAATTTTAAACTTCAACGCATTCAATCTTGCACAAAAATGGCTCTTGAAGCTAAAAAAAACAAGGCGTATGTTTGTGTCGACCTAAAGGATCAATTTCTCAGAAAACTAAAAATTTGCAGATTGCTATGCAAAAGCTTCACTCAAGATAGCCTACCACCAAAAACTATTTGCAAGCAACTGGGTATAAGTCGGGCTTATTCTTATCATCTCAAAAAACAAGATTTTGATACGAAAAAACATTGTTAAATAAAAATTTGTGCTTACATTGAATTCTATCGCATTCTTGCACTCATTATTAGGAGTTTACATATGCCTATGATTTTTATGTATGGATCTCATCTTGATACATACAGAAATGCTCGATCAACTCAATATAAAAGAACACCTAAAGCATTTAGAAAATATATAGAAAACATCATTACATCCAGTCCAAGCTTAATCAAAGAAATTGATGATATATATATAGAAGGTGAATATAAAATAGAAAAAGAAAAAGACATAGTCTTACCTTATCTGTTCTTGCCAATGCTTTGTTCAAATGTTAACTGTGTAGCTCACACTACGAGTGGATGTCATGTTCAATCAACTACTGCAAAAAGACGACCGATTGTCATCGTTCCCTTGTGTTCTAGTTGTAATCAAAACCCAAATTTAGAATTTAAGCTACGAACAGGCGTACCCTTGATGCATAAGTACCAATCATTATTCAAAGAGTCACCATTGAAAATTTTCAAACTCTATTTTCCTTCAATTAGTAAGAATAAACCGATGATTACTAGAGAAATTAAACTGTATCCATATGATTATTAATCGCACAAAGAACAAACAAAAATATGAAAAATGCACAAAGACTTAAACAGCAAACAAATTGAAGTAAAGCTAAAATCCATAAAGAACAGAATATCCCATGAAATTATAACTTTTTCTTCATTGGATAGATATATTATAAAATGGATGAAAAACACACTAAATTCACAACTAAAAAAAATTGAGCTTCAAGGGGAAAAATGGTTTAAAGATTTTTTGAAACAACAAGAATCTAAATGATTAAATTTTTCATTATTCCTTGTCTTTTCCTTTAGGTTTGTCAAGATTTTTTAGAACATTCTTTGAGAAAATTTCGATATCATCGAAACTATCCCTCTCTTGAAAAGGGTTTGAACTACAAATCTTTCCATTTTTGGTAAACACCCATTTCTTCGACTTCTGCATGATAGCAATAGAATCGCCATTAAGGTCAAAAACATAACTTTTTAAGAGGCCTGACATTTTGAAGTCATCTTTTAAAAAATTAAGCTGCCCAAACTGAACTAAAAATTTTTGTGCATCTCGGAAGCTGATTCCTTCAAAAGACATGCTTTCTAGACCATCTTGAAATTTTTCGAGAATTCCAGCAGGCATAGAAAAATAAATCGTCAAAAACTGAGAGGCTTTATCGATTTTATCTGATCCGATTTGGCTTAGAACTGCTGTTTTTTTAGAACTTTCCAAAGCTATATCAACTAGTGTTGATTCAATTTGTTCGACTAAGAGGTCTAGGTTGTAAAATATTTTCAAATACCAGGATATTTTAGTCAAAGACAATGTGGATATTTGCTGTACATCTAGATGCTGGTCATCAAAACTTTCACGAGATTCGAGCCTTAGCGTAGACAACATCTTGAGATTCCATAGATAACAAACACCATCACGAAAAACCAAAACTTCTTTTAAAAAAGGGTCTCTATATACTATTTTTTCTAGTGCAAGCATCGGGGGATAATCGGATGTTTTGTACATTAGAAAAGCGTCTGTCATGTGCTTTAAAAAAAGATTAGGGTTTAGATTGATGTAAAACGATGAAGCATTTTTGTTTTCAGCAAAAACGAGTTCAGTTAGACGATAAGCGACGCTTTTTTCAAAAGGAATGTGCTGAGTAAAAGAATCAGGTTGATTAGGAAGTAGACTGGTTTTTATGTAGGGTAATCTATACATATTAGGAAGTGGAGACAAAAGGGGATCAGTTCCTCTTTGCGATTCAGTGATTAGCTTTTCGAGAAAATGATCTGTAGGATGTATAGCTTTTACAATATCATGGCTTAATAAGCTTGAAGACCTGGCAACTTCGTATAAAGCAAAGCAATAGAAAAAAATCGTTTTAGTTTGGGTGGGATGAGCAATGTATTCAAATTTAAACCCCCAAATAGATTCTAAAATGCCTCTTGTATAAGTGATTCTAGATTTTGATAATTCATCTTCAAAATCAGCTTGATAAACTAAAAAAGCTTGCCCAACTCGCTGGGAACTTCCTAGATTAAACACTTTGTTGTATAGATATCGTGATCCATTAGAATAGTAAAGTCTTTGGTAAGGACGTCCCAAGTTTTGATGAAAAAAATTGCGTATCCAAGAAGGTAGATTGTACTCATTCCAATCAGAATCGTTATTGAGATCAGCTTCATGTATGTATTGATCCATAATATAATGTACCTAACTCCCACATCTGATGAAATGTAGGGGGGGGAAGGGGGTAGATTTGCCTACTTTCAAGGGGGATGTCATAGGGTATCAAGCTGCTAAATATGGGGGTAGCATAAGGGTATCCACAACTCAAAAATGGGGATAGGATGGGGCTTGATATTCCTATATCTCAAGCATGGCAATTTAGAAAACCGAAGGCAAACATAAAATGCATCTTTGAATGAAAAAAAAAGACACTTTTAACTTTCGCTTTTATCCCATAAGCATCGGTATAATTTTAGCAATAAAAATCATATTGATGTATTTACAATCATCAAAATACAATTACCAAAGGAACATTCTTATGAGCATTGCCAAAAGAGAACAAGAACGATCAGAACTACATAGAACAATATGGGGTATCGCTAATGACCTACGAGGAAGCATTGATGGATGGGATTTTAAGCAGTATGTCTTAGGATTTCTATTTTACAGATACATATCCGAAAATATTACCACATACATCAATGCTGGAGAGAACGAAGCTGGTAATGAATCATTCGATTACACAATGATTGAAGATGATAAGGCTGAAGAGAGTAGGGAAGATATTGTAGCTACTAAAGGCTTCTTTATCTTACCTAGTGAGCTTTTTTGTAATGTTCTTAAAAAAGCAATAAAGAATGAGAAACTAAATGAAACTCTAAAAGATGTTTTCAAAAACATAGAGAAGTCAGCCCAAGGAAGCAGTAGTGAGGATAATTTAAAAGGATTATTTGATGATATTGATGTGAATAGCAATAAACTGGGGAGTTCAGTAGGCGATCGTAATACAAGACTTATCAAACTCATGACAAGTATATCAGAAATGAATCTTGGGAACTATAAGGATAATACAATTGACGCATTTGGAGATGCTTACGAATATCTAATGGGAATGTATGCTAGTTCTGCAGGAAAAAGTGGTGGAGAATATTATACTCCTCAAGAGGTTTCAGAATTGCTAACTCGCATCACTTTGGTTGGTAAGACAGAAGTTAATAAGGTGTATGATCCTGCATGCGGTAGTGGATCTTTACTTTTGAATTTTGCTAAAATCTTGGGGAAAGATCATGTTCGTCAGGGATTTTATGGACAAGAAATAAACATCACTACTTACAATTTGTGTCGCATCAATATGTTTTTACACGATATAGGCTTTGATAAATTCGATATTAGCCTTGGTGACACTCTAATCAGTCCTTATCATAGCGATGATGAACCCTTTGAAGCCATTGTATCAAATCCACCATACTCCATAAAATGGGTTGGTGATAGCAATCCTTTACTGATTAATGATCCAAGATTTTCCCCAGCTGGTATTTTGGCCCCTAAATCGAAAGCAGATATGGCTTTTGTTATGCATTCGTTGAATTGGCTTTCAACCAATGGAACTGCAGCCATTGTTTGCTTTCCTGGTATGCTTTACAGAAGTGGTGCAGAACAGAAGATACGTAAATACTTGATAGATAATAACTATATAATATCAGGAGGGACAAAGCCAAGTTTTGCTTCGATAGAAAGCAAGCAACGGCTTACCTGAGTTTCAAGTGAAGTACCTTCATTAGCCTGTAAAGTTGTGGAAACCCTTGTGTATACACAAATTCTTGGGTTTTGTTGTTCTTTCATATATAATCCTTTGATAGAATCAAGTAATAACTGGAATTTGAGGGTATCATTTATTCATACATGCGATACCCTATTTTGTTAATAAAACCACGATAAAATCAAATATTTATGCAAATAATAGACTACAATATAACAGGTACTCTATTTTATGACATCTTGTATAAAGATTTTAATAAATTTAGCTTTTAGGTATCTATATTTATCATGTGGTCTTCATCAAAAAATCATCATTCTTATTGAAGAGATATAGAAAAAGAAATTTCACCTTTTTGTTGAAAAACTAAAGCTTTAAACCTGTGATCTTATTAAATAGATGTTAAGGCTTCATTACTCTCAACACGAAAACTCCCACCAATAGAAGCTAGGAGTGGTAGGCTTAGAGAGGTTAAAGCATCATTATTCCTAATATCAAAACCCTCACCAACAGAGGCTAGGAGTGGTAGGCTTATAGATGTTAAGGCATCATTATCTT
>Ga0169931_10007804_pt1 | contig 15776 bp, 12 predicted proteins | sample Kivu_15m_20L_FD_129675 | JGI IMG/M metagenome (GOLD analysis project Ga0169931, IMG submission 129675) | Freshwater microbial communities from Lake Kivu, Western Province, Rwanda to study Microbial Dark Matter (Phase II) - Kivu_15m_20L... | ecosystem: Environmental > Aquatic > Freshwater > Lake... | reverse complement strand
TGGATCGCGGCCTTCATCTATTGCTCGGGCGCGGCCCTGCGTCTGGCGCGCTTCAACACCAACATTGGTGTCGTCGACAAGCGCTTCTTCCAGGGCCTGCCGAGCCCCGCGGCCGCAGCGGTGGTCGTCGGCCTGATCTTCGTGATGGAGGACGCCGGTTACCGCAACGCCTTCAAGCTCGACTGGCTGGCCTGGACGGCGCTGGGCGTGACGCTGTTCGCCGGCCTCACGATGGTGACCAACCTGCCGTACTACAGCTTCAAGGTCGTCGGCGGACGGCGTACGGTGCCCTTCGTGGTGATCGTGGCCGTCGCGCTCGGCATCGCCACGGTGAGCGTCCACCCGCCGATCGCGCTGTTCCTGTTGTTCTGCGTCTACGGCGTGTCGGGCTATGTCGTCTACGCCTACCGCAAGGCCAAGGGTGCGCCGGTCAGCGTGATCGCCACGTCCACGGAAGAGCCTGACGAGCGCGGCCTGCACCACTGACTACCGGGCGCCCGCGACGGGCGCCGAGGTCGCTGTGCTACATTCCAAAGAACATGAACGCCATCACTGCTCTGTGCCTAGACCTAGGAGCCGGCTTGCCGCTGGAGAGCTGATCGTTCGCGTTTCATTCGTTCCCGGATCGACGGCCCGCCCAGCGCACAGCAGCGGGCCGTTTTCGTTGGTGAAGTCCGATCCGGCTGCGTGCAAGAAACCAGGAGAAGAACCATGTCCGACAAGCTGATCATCTTCGACACCACCTTGCGCGACGGCGAGCAGTCGCCCGGCGCCTCGATGACGCGCGATGAGAAGTTGCGCATCGCGCGCCAACTCGAGCGGCTGCGCGTGGACGTCATCGAGGCCGGGTTCGCCGCCTCGAGCAACGGCGACTTCGAGGCCGTGCGCTCGATCGCCGCGGCAGTGAAGGACAGCACCGTGTGTTCGCTGGCGCGCGCCAACGACCGCGACATCGCGCGCGCGGCCGAGGCCCTGCAACCTGCGGCCCACTCGCGCATCCACACCTTCATCGCCACCAGCGACCTGCACATGGAGAAGAAGCTGCGGATGACGCGCGAGCAGGTGCATGAGCAGACGCGACTGGCGGTGCGATTTGCGCGCAATCTGTGTGCCGACGTGGAGTTCTCCCCCGAGGACGGCTACCGCTCCGACCCGGATTTCCTCTGCCGCGTGCTCGAGACTGCCATCGACGAGGGCGCGACGACGCTGAACATCCCCGACACCGTGGGCTATGCGATCCCCGAGCTGTACGGCGAGTTCATGCGCCGCCTGCGCGAGCGCATCCCCAACTCCGACAAGGCGGTCTGGTCGGTGCACTGCCACAACGACCTGGGCATGGCGGTGGCCAATTCGCTGGCGGGCGTGATGATCGGCGGCGCGCGTCAGGTCGAGTGCACGATCAACGGCCTGGGTGAGCGTGCGGGCAACTGCTCGCTCGAGGAGGTCGTGATGGCAGTGCGCACGCGGCGCGACTACTTCGGGCTTCAGGTGGGCATCGACGCGTCGCAGATCGTCCCGGCCTCGCGACTGGTGGCCCAGACCACCGGCTTCGTCGTCCAGCCGAACAAGGCGGTGGTCGGCGCCAATGCCTTCGCCCACGCCTCCGGCATCCACCAGGACGGCGTGCTGAAGGCGCGCGACACCTACGAGATCATGCGCGCCGAAGACGTGGGCTGGTCCACGAACCGCATCGTGCTGGGCAAGCTCTCGGGGCGCAATGCCTTCAAGCAGCGACTGCAGGAACTGGGCGTCGAGCTCGATTCCGAGGCCGAGGTCAATGCCGCGTTCGCGCGCTTCAAGGACCTGGCCGACCGCAAGAGCGAGATCTTCGACGAGGACATCATCGCGCTCGTGGGTGACGAGAGCGTCACGAGTGAGCAGGAGCACTACCGTCTGGTGGCCCTGGCCCAGCACTCCGAGACCGGGGAGCGCCCGCGCGCCAGCGTCACCTTTGCCGCCGGATCGCAGGAATTGCGGGCCGAAAGCGAAGGAAACGGCCCGGTCGACGCCAGCCTGAAGGCCATAGAGTCACGGCTGTCGACGGGGGCCGAGTTGCTTCTCTACTCTGTCAACGCCATCACCTCGGGCAGCACCGAGTCGCAAGGCGAGGTCACGGTGCGGCTGCAGCTCGGCGGGCGGGTCGTCAACGGTGTCGGGGCCGATCCCGACATCGTGGTGGCCTCGGCCAAGGCCTACCTCGCGGCGCTGAACAAGCTGCACAGCAAGACCGAGCGGGTGGCGGCCCAGGGCTGAGCCGGCTATTGACGCAGGGCTCGAGGTGAGATCCGCAAGTCGTTGATCTTGCTTCGGGCCAGCCTGTCCCCTACACTGAAGGGCAGATTCGGAGTGGACATGACGGGTGGTGCGACGCTGAGAGGTCTTCTGGCGGGAATGCTGGGCTTGGCACTCTGGGCCGGGCTCGGCGCCGGCCTTCCTGCGGCAGCGCAGGCCCAGGGCTCGGGTGCCGCTCAGAACCGCGCATCGGAGAGGCCTGCGGACGGCAAGGACGGCGGCCGGAGATCGGCTGGTCCGCGCGCGAAGGAGGCCGGCCGAGCACAGCCGCGACAGGCGCAGGCGCGCAAGAAGTCCGGCAACGGCGCCCGTGCCACGGCGGCTCCGCGCGCGCGTGCTTCGGCGCCCGCCCGGGCCCGTGCGGCATCGTCCGTGAGTCGGGTCGCGGCCGTTCCAGCCCGCCCTTCCTTCGGCCAGATGGCCGGTCTGCACAGCACGCCCGACCCGCTTGACCTGCAATCGAGCGTGGCCCTGGTCATCGACAAGGAGACCGACCAGGTGCTGTTCAGCAAGAACTCCGAGGCCGTGCTGCCGATCGCCTCGATCACCAAGCTGATGACGGCGCTCGTCGTGGTGGAGGCCGGCCTGCCCCTGGACGAGCCCTTGACCATCACCCAGGCCGACGTGGACACCGAGAAGGGCAGCCGCTCGCGCCTGCACGTGGGCGCGGTGCTGTCCCGCGGCCAGATGCTGCACCTGGCCCTGATGGCTTCGGAGAACCGCGCTGCGCACGCCCTGGGCCGGCATTACCCGGGCGGCATGCCGGCCTTCGTCGAGGCGATGAACCGCAAGGCCGAAGCCCTGGGCATGCACCGCACGCGCTATGTCGAGCCCACCGGCTTGTCCAGCAGCAACCAGTCCAGTGCCCTCGACCTCAGCGTGCTGGTGCGGGCGGCCTCCGAGCATGCGTTGATCCGTGAGCTGTCGACGGCCAGTGATGCGCGTGTGGCTGTGGGTCGTCGGGAGCTCGAGTTCCGCAACACCAACGGACTGATCCGCAATCCGGAGTGGGACATCGGCTTGCAGAAGACGGGCTACATCTCCGAAGCCGGGCGTTGTGTCGTCATGCAGGCCCAGTTGGCGGGCCGCCAGCTCATCATGGTGCTGCTGGATTCGGCGGGCCGCTATTCGCGCATCGGCGATGCGGAGCGCCTGCGCAGCTGGGTGGCAGCGTCCATTCCGTCTGCACAGGCGGCGCCCTGGAGAGCCACGGGCCGTTGAGGCCCGTTCCTGCGCCTGCCGCTGCGGCCCGTTCCTGCGCCTGTCCTCGAGCGGGCGGGTCGCCCGGCGCTCAGGCCGAGCGGTGGCCCAGCGCCTTGGAGATCTCCCGCGCCGTCGTGCGCAGCTTCTCGGCCCAGGCCTCGTCCAGGCGGTCGGCAGGTGCCGAGATCGACAGACCGGCGATGAGCTTGCCCTGATCGTCGAACACGCCGGTGGCCAGGCAGCGCACGCCGAGCTCGAGTTCCTCGTCGTCCCGCGCGATGCCCTGCGCGCGCACCGACGAGAGCTCGCGCTCCAGGCGGTGGGGGTCGGTGATGCTGTTGCGCGTGTGACCGACCAGCCCCGTGCGCGTGATGTAGGCGCGCACACGCTGCGGGTCGTCCGCAGCGAGGAAGAGCTTGCCCACCGAGGTCAGGTGCAGCGGCGCGCGGCCGCCGACGGCGCGCACGACCTGCATGCCGGAACGCTCGCTGTAGGTGCGTTCGATGTAGACGATCTCGTCGCCCTGCCGCATGGACAGGTTCACGGGCTGCTGCGTCAACCGGTGCAGCTCGCGCATCGGGCTGATGGCGGCCTCGCGCACGTCCAGCCGCGCCTTCACCAGGTTGCCCAGTTCGAGCAGGCGCATCCCCAGGCGGTAGCTGCCCGCTTCCGGGCGGTCGACGAAGTGCCCGATGGCGAGGTCGTTGAGGATGCGGTGGGCGGTCGAGGGGTGCAGACCGGTTTCCTCGCTGATGGTCTTCAGGGGCACCGGGTCCTGGTGCCGAGCCAGCACGTCCAGCAGGGAGAAGGTGCGTTCGAGCACCTGGATGGCGGGGGTCGAGGCTTCAGTCTTGCTCATCGGTGGTTATCACTTGGCGACACCCGATTTTGCATCGCGAAAGCCTGCTGTGGTCAACGGGTTTCGATCTCCAGCCCGGCCGCCGCGCGCGCGGCGGCCTCGCCGCTGCACACGGCGCCTTCCAGGGTGGCCGGGTAGGGCCCCGCCACGAAGTCGGCCGCTGCCCAGAGGCCTGGCGCCACTGCCGCCGGCGGCCGGCGCAGGCCGGCCGCGCAGGCGAACGTCGCCCGCCGTTCGCACACGCTGTGCACGAGCCGAGGGCGCCCGCTGGCAGCGCAGGTGCGCAGGAAGTCGCCCGCCTGGCGCAGCATGGCCGCTTCGGCGCCTTCGAGGCCCTGCGCCATCCAGGGATCGGCCGCGCTGGCGACGAGGGCGAACAGGCCCGGGTGGCCGCTGAGCCAGCCGTGGTCGAAGGCGAACTGGGCCGGGCCGCCGTCCAGACGGGCCATCGGATGGTGTGGCAGCCGCGCGCCGTCGCAGCGCACATAGGTGGTCAGGATGGACTGGTGGCGCAGGCCGGCCGCCAGCCCGGACCATTCGGGCGCATGCGGCCGGGCCAGCCGCGCTGCCTCGGCGGCGGTGCAGGCCAGCACCACCACGTCGAAGGCCTGTCCGTCCACTGCCCAGCCGCCTGCGTGGCGAGCCAGGGTCTGGACACGATGGCGCAGCCGCAGCCGGGCACCGTGCGATTCGAGCCAGCGCGCGGCGGCCTCCGGCAGCAGCCCGCCCAGCGGCACGCGCGGCAGCAGCAGGTCGGCACAGCCGCGCCCGCCCAGCAAGGCGTCCCGGATCACGCGCAGGAAGACGGTGGCACTGGCTTCGCGGGCTTCGGTGTTCAGCGCGGCCACGCACAGGGGCTCGAGAAGCTCGAGGCGCGGCGCGGCTGGCAGCCCGCTGCAAAGGCGATCGACCGTCCAGGCCGGATCGCAGCGGAAGCCCGCGGCAGCCCAGGCGGCGCAGCGGCGCAGCAGGGCCAGACGGTCGGCCAGCGACCAGGTGCGCAGACCGAGCACGGCCCGGGCGAAGCCCAGCGCGGCGGGTCCCGGGGGCAGGCGCAGGCCGCTCCCGTCAGCACCGATCAGCGCCAGCGGCGTGCGCAGCAGGACGCTCGAAGGATCGACCCCGACCTGCCGCATCAGGGCCAGGGTCGAGCGGTAGGCACCGATCAGGATGTGCTGTCCGTTGTCGCCGGCGTGGCCGGCGCGCGCCACCGAGCGCGCCCGCCCGCCCAGCACCGGCGCCATCTCGTGGACGGTGACGGCCAGCCCGGCCTGCACCAGCCCCACCGCGGCCGCCAGGCCGGCCCAGCCCGCGCCGATGACAGCGGCCGTCCGCGTGGCGGCGTCTGGGCCTGCGACCTGGCGGCGGCCGGGGGGCGGGGCCGACGGGTGCGCGCTCAGGCCGACCGCCACTGGGTGCGGGCCGCGATCCACAGCTTGCGCAGCGGCGTCAGGGAGATCCGCTGGTGCAGCACCCGAAAGCCGCCGCGCTCGACCTCGCGCAGCAGCGTGCGGTAGATGTTGGCCATCATGAGCCCGGGCTTCTGCGCCTGTCTGTCCTCGGCGGGCAGCAGCGCCAGGGCTTCGTCGTAGAGCCGGTGCGCGCGTTCGGCCTGGAAGCGCATCAAGGACTCGAAGCGCTCGCTGTAGCCCCAGGGCGATTCGCGCACGAGCAACTCCTGCGCCTTGACGTCGAACTGGCGCAGCTCCGACATCGGCAGGTAGATGCGCCCGCGCCGGGCGTCGTCACCGACGTCGCGGATGATGTTCGTCAGCTGCATCGCCAGACCCAGCCGGTGCGCATAGGCGACGGTGCTCTCGCTGCGGCGGCCGAAGATGTTGCAGGCCACCTCACCGACGATGCCGGCCACGAGATGGCAGTAGCGCTCGAGGCCAGGGAAGTCCAGGAAGCGCGATTGGCGCAGGTCCATCTCGCAGCCGTCGATCACGGCGTCGAGGTGGCGCTGTTCGATGCCGAAGACCGGCGCCAGGGGCATCAGGGCCTGCGTCACCGGGTGCCCGGGCTCGCCACCGAAGGCGCGTGCCACCTCGCTGCGCCACCAGGCCAGCTTGACCGCGGCCACGCCCGGGTCGCTGACCTCGTCGACGACGTCATCGACCTCGCGGCAGAAGGCGTAGAAGGCGGTGATCGCGGCGCGGCGCTGCGGCGGCAGGAAGAGGAAGGCGTAGTAGAAGCTCGAGCCGCTGCGGGCTGCCTTGTCCTGCACGTACTGCTGTGGCGTCATGCGCTGCTCCGCGCAGAAGCGGCCTGGGGCCGCATGGTGAGCGCCCGCCAGGCCAGCGGCACTGCGTCGCGCGCACCGATCACCGGGCGGTGGGCGAGCGTGCGGTAGTCGACCTGCCGGATCTTGTCGAGGATGCGCAGGCCCCCCTGGACCACCAGCCGCAGTTCCCAGCCGGCGCGCCCCGGCAACTGCAGGGCCAGGTCTGCACCGTCCAGCATGGTCTTGCGGGTCCAGTCGCACAATTCGCGAAGCAGCGCCTGGGTCGAAGGCCCGTCGCGCAGCCGGGGTGGGTCGTCCAGGTCGACGCCGTGGCGCTGCGCGTCGGCCATCGGCAGGTAGACACGCCCCCGCGGCAGGTCGACGCTGCAGTCCTGCCAGAAATTGGCCAGTTGCAGCGCGGTGCAGATGCGGTCGGCGCGCGCCAGCGCGCCCGCGTCGCTCACCCCGTGCAGGTGCAGCAGCAGCCGACCCACCGGATTGGCCGAGCGCCGGCAGTAGTCGAGCAGGGCCGAGCGGTCGGCATGGCGTGGATTGCGCACGTCCTGCAGGAAGGCGTCGAGCAGATCCTCCAGCGGCTGGGGTGGGATCGCATGCCCCGCGATGGCCTGTCGCAGAGGGGCGAAGACATGTTCCCAGCGCGGCGACGGTGGCTGCCCCGCGTAGACGCGGCGCAGGTCGTCCCGGTAGGCCAGGAGCTCGGCCTGCCGCTGCTCGGTGGACGCGTCGCCTTCGTCGGCCAGGTCGTCCGCGGTCCGGGCGTAGTGGTAGACGGCCACGACCGCGCCGCGGATGCGGGGCGGACACAGCACCGAGGCGACGGGGAAGTTTTCGTAGTGCGCGACACCCACCCCCCGATTGTCGCGCCCTGCGGCACAGGGCCCGGAGCTGTTGACCTGAAGGCGCGTGCAGGCGCGGGGCGATAAAATGGATGGTTTTCCGCGTCGGGGGCTTGGTCGCAAGCCAGCCTCCGGCAATGTCGGCCTGCGCGGGTGGCGAAATAGGTAGACGCACCAGGTTTAGGTCCTGACGGGGGCGACCCCGTGTCGGTTCGAGTCCGACCCCGCGCACCAGGCGACGAATCCGCAACGAACCCCACAGAGACACGTCCATGTCCGTCAACGTCGAATCCCTCGGCAAGCTCGAGCGCCGCATCACCCTGACGCTGGCGGCGTCCGAGATCGGCAACGAGGTCAAGTCCCGCCTGCAGCGCCTGGCCCGCACCGTCAAGGCCGACGGCTTCCGCCCCGGCAAGGTGCCCATGTCGGTGGTGACACAGCGCTATGGCTACTCGGTGCAGTACGAGGTCATCAACGACCGGGTCGGCCAGGCTTTCTCGGAGGCCGCGAACCAGGCCCAACTGCGGGTCGCCGGCACGCCGAAGATCGAACAGAAGGACGAGGCGCCCGAGGGTCAGCTCGCCTTCGACGCCACCTTCGAGGTCTACCCGGAGGTTCTCGTCGGCGACCTCGCGGCGCGGCAGGTCGAGCGCGTGTCCACCGAGGTCACCGACGCTGCCATCGACCGCACGATCGAGATCCTGCGCCGCCAGCGCCGCACCTTCAGCCAGCGTCCGGCTGCCGAGGGCGCGGCCGAGACCGACCGCGTCACCATCGATTTCGAGGGCAAGATCGACGGCGAGCCCTTTGCCGGCGGCAAGGCCGAGGGCTTCCAGTTCGTCATCGGCGAGGGTCAGATGCTGGCCCAGTTCGATCAGGCGGTGCGCGGCATGAAGGTGGGCGAGAGCAAGACCTTCCCGCTGCAGTTCCCGGCCGACTACCAGGGCGCCGAGGTTGCCGGCAAGGAGGCCGACTTCCTGGTGACGATGAAGAAGGTCGAGGCGGCCCACCTGCCCGAGGTGGACGAGGCCTTCGTCCGCACGCTGGGCATCAAGGAGCCCACGGTGGAGGCCCTGCGCGCCGACGTGCGGCGCAACCTGGAGCGGGAGGTCCGCTTCCGCGTCAATGCGCGCAACAAGGCCGCCGTGATGGACACGCTGCTGCAGGCCGCCGAGCTGGACCTGCCCAAGGCCCTGGTCGAGAGCGAGATGCAGCGCATGGTCGAGTCGGCGCGCGCCGACCTGAAGCAGCGCGGCGTGAAGGATGCGGAGTCGGTGCCCATCCCCGAAGACGTGTTCCAGCCCCAGGCCGAGCGTCGCGTGCGTCTGGGTCTGGTCGTCTCCGAACTCGTGCGTTCGAACCAGCTCCAGGCCAAGCCCGACCAGTTGCAGAAGCACATCGAGGAGATCAGCCAGAGCTACGAGAAGCCGGCCGAGGTGATGCGCTACTACCTGGGCGACCGCCAGCGCATGGCCGAGGTCGAGGCCCTCGTGGTGGAGAACAACGTGACGGAATTCGTGCTCGCTCGCGCCCAGGTCGTCGACAAGGCCCTGCCTTTCGACGAGCTGATGGCGGCGGCGTGAGCGTGGGAAGGAAGAACATCATGAGCGCACTCGACACCACGGGTCTGGGCATGGTGCCCATCGTCATCGAGCAATCCGGCCGCGGTGAGCGCGCCTACGACATCTACAGCCGGCTGCTGCGCGAGCGCATCGTCTTCCTGGTCGGGCCGGTCAACGACCAGAGCGCCAATCTGGTCGTGGCCCAGATGCTCTTCCTCGAGAGCGAGAACCCGGACAAGGACATCTTCCTCTACATCAACTCGCCCGGGGGCAGCGTGAGCGCGGGCCTGGCGATCTACGACACGATGCAGTTCATCAAGCCTGACGTGTCGACCTTGTGCCTGGGCATCGCCGCGAGCATGGGCTCCTTCCTGCTGATGGCCGGCGCCAAGGGCAAGCGTGCGGCGCTGCCGAACTCGCGCGTGATGATCCACCAGCCCTCGGGCGGCGCGCAGGGGCAGGCCACCGACATCGAGATCCACGCGCGTGAGATCCTGAAGACGCGCGAGCAGCTCAACCGCATCTACGCCGAGCGCACGGGCCAGAGCCTGGAGAAGATCCAGTCCGACATGGAGCGCGATTTCTTCATGTCGCCTCCTGAAGCCAAGGATTACGGGCTGATCGACCAGGTTCTCGAGCGACGCCCCGGCTGAAAGCGCGTCCACGGCCCCGTTTCGGGGCCTTTTCCTCGGCCAGGCCGGGTGGGCATTTGGTCTATCATGACCGGCATCCCCCCGGCAACTCCGCGCACAAGCACACCCTCATGGCCGACAAGAAAGGCACCTCGGGCGAGAAGGTCCTGTACTGCTCCTTCTGTGGCAAGAGCCAGCACGAGGTGAAGAAGCTCATCGCAGGGCCCTCGGTCTTCATCTGCGACGAGTGCATCGAGCTGTGCAACGACATCATCCGTGACGAGGCGCCGGCAGAGTCGGCCTCGGGCCGCGCAGCACGCTCCGACCTGCCCTTCCCGAGCGAGATCAAGACCACGCTGGACCAGTACGTGATCGGCCAGGACGTGGCCAAGCGCACGCTCTCGGTGGCGGTCTACAACCACTACAAGCGGCTGAAGCACCTGGGCACCTCGAAGGACGAGGTGGAACTGGCCAAGAGCAACATCCTGCTCATCGGGCCCACGGGCTCGGGCAAGACGCTGTTGGCGCAGACGCTGGCCCGTCTGCTCAACGTGCCCTTCGTGATCGCGGACGCGACGACGCTCACCGAAGCCGGCTATGTGGGCGAGGACGTCGAGAACATCATCCAGAAGCTGTTGCAGAACTGCAACTACGACATCGAGCGGGCCCAGCGCGGCATCGTCTACATCGACGAGATCGACAAGATCAGCCGCAAGGCCGACAACCCGAGCATCACGCGCGACGTTTCGGGCGAGGGCGTGCAGCAGGCGCTGCTGAAGCTGGTCGAGGGCACGATGGCGAGCGTGCCGCCCCAGGGCGGGCGCAAGCACCCGAACCAGGACTTCCTGCAGATCGACACGACCAACATCCTGTTCATCTGCGGCGGCGCCTTCGACGGCCTGGAGAAGGTGATCCAGAACCGCACCGAGAAGTCGGGCATCGGTTTCGCCGCCACGGTGCACAGCAAGTCCGAGAAGCGGGCGGCGGACATGTTCCGCGAGGTCGAGCCCGAGGACCTGATCAAGTTCGGTCTCATCCCCGAGCTGGTCGGGCGCCTGCCGGTGGTGGCGACGCTGGGCGAGCTGACCGAGGACGCGCTTGTGCGCATCCTGACCGAGCCGCGCAACGCGCTGCTCAAGCAGTACCACAAGCTGTTCGCGATGGACGGCGTCGAACTCGAGGTGCGGCCCTCGGCGCTGGGCGCGATCGCGCGCAAGGCCCTGGCGCGCAAGACCGGTGCCCGGGGTCTGCGCTCCATCGTCGAGCAGTCCCTGATGGACATCATGTACGAGTTGCCCACGCTGGACGGGGTGGCCAAGGTCGTCATCGACGAACACATCGTCGAGGAAGGCGCCAAGCCTCTCCTCGTCTACCGCGAGCAGGCCAAGGCCAGTGCCTGAGGCACAACGCCCGCCTTCCCTTGCATTCGCTGCCCCGGGCCCCATGTCGGTCTGGAGAAAGTGAGGAATCCCATGTCAGGTCATCCCGTGCTCCCTGAAGAACCGCTGACGCTGCCGCTGCTGCCGCTGCGCGACGTGGTCGTCTTCCCGCACATGGTCATCCCCCTGTTCGTCGGGCGGCCCAAGTCGATCAAGGCGCTGGAGGCGGCCATGGAGGCCGGGCGCCAGATCATGCTGGTGGCGCAGAAGGCGGCGGGCAAGGACGAGCCCAAGCCCGAGGACATGTTCGAGGTGGGCTGCGTCTCGAGCATCCTGCAGATGCTCAAGCTGCCCGACGGCACCGTCAAGGTGCTGGTCGAGGGCATCCAGCGCGCGCGCACGCAGCGCATCCGCGACACCGGCGAGCACTTCGTCGGCGACGTCACGCCCGTGCCGCCCCAGGGCGAGGGCAGCCCCGAGATCGAGGCGCTGCGGCGCGCGGTCACGCAGCAGTTCGACCAGTACGTCAAGCTGAACAAGAAGATCCCGCCGGAGATCCTGACCTCCATCGCAGGCATCGACGATCCGGGTCGCCTGGCCGACACGATCGCCGCCCACCTGCCGCTCAAGCTGGAGTCCAAGCAGTCGGTGCTCGATCTGTTCCCGGTGTCCAAGCGTCTGGAGAAGCTGCTCGAACTGCTCGAGCACGAGGTCGACATCCTGCAGGTGGAAAAGCGCATCCGCGGCCGCGTCAAGCGCCAGATGGAGAAGAGCCAGCGTGAGTACTACCTGAACGAGCAGGTCAAGGCCATCCAGAAGGAACTGGGCGACGGCGAGGAGGGCGCAGACCTCGAAGAACTCGAGAAGAAGATCAAGGCCGCGCGCATGCCCAAGGACGCGCGCAAGAAGGCCGACAACGAGCTGAAGAAGCTCAAGCTGATGTCCCCGATGTCGGCCGAGGCGACGGTGGTTCGCAACTACATCGACGTCCTGGTCAACCTGCCGTGGGCCAGGAAGACCAAGATCAAGCACGACCTGGGTCACGCCGAGGACGTGCTCAACGAGGACCACTTCGGACTCGAGAAGGTCAAGGAACGCATCCTCGAGTACCTCGCGGTGCAGCAGCGCGTGGACAAGGTCAAGGCGCCCATCCTGTGCCTGGTCGGCCCCCCCGGTGTGGGCAAGACCTCGCTCGGCCAGAGCGTGGCACGCGCCACGGGGCGCAAGTTCGTTCGCATGGCGCTGGGCGGCGTGCGTGACGAGGCCGAGATCCGCGGCCACCGCCGCACCTACATCGGCTCGATGCCGGGCAAGGTGCTGCAGAGCCTGACCAAGGTCGGCACGCGCAACCCGCTGTTCCTGCTGGACGAGATCGACAAGCTCGGCATGGACTTCCGGGGCGACCCGTCTTCGGCCCTGCTCGAGGTGCTGGACCCGGAGCAGAACCACACCTTCAGCGACCACTACGTCGAGGTCGACTTCGACCTGTCGGACGTGATGTTCGTGGCCACGTCGAACTCGATGAACATCCCCCCGGCCCTGCTGGACCGGATGGAGGTCATCCGCCTGGCCGGCTACACCGAGGACGAGAAGCTCAACATCGCCCAGCGCTACCTGCTGCCCAAGCAGCAGAAGAACAACGGCGTCAAGGACGACGAGATGGAGGTCACCGAGGCCGCCATCCGCGGGATCGTGCGCTACTACACGCGGGAGGCCGGCGTGCGCTCGCTCGAGCGTGAGATCTCCAAGATCTGCCGCAAGGTCGTCAAGGGCATCCAGCTGAAGAAGCACGACGGCAAGGTGGTCGTCGATGCCGAGAACCTCAACGATTTCCTGGGCGTGCGCAAGTTCGACTTCGGTCGCACCGAGAAGACCGACCAGGTCGGTCAGGTCGTGGGTCTGGCCTGGACCGAGGTGGGCGGTGACCTGCTCACGATCGAGGCGGCGGTGATGCCCGGCAAGGGCAACATCATCCGCACCGGCTCCCTGGGCGATGTGATGAAGGAGTCGGTCGAGGCGGCGCGGTCGGTGGTGCGTTCGCGTGCCCGCCGCCTGGGCATCAAGGACGAGATGTTCGACAAGCGCGACATCCACATCCACGTGCCCGACGGGGCGACGCCCAAGGACGGCCCGAGTGCCGGCATCGCGATGACGACGGCCTTCGTCTCGGCGCTCACCGGCATTCCGGTCCGTGCCGACGTGGCGATGACGGGCGAGATCACGCTGCGCGGCGAGGTCACGGCCATCGGCGGCCTGAAGGAGAAGCTGCTGGCGGCATTGCGCGGTGGCGTCAAGACGGTGCTCATCCCGGAGGAGAACGTCAAGGACCTTCAGGACATCCCCGAGAACGCGAAGAACCAACTCGAGATCGTGCCCGTGCGCTGGATCGACAAGGTGCTCGAGGTGGCGTTGAAGGCCGCCCCGTCGCCCCTGCCCGACGAGGAGGCGCCCGCCGCGCCGGTGGTGTCTGCCGAGGTGCCTGCAGCCGCGGTGGCGATGCCGGGCACCGACGCGCTGCCACATTGAGGATGGTGCAGACTCCCTCGCAGCGAACGCGCAGAATTGCGCTATACTGCGAGGCTCACGCGGGAATAGCTCAGTTGGTAGAGCGCAACCTTGCCAAGGTTGAGGTCGCGAGTTCGAGCCTCGTTTCCCGCTCCATACAAGGTGGCTGCCAAGGCCACGAAAAGGGAAGCAGTCGCTTCCCTTTTTTCTCGGCATGACCCAGGCGCGGTAGCAAAGCGGTTATGCAACGGATTGCAAATCCGTCCAGCCCGGTTCGACTCCGGGCCGCGCCTCCAAGAAATCCGTTTCAAATCAATAGGTTAGGAAGCCCGGTTCGCCGGGCTTCTTCGTTTTGCGTCTGGCACGGGCGCACCTCTTCGAGGTGCATGTCTCTCCCGTGAGTTGGTCACAGCGAACGAAGCAAAGCCCAACCGCCGGATCCTACTCCTGCGCGTTGAGCCTGGTCACGCACGATGACCAGCTGTCGCCCAAGCACGTGCGGGAATGGCTGTCCATCCACGAGGAGATCGTGCACACCACGATAGAGATCCAATGCTGCGCATCGACGTGAAGGCTTCGGGCCGATCGAAGGTATCCGAGCACCGAGGACCAGGTCGGTCCGCATGTCGGGACCTTTCGTTCAATCCGTGACGTCCGCCAGGCCGAAGGCATACGAGTCCATGGCCAGCATGCCGTAGGCGATGCCGCCTTCGATCACTTTGGCAGGCAGCGGGCCCTCGCCCCCATCGGCAGCGCCCGCGGCCACGAGCAGGGGCCAGAAGTGCTCCGTGGTCGGGTGCGCACGGCGGGCGTCCGGTGCATCGTGCAGCGTGCGCAGCAGGCGTGTCCAGTCGCCCTGCTCGACAGCCTCGCGCACCCAGGCCGAGAAGGCCTGGACATAGGGCTCATCCGCTGCGCGCGCACCACGGAACTCGTGCAGGTTGTGCGTCAGGCTGCCCGAGCCGATGATCAGCACGCCCTCGTCGGCCAGCGGTGCCAGCGCCTGCCCGAAGGCCCAGGCGCTCTGGGCATCCAGCCGCGACGGCAGCGAGACCTGGAAAGTCGGCACGTCGGCGTCCGGGAACAGGTGCATCAGCGGCACCCAGGCGCCATGGTCCAGGCCGCGCTGCGCGTCGGCTTGTGCCGACCAGCCGGCGCGAGTCAGCTGCTCGACCGTGCGCCGGGCCAGTGCTTCGTGGCCCGGCACCGGGTACTGGAGCCGGTACAGCGCCGGGTCGAAGCCGCCGAAGTCGTGGATGGTCTCCGGCTGAGCGGTCGTGCCCACGCGGGGCGACGGCGTCATCCAGTGCGGCGAGACCACGAGCACGGCCTGCGGCCGGGGCAGCCGCCTGCCCAGCGCCGCCAAGCGCGGGCCGGCCAGGCCGGGTTCGAGCGCAAAGGTGGGCGCCCCGTGCGAGATGAAAAGACTGGGCAGGCGTGACATCAGCGTTCTCCCGTGATCGCGTGGTCCACAGACAGGCGCCCCGCACCGCTGAACATCAGCGACAGCGACGCCGCGAACAGTGCGAGAGCGTATTCGTAACCGCCCTTGTCCATGAAGAAGCCCTTGCTGAAGTGGACTGCGAAGATGGCCACCAGCATCGTGAAGGCCAGCGAGGCGGCTGCCGGGCGCACCAGCAGGCCGACGATCAGCGCCAAGCCACCGAAGAACTCGGCCGCCCCCGCCAGCAGCGCCATCAGGTGGCCCGGATTCAGGCCGATGGAGCCGAAGAACTGGCCCGTACCTTCCAGGCCATCGCCGCCGAACCAGCCGAAGAGTTTCTGCGCGCCGTGCGCGGCGAAGATGATGCCCACAGGGACGCGCAGGGCCAGGGCGCCGGCGCCGTTGTCGGTGGCCAGCATGCGATTGACGATCGGGTTGCTCATGGGGTGTCCTGGGGTGGAAGCAGCGGTGTGCTGCGGTGAGGAGGACTGTAGAAGCCTCGAATAAGTAGATAAATAGTCGGAGTCTGGAAGTTCTATCCTGCAATTCGGGACAATCTACCCGTGGACAAGTTCGAGGAAATGCAGGCCTTCGTCGCTGTCGTCGACGCCGGCAGCTTCGTGCGCGCGGCCGACGCGCTGGACATCTCCAAGACCGCCGTGTCGCGCCTCGTGGGCGATCTGGAGGCGCGGCTGGGCACGCGGCTGCTGCACCGCACGACCCGCAGGCTCTCGCTGACCCCGGAGGGCGAGGTCTTCCACGAGCGCTGTCGTCAGGTGCTGGACGATGTCAACGAGGCCGAGGCGGAGCTGACGGCGC
>Ga0169931_10007803_pt1 | contig 15779 bp, 9 predicted proteins | sample Kivu_15m_20L_FD_129675 | JGI IMG/M metagenome (GOLD analysis project Ga0169931, IMG submission 129675) | Freshwater microbial communities from Lake Kivu, Western Province, Rwanda to study Microbial Dark Matter (Phase II) - Kivu_15m_20L... | ecosystem: Environmental > Aquatic > Freshwater > Lake ... | reverse complement strand
GATGTGGATGTTTTGGCATTTGTAGATTTAAATCAACCGGAACAAAGTTTTTCAACCTATTTGAATCATACCTGTCCACATGAAAATGCAGTCGAAACCTTGAAGACTCTACTATTAAAAATCGGAGAAAGTTCTGATAAGGTTGCATGTATCGATCTACCCTATCCTGCGTTTCAAGTATTCCATGGAGACTTTCTCGTCGCTCGACCAACTATATTAAGATCCTATGGCCAATGGCTTACACTCGTCGCTCAAAGTTTGGAGAAGGTGACGCTATCGGATGAGAAAGAGAAGTCGTTGAATCGATCCGTATCAACTTCTTCTCCCTCCTGCTTATTATCACAATCTCATTTATTAGCATCCCATTATTTCAATGCCAACATGAGGAAGATTATAACAAATAAGGATTACCAAAAGATGATTGAACCTGATCCGAATCATGCATGTATAAATAAGTGTGCCAAGGAATTCAACAATGTGACTTTGATGGGTTTACAGAAGTAAGTACAATGTGCATGGAGATGGAGTGTACTACACGACTGTTAATTATGTTTTCATACAAGTATTTTCATGTGTGTATGGTTTTTTTTTAAAACAAAGTGCTACACGAACAACAAGACCATGGAATCAATCATTATCATCTATTGTCTTCATTTTATGTCATGATAAAGAGTCTTCAGCTGTAGCGACAAGACAATTCTCAACTCAATTTCCTTGGGCATATGCTTATTTTATTCCCTCTACCTATTACTTTGAGACATATTTCTACTCTCATATACTTGGAACAATAATGGATGACATGAAACTATTCTCTAGCAATACTAATAATAATATATCATGGATTGGTTCTCTATCCTGGAAGGCTGATGAAAAGACCAATTTGGCTGTAGTTAATTACATGATCACCGATCTTGCTCTCAATTCTTATGATGTATTAGGATTTTACGATATGGATGATAGTGTATGGGAATTAACTGAAGTTTTTCATCCTGGTATGATGGAAACAATGGTTTACATGTTACAAGGAGTCGGTGAAAGTACATCCGATATTGAAAAATTGAAACTTGGAAAACCTGCTTTCCAGAATTTCTTTGGTACTTACTTTGTTACTCGTCCAAGGCATATGAAAGGCTATATAGATTGGTTATCTAAGATAATACGTTTCATGACTACAGATCGTAAAGCACAAAATATGATGTGGAGTAATTCAGGATATGGAGGTAACATGGACGCTGCCAAGAAAGTCTTTGGATTATCTTATTATCCAATGCATCCATTTTTAGGTGAACGCTTTGTTCAGTATTATTTCAATGTACGTGGTTTTAAAGTCATGTTAATGAGTGATTATCGAACCATGAAAGGAATTTGAGTGAAGGAAAATTTGTAAAATAATATTTCATTTTATTCGCCTAGGACTTGAACGAATTTGTGCTGAGGAGTAACAACTATCTACGCACTAATGGTTCGACAGGCAGACAGACCCTATACGTTAATTGACAATTGACACGTCTCGGTTGCCGATGCGCAAAATACATTTCCGTCTATTGATTCCTTTACTCCTCGAGGAATTCATCATGACGATGTTGATACGAGACTTTAACCTTGATGCATATATAGAGACACTCAAGACAGGCGAATGCGTCTCGGAGACTGCACTGAAACGTCTCTGCACCTTAGCGTCTGAACTATTAATGGAGGAGTCCAATGTCCAACCTGTCGCTTCGCCTGTCACCGTCGTTGGAGATTTACATGGACAATTTTATGATTTACTTCACTTACTTTCGCCAGAAACAGGTGGTTCACCACCAGATACATCATACATTTTCCTTGGTGATTTTGTAGATCGTGGACATAATTCTGTAGAGACCTTAACTCTGCTCCTGTGTTTAAAAATTAAATATCCGCAACATGTGACACTTTTAAGGGGGAACCATGAAAGCCGTCAAATTACACAAGTGTATGGCTTTTATGATGAATGTATGCGTAAATATGGTAACGCTAGTGTATGGAGACATTGCACGCAATGTTTTGATTACTTTACCATTGCAGCACTTGTAGATCATACTGTCTTATGTGTTCATGGGGGTTTGTCACCGGAAATACGTACGATAGATCAAATACGAACCATTGATCGGCAACAGGAAATTCCTCATGAGGGTGCCTTCTGCGATCTTGTGTGGAGTGATCCAGAAGATATTTTATCTAGTAACTCATCCCCGCCATGGCAAGTGTCACCCCGTGGTGCTGGATATTTATTTGGATCCCAAGTAACAGATGAATTCAATTATATCAATCATTTATCATTAATTGCTCGAGCACATCAATTAGTCATGGAGGGGAAAAGATATCATTTTCCAAATAAAAATCTTGTCACTGTCTGGTCAGCACCCAATTATTGTTATCGATGTGGAAATGTTGCTGCTATACTCATGTTGGGTGAAAAGAAACATTCCGATTTGAATAGTGTATCCGTATCATCGTCGTCCAATCGATTTGAAGAACATGAAATAATAGAAGTCGATGGATCCGTCCCTGGTACTATACGTCAAAGCTTTAAATATTTTCATGAAACTGAATATTCTATGCATGGTCCCAAGGGAGAAGAACGTACTCAATTAGTACCATACTTTTTATAGAAGGAAATAATAATAATAATGGTAAATCATAAATAACATACGTCATATGCTTTTTTTATTATGATATTCTTGCTTTTTCTAATAGTTCAGGTATATCCACACTAAATACTCTATCCATATCCTTTACCATACGTTTATCCAATTTAGGAAATTCAGATAAATCTTTAATTTCCAACAATGCTTGACGTAAGGGTTCTACGGGAGGGAAGTCCCCCCGTGGTAATTCATATCGTCTAGCACACATGATCAGTTCCCGGTCCAGTCGATCAATCAATCGTCGTTGTTTCTCCTGTCTTCCCCATGGACTATAAGGCATTTGTTTCCTTAGATAATGTATAATATATGCATGAACCTTGACACTCCGAGCACGTTTGACTAATTCATTGATACGTCTCATCACTGCATTTTGTGGTAGGGATGCAATATCCTTAAATAAATCCAACTTTTCACGATATAATAAGGTAGCCTGTTCCTTATTTTGTAAGGGTGCATCCCATAAACTACAAACAAAGACACGACATACTTCGGGTGTTAACATGACCTTTCCCAATCCCCACATAAGTGCACCATATACTCGGAGTAATTGTTGTGTACTCACACCATCTGCTTTATTCAATACCACACGGATCTTATCTTGATGAGGTTTTAACATTTCAATGACACGTTTTAATTCATCAGATATATCTAATTTGTGTGCATCAAACATAATAATAATTAAATCGGCTCGTTCAGCAAACCATTTCATAACGGCATCATAATCATAATTCCGTCCCATACTCCCTTGTTTTGAACCAGATAATATTCCAGGTGTATCCACAAGTGTTATATTTTCTAAAATCGGTGCATCGACTAATTCAATGCCCTCGAATCGGGATAGGAAATTATTCCCCATGGGTGATAATCCACGAAACGGACGATCCCCCTGAGAACATAATGCAGCTCCTGGTATCACCTTATCCCCACCCGGTTGTCGTCCTTGGAGGATACAAGTAAATCGATCTGTGGTAGGTTCAGGTCCGATACGTATACCTGGAAAATCACGTCCTAATAAATATTGTATAAAGGATGTTTTTCCTACCGAGTATTGTCCTAATAATAAAACCATTGGCTTAGCATCAAAGTCTGAGGGTGATAAGGGTGGAGAATGGAAATGACCATATTTAGAAGATAATTCCAGGGGTAAAATCTTTTTACGATATAATCGTTTCAATCCAGCGTAGATCAAATCTTTATTAAATTGATTAAGATCTAAGGAGGAGGATGAAGTAGGTGAAGGTGGTGAGATATTTTTGGATACTGGATCATCCTCGGATGGAGGATCATCATGTCTTTTTGCAAAGGCTGCAGTAGTATCATATGAATTATGATTATTATAAGTACCACTTGGTAGAGGAGGTGGAGGTAAGGGAGTATCGTCCTCATTGTCCGGTAAGGGCGGTTCAGGATCAAACATGTCTGGTTCTAATAGGGTAGGATCTGTTGGGGGTCGTGGTAGTGTTGGTGTTGACGATGCCTCCCATGAATTTCTTGAATTTATTTGTGAAGGATCTACGGTATTACCTTGTGATGAATGGAAATTAGGATTGTGGATATCTGGAGTAGGATAGGATGAATAAGTGAGAGGATTGGGTGGATATCCCTGTTGCAGTTGTGATGATGATGAAGGTTGTGTATAATAGGTCATGGGTGTTCCTCTTGCTTGTTGTTCTTGTTCTTGGTTTGGATACTCTACGGATACGGTTGATGAGGATAGACTGTGTTGCGGAGGTATGCCACGAGGGTCCATGAAACCTTGTCTGCTATTCATACTCTGTATACCAGAAGGTATCTCAGTGCGCTGTTGTTGTTGTGGCTGTTGCTTGGAAGGATGATATCTAAAATTATGAAATCCCTTTCCATTGTGAAGGGGCTCGTCATCGTCATCGTCTGGATCAGCCATAAAATCAGCAGCAGCTGCTGCCCCACCTCTTATGTTGATGGATACATACTGTGTGATTTTCGATGCATGTCGAATCAATGGGATTGATGATGGAATAGTGTTCAAACTTCGACTGTCTAAACAATATGTGTATGGACGATACCAGGATATTATAATGTTGAGCATACATAAGATGACAACTCCGTAGTAGCCATTGGTAGTAACACTGTAACTTAAACAGTATTTAAATCGAGAATGAATCATTTTTTCAAGACTTACTACTTATACTTGAGACTTTTGATATTCTTGGGTACAGATTCGGTTCTGATTAATGTTTAGCTTGGATGGGCCAAAGGTCAATCATGAATATATCTGACAGCGCGTTGTGATGCTACTATAATAATATAGGCTTTCAATTGAATGTGACATCCAACAATACTCTAATGACCAAACAAACGACCAACGGCCATCATCAAACAACAACAAGAGCGCAGGCGCAAGAAATGAAAGGTATGGTGTAGTGATAGGGCTACTTAATTCGGAAGGATATTGTTGTAGCCAGAGGGCTAATATTATAACACGTCAGCCTTACTGTACAGTATTTCTTATTTCCGCCGCGGAAGAAAAAAAAACGATGATCGATAGTCTATTTTTGTGTTCTTCATTCATATCCATGTCCGTTCTGTCTAGTATGAATAAAGTAACAGGACTGTACTGGTTCACATGATTTCTCACATGTCATGTTACATGCCTATGTGGCTATTTGTAATCCTAGTCAGTAGTCTGTCACGTGATTTGTATCATATTTCTGCATTCACATCCCTGTCGGTTCAGAAACGACATTTTCATAGGCATCTTAGGCGATTGCAACATGATCCATCATTATCATCGACACTTACAGATACACCGACATCCTCCTCCTCTTCTAACTCTACTTCTACTACTACTGCTCTTGAAAATGTTTACACATCCACCTTTCAAAGATTAGCCTATCAAACGCTGGAACTACTGATCAAGTCTGATTTCCGAAGAGATGCAATATCCAATCAACAGGGGACGAATACAGAGAATATTTCTGCAGGATCCTCGGCTACCAATTGGATTGATGAAAAGAGTACACTCAAATTAGTTCAAACACTCGAAAAAGTTACATTACCTATTTTTATACAACCCAATCATAAATCTCAAATACAATGGTTACACCAATATCAAAGGATAAATGAATTATCCCTTCGGGGGTTGGATCGGGATACAGCTCAATCATGGTTACGATGGTTTCAACAAACACCGGAACCTATGATCATCGATTTTACACATTCATTTCGTACCATGGCACAAGATTTGTTATTGGAAGATGGACCATTACAAAAGTTATTTTCTTTATTACAATCATCTGTGACTTTAGATAATCAAAACGCACCCAATGAAGAAGGACAAGGAGAAGAAGAACTACAAAAACAATCCAATACTACAATATCTAAAATGTGGAATCATTCTATATTTCAAAGATTAGGATGTAAAATGTATATATTACCCTCGGGTACAACATTACAAGATTCATTCATTGAACCTACAGGATCCATTCTGTTTGGAAAATTATTGTATGGAGGTGTTACACGATATCGGATCTTACCCATGTCTACATCATCCAAGAAATCGTCATCAGTCCGTCGAGCTGGGGAACAAACGGTCATCAAATCATCGTTTTATGAACAAACACCTGTTTGGATACAATATGGTGGTATGGAACGTAAATATCAAGCTTTAGATATAGGTTCAGCAGCTATTATAGAAGTTTTTGTTTTACCCTTGGGAAAAGATATGACAAGTCATACATCCTTCGTCAATACACCATCAGGAGGAATACCCTCCCATACGAGGGGTTTATCCTTGACAAGGAGTATAGTGGTAGACAATATACCTTGGAATCCAAATCAAATATTTTTTAATTTACCTAATGCAGATGACATTTTCAATAAACAAGAAGAAGAAGACGAAGACGACAATAATTCACAGGGGAAAAATCTAGGAATATATTCACCCATGAATTTATCTGGTAAAAATCGAAATGATGCCTTTGTTTCGGATTTTACAAATGCTGTGGGTGGATTACGACCCCAAATTGATCAAATTGTTCGTCGAGTGTTAGATGGACGTGTCATCCGTCCAGCTGAAGATGATGATGAGACTTATGTCGGTGATTTTAACTCACTTTACAACACATGGACAACAACTTCATCATCCAAGTCCCCAACCCTTTTACAACAAGTTTCCTTGGAGGCAGAGGAATTAATGGCCTTGGGTTTACAACCAGTTCGTGGTTTACTATTATATGGTCCTCCTGGTTGTGGCAAAACAGCCTTGGCTAGACAAGTATCCAAGGCGTTACGGGCTCGTAAACCCAAAATTATTTCAGCTCCAGAATTATTAGATCGATGGGTAGGAGGGAGTGAAAAGTTAATCAGAGACTTATTCGCAGATGCGGAAGCTGAATTGGCGCTATGTAATGGAGATGCTACTCTAAGTGCACTACATGTAATTGTTATTGATGAGATTGATGCAGTATTTCGGAAACGGTCTGCGGGAGAAGACTCTGGAGAAGCTACTCGATCATCGGCGGTAAATCAAATCTTGGCCAAATTAGATGGTGTAAAAGCTATACCCAATGTTTTGATTATAGGGATGACCAATCGAAGAGAATTACTCGATGAGGCGTTACTTCGACCTGGACGGCTGGAGGTACAAGTATATGTCCCACTTCCAGATAAGGAAGGAAGACGAGAGATATTACAAATTCATTTCGATGCACTTCGAAGACGAGGAAGATTAAGTAAGCCAGTTATCATGGCCATAGATGGTGTAAATACCCCAAGAGATGATCAGTTGGATGAATCATCATCATCGACAACTCATCGTCACAAACTTTACGTCAAGATGATAAAGAGTAAATTGTTCAAACACTGGTTTGGACGAATACCTCACGTTCTTACTTCATCTTTTGATTTATCATCGGAATCTGTAACGGGAGGGTTTTCGGGTGCCGATTTGGCAGGTCTTGTCCGATGTGCAGGATCTCATGCCTTGGCACGGTTGAGACGGAATGGAGAGGGTGTAGAAAATCTATTAATTACCATGGATGATGTCAAGGCAGCTTTAAAGGAAGTTAAGAAGTAAATATAGATGTTAAACATGTATATGCACAGTATACCATTCACAGTCTCTTTTGTTTTTGTCTAGCTATACTTTGGCGCCAACTGTTGATATAGTACTTGTATTATGACTCGATCCACCTCCAATGACTCTCTTGGACTCAAATACAGAAAATACTTCACCAAGAGCATTATTTAACAAAAGACCTGTATTACTTTTAGCCATTTCAGCAAGTAATCGTTTCATGACAATGTCAGCGAGTACATCTATACGTTGACCTATAGCATGGATTCCATCTTCATCTAAATTCTTGGATGGTGGACATAAATCCATACTTGTTAATATGACTTCTTTAACCAATACAGGTTTACTCCAACCTGTGGTATCCATTCTTGTTATAGAATCTTGTTTTGAGGATGCAATACTCGTATTGCTGTTGTCGGTATTCATGTTCGTGGTAGATGTAGAACTAGGTGTCGAACGATTGGAAAAAACGTCCTTGGTAAACACACGAACTTCACGAAAGGTAATCCGACCAATACGAAATAAATCATAATTGATAATGTCCCATCCTACTTTCTTCGGTGGTGGTTTGGATATATTATCTACCACCTTTTTCATATCCATTACATTTTGTTCCACCACTTTCCCTACTTGTTTAATCACTTGTAATCCTTCTTTGGCAATAACCCCCATACTTTTGGTAGTTAAAGTATTACTATTCTGTTGACTGTTGGTACTATCCCCAGAATCACTCTTTATGTAGGATGGATGAATCGAGGAAGAATGTGTAGCTACAGGAGATGCTGATGCTGCTCCAGTCGAAGTGGAACGATCTGAAACTGTAAGGAATTGTTTCAAGTGACTGCGAAGAAAAGAAACCCAGATACAATGTATGTTTATATCAGTCCATATACATAAGGCGACAGTATCGGTTATATCTCGAAACACATACATACCTTACAAAACCATCCTTTTGATTTTTCAAGACAGTAGAAATACCTTTTCCTTCATTAACAGCTTTACTAATATTGGATACTGCACCCATCATATGATTGAGTATTTCATTTGCCGTTTGTGTGGATGTTGAGTCATCTGCTACTCCAACAGTTGTAGTAGTAGTAGTAGTAGTAGTAGTAGTAGATGAATTCTTTTTTCCAGTGGGTGAAGTAGTGTTTATCGTTGTTTTACTATCCAAGGTAGACAATCCATCTCCTGTATGATTATTCCTCGATGGAAATAAGGCTATCGGAGAGATTGTTCCCCCTGACGACGATACAGCCGTTGGACTCATCTTCGCTTCACCAATATACGATGAGGTAGCAGCCTTGTTCAAAATGGCAGTGGGTGATGAATGATTGGATGATGATACAGATGATACTAGATTCGTTGTTGTTATCGGCACTACAGTTGTACCACTACTCTCACTGACTTTATGTAAAGAAGCCGTATTCGTTAAACTATTCATAATTGGAGTTGGATCGGGTATATCTAAACTATCATCCAACAAATGAAAATTAAACACATTTCTACGTTTTTCAACAAAAACTTGTACATCTTCCATTTGTATCGTATAAATCTCTCTCAGGGGTATATTCTTGAAAAGTAAAAGAAATTGAAATAAATTTGGATATTCTTTCGATCCCTGGGATGATAAGGATATCATGGTACGTTTAGAGGTTGTACATTCCATTCCCTGGATATGAAATAATTTCTTTATGACATGTAGGATTCCATCTGGAAGATTTAATACGGAATATAGATTGAATGTAACCTGTGTTTTTCCTATTCGTGCAATCAGAGGTGAATCCCATTGCCATTCGTTTCGTTGTGGTGTGTGTATGACTGCATCATGAATGATAATAGTACTGGAGGAAAGAGAGGTAAAGAATATATATTCCACATTGGCGATGGTGACTGTTGCACCATTACAAATTTTACTTAATTCCGTTTCAATGAAACGATGTATGAAGCGATGTATCATGCCGTATTTATAGAGACCTATGATAGTAAGGGTCATGATTATGCACATGTTACGAAGACAAGCTACAATAAGTTCAATCCATCGAAATGGCGTGAGAATGAAAAGGGAATACAGTTTATAAAGGGGAGTGAATAGGATCATTGTTTCAAAGGTTGCATGTATGTGAGAAAGGAATGAATAGCACAGAGATATATATCAAGGCGATAATATGCCCCTTTCAGGAATTACTTTAGGTAAACTTTTTCTTGAAACGGAACCGGGACCCCGGGACCGGACTCCCGGCGGACGGACTCTATCTCTTCTCATCAATCAATCATCAAACACATGGGCAGACGGGCAGACGTTCCTTTGTTTTTTTACAGAGGTAGGCTACTGTACTGTATCGGAGTGCTCTCCACAGCAAACTGTTTATCAAAGGTAAAAAACACTGTTGTCAAAGGTAAAACCCTCCATTCAATGACGAATTATAGACATGATGTTTTCAATCAATCATACAGCTATCGCCTTCTCCTCCAAGAATTGTTCCTAATGAATAGGACAAAGCAATCAGTAAGACGGGCTTGAATACTGAGAGCCTTGGTTCCGATGCAATCTTTAAAAACTTATATTCATATTATAGTTACATGAAAAATGGCCGTCAAGTTCTTTTCCCCTACATATTAATATTTACAGAGATTTACTTGGTTAGGCTACGCTTGACATTACAAAGGACAGAGCTTAGAGGAACCAGACAACCTCATCCGTCATCTTTACTATTATATTCACATTTTTGAAAAAAGCAAGGAATGCATCACGATGCTTGATTTCATTAGAAACGTTACAAACCCTCTACACAGCATAATGTTCAGCTTGTGAGAAACAGTGTTTATGTACTGGACATACATTTGATCCAGATGAAACTCGACAGCCCTTTTGAAATTGCATAACCAGCCTTTTAAAAAAAAGTCACTTCACGAAACTTCTATTATTATTATACTCATGAAACTCGTGGGATAGCTTAGGACAGAAGTTCAGTCCCTCCATTCAAGGATGACAGCTCCAGTGAAGCATGGTTACCTTTGTATATATATATACAAAATTCATTCTTCTTCCGTGCAGTCCCACGAATTTCATCTAAATGAACATTCTTCTTCCGTGCAGTCCCACGAATTTTATCTAAATGGACATGTGACCGTGTAAAATAAACGTGTTGTTGAGAAATCACTCTTATGCATTGTATACTTTTGATTGTTGAGGTTCTCATCTAAAATCGAGAAGTCGTCGTTCCGTGTTCTGGTGGTACGAAGAATTCGCGTAGGAGCGAATTGAATATTGTGAATTTTAGTACATTCTTCTTCGTTATTTGTGACCTGACTCTCTCTCCATCTCTACTGCCATCGCTATCTTTCTCACGTCATGTCACAAAGAGGTGGTAAAGCTAGCGGGGTGTCAGTCTGCGTTTCATGTTTGGATGAGGGTGTGGTCTTCAATTGCAAAGGAGAGGGAGGTATGTGTCTTTACAAGCTTTGCGCGAGCTGCATTCGACTTTCTTTTGACGATACGAGCGGAGCCAGCAGTTCATTCTGCCCCATGTGCAGAACCCCCTCAGCTCTCGAAATGATTGGAGCTGTCTGTGGTAAAGGAGCTATCATCGCAATTGAGGAGAAGCTAAGAGAAAAAGTCGAATTTCAGTGTCAAGCTGAAAACAAAAGGAAGGAAGCTTCAAGGTAAGATGATTGTCCGAGCCTCATCTCTCATAACCTGTAATCATCATCTGATCCATAAGTTTATCTTTACTAAAAATTTTGAAGGATAAATGCCAATGAAATCACTGTAAGAGCCAGGCGAATATACAACGATCTCGCGAACAAGCTGAATCTCCGATGTCCGCGATGCGAGACAGCTTTCCATGATTATGACGGTTGCAATGCCTTGAGATGTGCTACTCCCCTCTGCCAGGCTGCATTTTGTGCTATTTGCCTCAAGGACTGCGGACGCGATGCTCATGAGCATGTCAGAGGGGCTCATCAAGGTGGTATGTACGATAAAAACGCATTCCACACAAGTACAAAGATTCGTACACAAGAACAAATTGGTATTCTAATGAACAGCCTTGCCCACGAATCGTTTGAGCTCAGGCAGCTAGTAATGAATCATATTGAGAAAGCAAAGCTAATGGATGAGTCGACGAATGTCTCTACAAGGACAACTACGTTCTTGGAGAAGACTAAAGCGTATCTTTTTCTTGCTGTCGGGTCCGATCGCCTAGCCATATTGAGTGATTCAATAGATTATCGGCGTGAACGACTCACTCGAGAACATATATCTCCGAGGTGTATAGTCCCAAATCAATATCGGCTTTCGCTGAATCATATCGAAAAGGACGTTTATCGAATACGGCTTGAGATGAATATTCTTCCAGGCGAAAACCACTGGATCCAAATTAATGATATTGAAGCTCACTTCAACGAAAATCCCAAGATCGAGTCGCTTGTAAATGTATCTCAAGCACTTCGTTGTGCAGTTATTGCGTTTGACGGAGAAACAACGCTCTATCAATCCTCTAGAAGCGCAGGGCGAAAAGTCGCAAACGACGAAGTCTGCATCCGACTTCAAGCCATTGACCACCATGGTCACATCATGGACGATGACGGGGTACATCGTAATCATTCTGTCCACATGAATATAATTGGCCTGAATCAAAACATGAGAATGCTTGAACTAGAAAGATATGTCAAGGAAACCCCTGCATCAGAACTCATGTTCGAGCCCCTGCAGCATTTAATTGGCTTGAATACACCAAAGCCATTAATCTTTGACATGGAAATGGAAGCACCGACTAGTTACCTGGATTTGAATGAGGATCAAAAGAAAGTAGCCCACCCACTGTTCCTGAGGACAGCAATGGAAATTGCAGGACCGCCTGGTACAGGCAAAACAAAAACGATCGTTGAGCTTGTCCGGGGGATCCTGCAATGCACGAGATATGATGTACTAGTGCTCAGTGAGCGAAACGGCGCGATCAATGCAGTAGCAGAAAAATTCAAGAACGAGTCTATTAATATAAATGCAAAAAAGATAATAGATCTAGATGTTTGGCAATCCGTGATGACTTATGGGGCAGGCGATACCATGGGAGATTGTACCAAATTATTCACTCTAGAAGAGAAACTTAAGTAAGTCTCTGCATGAGTTGCTCATATCCATTTGATACTTTATGCATCAAATAAGATGGCTTCATCTTACTTTCTTCTTCTTTCAAAAGATATCACCCTGAATTAGTTTCTTTACAAGAAAGACGTGCTATGCTCACTGCCGCTTCAAAGAACCTCACGGAAGCCCTTCGCATTAAGGTCTCTGAAATAGTGCAATGCTTCGGTTGTCATTTCAACGAAAATTCCGCTGCCATCAGGAGTAAAGCAATTATGACAGACCCTGATTTGTCATCGCCGCATTGTGTAATTGATGCTGTTGTACTGGCCACAGAGGATATCAAGAATTTGCTTGAGAGGACTGCTGAAAAAGGTTCTAAATACGTTTTCGAGCAAGACGTTTCCAATGTAATTATACGTCACAGTACTCTCCTGGGACGATTAGTGTACATCCTTACTGATTCCGAGCGACATAATAAGAACAGTGCTCCGTGGGATGCAAAGGAAGCAACAAAGCGCCTACGCTACATTCTAGACAAATTTAGCAAAGTTCTGAAACTCGACATTTTCAGCCTTGACAATGCGCAGAGCCTTTACAAGGAGAAAGCAGCAGTTGATGAAGAGTACAAAGTAGTACATAATCGACTTAAAAGTCTACTTCCTGCAATTGCTCGCCTGCGTATGTCGACGATTGGATCTTCTCACAGAGTTTTCGTGCGTGAAGAGAAAGACAGTGATGATGATCTAAACCAAAACTTTGAGCGAATAATGCTAAGTGATGTAGATGAAGTGGACCCTCCGACGGAGACCATATGTATTTTTGATGAGGCTGGTTGCATTCCAGCGTATGAATTACTTGGTCTCACTCGCCTGCGGATGCCCATCAAGGCCGTTATCATCGTGGGAGACAAACACCAGCTACCACCTTATGATCCAATGCAAGGTAGGAGCTTCCATCGTGGCGACTCATTGGGAAATATTGCCAGTAGAGGACGGCGCGACTCATTGGGAAATATTGCCAGTAGAGGACGGCGCAACATGGATGAGCGAATGCAGAGCCTGATAGATGTAAGCGCACTGACTATTGATTCTGGGAAAGCCATGCTCAAAACGCAATACAGGGTCCCTAGGGATATCGCCGAAATTTTGAACTCTAGGGTTTACCGAGGAAGCTATAAAACTTGCCCAAATGCAAGGGTTCAAATGTCAGGTATGTTATGGTAGAAATTGAAATAGTTCAAAGTGTCTTAGTACTCTAAAGTTTCATTTTCGGAACTCCTTGACATACAGGGCTGAAAATGGTCAATGTGCCATACGCAGAAAGCCCCCGGAAGAAGTATGTCAACCCCAATGAAATTAGGGAAGGTATCAAGTTGGTGCATAAATTGAATTCAGACTATGAAATTTCTAATATACTCGTGATAACTCCAGTAAGAAAACAAACTGCTATGACGACCCCCTATTGTACTTGGCACATATATTCACTGACCATTAATGTAATTTTCATTTTTCCAGTACAAGAATCAGCAGCGTGAATTTGAATTCGAGTGGAAAACGCAAAAGCACACCTCGGAGATAACATTTCTCACTATCGATCAGTGTCAAGGGCAGGAGGCAGATGCTGTGATTCTGAGTCTTGTGCGACGACCAACAAGGTTTTTGACTCTTAATCGGTTCAACGTGGCCTTGTCCCGTGTGCGCAAGAGACTCTACGTCCTCACCGATTTTAAAGACCTCCAGGATGCTTGCCGCGATACCGATTGGGATAGCGCCTATCTTGCGGCGGATTTATTGATGCATGTAACTTAACGATTGCGTCGGAGAAGAATGGATATCCAGATCCACATGAATTGTGATACATAGTGTGAATATGGATGTTGGATGTCTGATCACGAGTTTTGTTTTTGTATACTGCTGAATCGGATGAGTAAGCTGAGTCAGATGATGAGTCAGTAGTCGTAGAAGGTTTTTCATGCTTTCCTTCTAAACTTATAATATGAAATATCTATCAAATGTAGCTATTGCTCGTAGTAAGGACTCCTAAATTTTCATTCTCATCTCCTGATCATTGATGATTGATGGAGGATAAATATCTTTGCTGTTATGCAACGTATGATATACTTAGTCAACAAATCAAGTGACAGCGTTTAATTGAGTTCTTTGATTGGGACGAACCGATCCCTGTTTCTCTCATGTTAATGCAGATTATTAATAGCATATAATTGCAGCGTAGAAAGATATCTAAAAACCTGATGGATGTCATTGCATTTCGGTGGGAGAACGTTTCGTAATAACAAATCAAGTGGCTATAAATACAAATATCAAGATGGAGCCCTAACTCTACTCCATACCACTTGAAATACGATGATTTGAACATATATTGAGGAAAACTGCGATCAGCGAATAATGTAGATGTGTCGAGTACGTCAACCACTAAATATCCATCGACATTGGTTTACCAGTTCGTTCAGAGTGGTGTTGCTCGATAATTACACCTTCTTTATACTGCTCTTTCTACTCCGCTTCCGCATACAAAGTTTTCAGAAACATGGTAAGAAAAGGACAAACCATTATAAAATGGATCAGAAGTATGTAACGCCACCACTCGTAGAAAGGAATCCTAAATTTTCACTCGCATCTCCTGATCATTATGCATTGATGGAGGATAAAAATGTTTTCGATTCAACATATCAGATTTTAATGACCTCCATGCAGGATGCTTGCCGCGATACCGATTGGGATAGCGCCTATCTTGCGGCGGATTTATTGATGCATGCATTGGCCTCTGCTACAGGACTTCGAGGGGAAGGATCCTTGGCTGGATTGGCCTCGAGATCTGGTGGAACGGATATCAATCGTGATCAAAATACTCTGCGTGCCACAAATATTGTCGAGGAAACGACTGATGCTAAATTGCAAGAACTCTTCCAAGTCTTTGGTCGAATCAGTCGCGTTTTTTT
>Ga0169931_10007802_pt1 | contig 15780 bp, 12 predicted proteins | sample Kivu_15m_20L_FD_129675 | JGI IMG/M metagenome (GOLD analysis project Ga0169931, IMG submission 129675) | Freshwater microbial communities from Lake Kivu, Western Province, Rwanda to study Microbial Dark Matter (Phase II) - Kivu_15m_20L... | ecosystem: Environmental > Aquatic > Freshwater > Lake... | reverse complement strand
GCCCCAGAGTAGAGATCGAACTCGGGCCCGCGCGGGGGGTGCGCGAAGCGCGCCGCGAAGCGCGTGGGGAGGGGACCGCCGGCGTGGTGCCGCGTCGCGCACATTTGCTCGACGTAGTCGTTGACGAGCGCGGCGGCGAGTTGGTGCGCCTGTTCGAGCGCGCGGGTGGCCTCCGCGTCCGCGTCGGTCGCGCTTTCGGAGAGCGCGGCACGGGCGAAACTGCGCGTCGCCTCGGCCAAGGCGGTGTCGAACTCGTGGGACGTCTGGAGGCCGATGCCGCGCCACTCCGCGAGTTGCCCGCGCACTTGGTTCAATTTGCCGCGGGCCAGTTCAACCAACAGTCGGTACGGTTCGGCGCGCTCGCGAACGGTGGCGCTGGAGAGCAGTAAGGTGCCGTACGGGTGAACCGGCCACGGTACGCTCAGGGCACCGCTGTCGCGCTGGTCGCGGGTGAGGATCAGGCTCCCGTTTTCGACGCGCGCCGCGGTGGGAACGGGGGTCTGGTCGTAGAAGCGCACGGACGACTTGATGCACGCGCCCGTGAGGGCCGCAACGGCGGCACCGGGCAGCGGGTTCGGTAGGAGGAACGACATCGACCCCATGAACTCACCGAGCGGACGCCGCGCGCCGGAGTGTGGGGTGAAAACCCGAACACTATGCTGAGCGAACGGAAGGTACAGTTAGTTATAAACGCCAACCGTCGGTGAAGGGAACAGCGCGCGCGCCAACTCTTTGCAGATATTGTTCCATCTGTGCGGCGCAACCCGGGGGTCAAACGGGGGGGGCGGCGTAACTCGCGATGGCGATTCCGTATCGCTCGGCGAGCGCAACTGTTTCGGCTTCGTCTAAGAGGATGGTGCGCCCTGCCTCAATCGCGAGCACAGTTGCGCCCGCGGCGCGCATCGTCTCGATCGTCCGGGTCCCCACAGTCGGTACGTCGAACCGCTTGTCCTGTTCGGGCTTCGCCACCTTCACCACCACGAAGCCGCCCCGCGGGCACAACTCGCCGGCGCGGGCGATGGCCCGGTCGGTGCCCTCGATCGCTTCCACGGCCAGTACCGCGCGCTCACGGACCATCACGCTTTGGCCGACGTCCAACCGGCCCATCTCGCGGGCCAAGTGCCAACCGAATTGGACGTCCAGTAGCTCCTTCGCGGTCGGTTTCCGCTTCGTCAGAACGCCTTCGCGCACGAGCAACTCCGGGACGAGGTCGAGCGCCGACACGCACTCCAAGTTCGCACGGCGGAACTCTTCGATCAGACCGAGCAGCAGCGAATCGTCGTTGTTCGCGGAGCGGCGGCGGAAGAACCAGAACCGCAACAGCCGCCAATCGGGGACCAGACGCAGCCAGCGCCACGGCTGAAAAATGATGCGCTTCTCGAACTTGCCGGCCATCGTCCACCGGCGGACGCCGCCGCGGTGGAACCCGCGCATGATCGCGCCGAGGGAGAGCCGGTTCAGCCAAGTGAACTGCGTGCAGATGTCCTTTAGCACAGGATCGGCCATGCCGACGAACCCGACGCACACGACCGGGACGCCGCACGCGCGTGCTTTCTCGGCGAAGGCGACCGGAAACCGTCCGCCGCACGCGAGCAACCCGACCGGTTCGCGCGCGTCGAAGGTCGCGGGCGCGCTCGCGCCGAACGGGACCACCGCCGGAACCATCAGCCGTTCCCCATGTTCAGGTGCTTCTTGATCTTCTTCACGTCGTCCCGCAGTTCGGGCAGTTTCTGCATGTGGATGAACATGCGCTTCTGGTCGCTGAGCGGCATCGCGGGCGCGCCGAGCACGTTCGCGCCCGCGGGCACGTCGGCCGGGACGCCGCTTTGCGCGCCAATTTTCGCACCGGTGCCGACGTTGACGTGGTCCGCGAGGCCCACCTGCCCGGCCATCACCACGTAGTCGCCGGTAACGCACGAGCCGGCGATGCCCACCTGCCCGCACAGCACGTTGTGCTTCCCGATCTGGCAGTTGTGGCCGATCATCACGAGGTTGTCGATCTTCGTCCCCGCGCCGATGCGCGTCGGGCCGAACGTGCCGCGATCGATGGTGGTACACGCGCCGACTTCGACGTCGTCCTCGATCTCGACGGAGCCGAGTTGCGGTACCTTCACGTGGTTGCCGTTCTGCGTGCGGTAGCCGAATCCGTCGGCCCCGATCACCGCGCCGGAGTGGATCACCACTCGATTCCCGAGCGTGCAATCGTCGTACAGCACGGCCCGCGCGTGAACGGTCGTGTCGGAGCCGAGTTTGCAGCCGCGGCCGATCACCGCCCCGGCACCGATCACACAGTTCGGCCCGATTTCGGTGCCCGCGCCCACCACCGCACACGCGCCGACGGACACGCACGGGGCGAGCCGCGCGGTCGGGTCGATGCACGCACTCGGGTGGATGAGGCCGGTGTGATCGTCGCGCACGCCGCGCAGGTGCTGCACGATGTTCACGAAGGCCATCAGAGGGTCGGCCACACGAATGATCGGCCGGCCGTTTACCGGCACGCTCGCCGGCACGACGGCGGCCGAGGCGCGGCTGTTGTGCCACGCGGCGAGGTTCTTGTCGCTCTCGAGGAAGGTGATGTCGCCCGGCCCCGCGTCGGCGAGGGTGCGCGCGTTCCCGATGGCGAGTTCCGCGTCGCCGAGCACTTCGCCATGTACCCACTCGGCCAGTTGCCGGACGGTGACGTTCACGGTGGAAGCCCCTTAACTCCCGCGCGGGCCGCGGGGTTGGAGGAGGGTAGCGAACCGGGGCGGCGCGAACAAGCCCAACCGCCGCACCCGGCGGAGGCGACTAGCGAAGATGATCGGCCGCGGGGAAATGTCGGAAGAACGCGAAAGTGGCGAACCGGCGCGCGCGGCGCGCGAGGGGAACGATTATGCCGGCTGGAGCGCGCTCGCGCGTGCGAACTGCGCGGCCGTGAGGTCGGCGGAACCGGTGCGCACGGTACCAGCGCCCGCTTCGGCGCACGCCCACACGAGCGCGTCGCGCGCCGCGAGGAGCGCCGCATCGGCGGTTCCCCACACGACACACGAAAGGACACCCGGTGCGCGGCGGAGCGTAACCATGCCCGCGGGGAACCCGAACCGCAGCTCGCGCCACCCGCCTTCGGGCGCTTCGTCCGGGAACGCCGGAAGGCCGTCGATCATGCGCAGCGGCGGGACCGCGCACACACGTGCCAACTGTGCGCGGATCGCCGCGAACTCAGGCAGGTCGCCCGGGAACGTAACGCTCAGTTCGACACCCATGAACTGCTCCGATCAGAACACGTAGCGCCAGACGATGTACGCGTAGCCCCCGAGCGACGCGAGTTGCAGCACCAGCGCCACCGGGCTGACCGCTTCCGGCCATAGCCGCGCGTTCGCGCCCGCGGGCGGCATCGACACACCGGGGTATTCCGGTTCCCACACCGGGGCCTTGCGGTCGGTCGGTTCCACCGTCGCGCGGCTCGTCCAGAGCGCGACACTTCCGAACAGTACGACCCCGAGCGCCGCTAGGTACAGCACGGTCGGCGTGCCCGCGTTGGGATCGGGTGCCGCCCCGAGCAACACGAGCAGAATCGCAGTGCCGTTGTTCAGCGCGTGCAGCAGCACCGGTGCCCAGATGCTGCGCGTCGCGAAGTACACGAAGTGCAAGAACGCGCCCATCAGGATGTACGCGGGCAGCCCGTTCGGGTTCCCGTGCATCAGCGCGAACAGGACCGATGTGAGCGCCACGCCGCCGACGAAGCCGTAGCGCGACACGAGGCCGCGACCGACGAACCCGCGGCACCAGAACTCTTCGACGATGCCGGGGCCGACGGCGACCGCGAGAACCGCGAGCGGAATCGGGAGCGCTCCGAACACGCCGCGCAACGACTCGGCACCGTCGGTCATTGGCGCGCCTGTGACCCAGTTCCAGAGCGCCTGCACCAAGTCCGGGAGGACGATGAACCCCGGCGCGAGCATCACCACAACCAGAACGTGGAGTTTCGACGGCGCGCGCAGCGCGAGTTGGCGCGTCCAGTCGCGCCCGATGCGCCGCGGGAGAACGAGCAGCACCAATCCGAGAGCGGCGAACTGTGCGGCAAGCATCCCCCACGCGAGCGACGCCCCGAACTCGTTGGGCACCGCGGGCCGCTGATCCGCGGGCGTTTGCGCGTCGAACGCGCGCTGGAACGTGTCCAGTTGATCCGTGACGAACTTCTCCGGGTTCTCCGCGTTCACCGCGTACACGGTGAACGTGACGAGAATCACGAGAATCGCACCGGCCACCTGCACCACCACGAACAGCAGGCACCACACCACCGCTTCCCAAAAGCCGGGGCGCGGCCGCGCGGGTGCGGGCGGCGGGTCCGGGCGCGTCACCAGCGGCGGGTCGTTCGCGGGTTCGCTCATGTCAGTATCGCAGGGTGCCGGTGTATTCGAGCAGTTGCAGAATCCACGGGTTGCGCCACGGGTTCCACGCGGGGTAGAACACACTCAGCACGCCTAACCCGAACAGCGCCGCGGCGAGCAAGCGCCCGCCCTGCGAGCGCGCGAGCCGGTCGGCGGCGGGCGCGAGCGCCAGCACCCACAGGGGGATCAACCAGAACAGCCACCGCGGGCCGCTCGTGTTCCCACCGTAGTTGTAGCTCTGCGTGCGCGTCAGGTAAAAGGCGAACAGTGTCACCGAAATCACGAGCGTCATCGCGGCGAACAGTTCGGGCGTGAACCCGGTGCCCTTCGCGCGGCCGAACAGCGCGCGCACGTGCGGCGCGCTCTTCACCGCGAGCGCCACGAGGCCCGCGAGGGCCGCGAACCACACTGGCGTGAGGCTGAACCAGCCGTGGTGCCCGAGCGCGAGGTGAAAGGCGTACGTCGTCGTCGGCTCGTCGTTGAAGTCGATGCCCTTGGCGGACGGTGTGCCGCGCTTCGCCCAGTGGCTGCCCTCGAAGTTGTACCACGGCCCGCCGAACTCGCTGTACGCGGGGAGCAGTTTGCCCATCGCGGCGTAGTTGCACGCGAACAGAGCCGCGAGCGGGATCAGCGCCGCTGGCACGAAGTAGAGGAGCGTGCTTCGCGTCCGCGCAATGACGAGCGGCACAGCGAGAGCCGCGAGAAACGACAGCGCTGGCAACTCGAATGTCGCCGCGAACGCCGCGAAGAACCCGCAGCACGCGTACTCCAGCGGGCGCATGTCGCGGCCTTCGAGCACCGCACGCAACAGCGGGTACGACGCGAACAGCACGCAGTACGCGGCCGGGAGGTGGTTGTTCAGCGTGCCGGAAAACGTCGTGAGGAACGTGCCGATCGCCGCGACCGCGAAGGACAGCAGTTTCGCGAAATCGGTCTTCGCACTCGCGTCGATCAACCGGCCGAGGAGCAGCAGATACACCGCGAACGGTAGCACGTTCCACGTCAACACGATCGCGGGAATCACGAGCCACCGGTCGCGGACGATGTCCCAGCCGAACAACTTCTTCAGCAACCAGTACTCGCCCGCGACGAGCGTCGCCATCAGCGGCGGCTTGCTCGAATAGAACTCGTGCGTCTCCGGGTTCATCACGATGTCGAGCGATGCGAATCCCGGTTCGGCCTTGATGCCGACATCGCTCTTCGGGTTCTTGGGGTCGAGGCGCTTGCCGATCACATACGTTCCGTTGTCCACGAGCGCGCGAACGGTCGCCCAGCGCGATTTGTCGTTGGAACTGAACGTCGGCTGCGGGTCCGGGCGCTCGGTGGGCCATTTGCGATCCGGTTCGTAGCCGTAGCCGCCCTGCTCCGCCGGCTTGTAGCGGCTCGGTTCAATTACATTCTCCGCGCCGACGGTCTTCGCGGCGGCAATCGCAATCGCGGCGGCCCCGAGGAGCAGGAACGCGGTGCGGCGCAGGTCGGACGACTGTTCAGCGGCCATCAATGCGCTCCGCGACGCTGAACGGGTCTTGGTCGAGCCACTTCCGAGCGACCGCCACTTCCGCGAGCAACCCCGCAAGCAAGAACTGTGTGCCGAGCAACCCCGTTCCCACCGACAGAACGAGGCCGGCGAGTTGCGTGCCCGGTCCCATGCCCGCGGTTTCCTCGAACTGGCGCAGAAGCCAGTTCGCACTGAGAAGCGCGAACCCGAACGCCGCGAGCGCGACGAACGTCAGCCCCCACGCGCCGAGGAAGTGTTGCGGGCGGCGGCCGAACCCCGTGAGCAGGCGCACCGTCACCACGTCGAGCGCGCCTTTGATGAACCGCTTCCAGCCGTACTTGGAGTGCCCGAACTTCCGCGCCCGGTGTTGAATCACCAACTCGCCAACCTTGAACCCGCGAGCGTTCGCCAGCACCGGCACGAACCGGTGCATTTCACCGTACATGAACACTTCGCGCAGGGCTTCGGCCTTGTACGCCTTCATCCCGCAGTTGTGGTCGTGCAGGTGAACGCCGGTGAGTACGCTCAGGAACTTGTTGAACACGCGGCTCGGCAGAACTTTGTGCCACGGGTCGTGGCGCACCTTCTTCCACCCGCTCACCACGTCGAACCCCTCGCGGAGTTTTGCGAGGAAGTTCGGGATTTCGTGCGGGTCGTCTTGCAGGTCCGCGTCCATCGTGATGACGACGTTGCCCTTGGCGGCGGCGAACCCGGCGGCGAGTGCCGCGGCTTTCCCGAAGTTGCGCCGAAACCGGATGGCACGAATGCGGTCGTCTTTGGCCGCGAGTTCGCGGATTACGGCGAACGAGTCGTCTTTGCTGCCGTCGTCTACGAACACGATCTCGACGCGCTCGGTCAACGCGGCCGCGACTTCGGAAATCTCCGCGTGCAGCGCCGCGAGGCTCTCCCGTTCGTTGTAAACGGGGATCACGAGTGAGATCAGTTCCGGTTCCGCGGCCGTGTCAGGCATGGGCGCTCTCGTGCGGCGTGTGGTGGGGCGCGTGCGGCGGGGGCGCGGGCTTCATGGCGTAGAGTACGAGGCCGACCGCGACTTCGGCGACGGTCCACGTGAGCCGAAGGGCGAGCGCGAGGAGTGTCGCGAGGCCGGCGGCGTGCGCGCCGTGCGCCGGCGCGAGGGCCGGTGCGAGCGCCGCGACCAGCACGAACTCGCGCGCGCCCAACCCGCCGGGGGCGACGACGATCACGAACCCGGCCACGTACGCGAGCGCCACAGCCGAAAGTTGCGCTTCGTATGCGTCGCCGCTCCACTGCGCCGCGTCCGGCACGAGCGCGCCGAGTGTGAGACCGAGGCTCCACGCGAGCAGGGCGTACCCGCACGCCCCGTGCGCCAAGCCCTGAATCAGCAGCAACAGGGAAGGCGCGGGCAAGGGCCGCGCGTCCGGGCCGCGCCGCTTTTTCGCCACACGCGCCGCGAGTTTGTTCAAGAGCGCGAGGCCGATGGGCAATCCGCCGAGCACGAGGAACGCGGTGCTGTTCCCGCTGATGCGCTCCGGCAGCACCCCGAGCGCCGGCAGGAACAGCACGCCGAGCAGCGCGCCCGCGGCCATGCTCGTGAGCGTCTCGTACGTCGCGGTGACGGCCACGGGAATCGGGTGCGCGCCGTGCGGGCGCAGCATCCCGACGCGCATGAGCAGCACCATCACCTTCCCGGGTACGTACTTCCCGAATTGGCTGATGTAGTACGCGCGCAAGCCCACGAACCACGAGACGCTCACGCCCTCGTGGTGCAACAGCCGTACCCAAAAGGTGGACCAGCACAAATGCGCGAGGAGGTACAGCGCGCCGGCCGCGGCGAGCAACTCGGGCCGCACGCGCAGTTCGAGCGCGCTCGTATCGAGGTCGCGGAGCGTGTTCCAGAAGCTGTAGCCGACGGCCGCGACGATCACGACCGCGACGGCCGTTTCGGCCGCGAGCACCCACTTCCGCCGCTTGCCTGTTGACATTCCACCGATCTTATGAAGCCCGCCCCGCGGCGGCGCGCGGAGCGCGCGTCGTTGTCACATCGCGCGCCGGCTGATAGGTTCAAGCGTTGAGACCCGAGGAACCGACAATGTCCGCCGAAAACACCGCGCCGAACCCCGCGCCCGAGCAGCCGCAACAGCCCGCGCCGCCGGCCGCCGCGCCCCAAGCGCCGCAACAGCCCGCGCCCCAACAGGGCAAAGCGCCGCCCCCGCGCCCGGGCGGGCCGCGCCCCGGTGGCCCGAACAACCGCGGGCCGCAACAGCGCGGCCCGCGCGGCGATAAGCCGTTCAACCCCGGCGGCACGCCCCAACTACTCGACGCGCCGACGTTCGGCGCGAACAAGCCCAACGCGCGCGAACTCGACAAGCTCATCGAAGCCGAACTCGCCGCCGCGATGGGCGACTTCGACGTGACGAAGACCGTCGCGCAGGCCGAAACCGTCCAGAAACCGCAAGCGGCCGGCAAGCAACCGGGCGGCGGGCGCAAGGTCGGCGTCGTGGTCGGCGTTCACGGCAACGACGTGTTCATCGAAGTGCCCGGCGGCCGCAGTCAGGGCGTGCTTCCCCTCCAACAGTTCGAGGGCCGCAAGCCGGTGGTGGGCGAATCGGTCGAGTTCGACATCGACCACTACGACAGCGCGAACGGGCTGCTGATCCTGACGCGCGAAGGCTCGGCGCAAGTCGTACACGATTGGTCGCAGGTCGCGCAGCACATGATCGTGGAAGCGCGAGTGACCGGCACGAACAAGAACAAGACCGGCCTCACGGTAGAAGTCGCGGGCATCAAGGGGTTCCTCCCGGCGAGCCAGCTCGACCTGTACCGCGTCGAAGACATCGCGCAATTCGTGAACCAGCGCGTCAAGGTGATGGTCGTTGAGGTGAACCCGGAAGAGCGGAACCTCATCGTCAGCCGCCGAGCCGTTCAAGAGCGCGAGAAGCAGGTGAAGGCCGAGGAGTTCTGGAAGACCGTGCAGGAAGGCCAAGTGCGCAAGGGCATCGTGCGCAGCATCAAGCCGTTCGGCGCGTTCGTGGATCTCGGCGGAGCCGACGGTCTGATCCCGGCTTCGGAGTTCTCGTGGCAGCGCGTCACCGATCTGAGCGAGTTCGTAAAGATCGGGCAGGAAGTGGAAGTGATGCTGAACCGCATCGACTTCGAGGCGCGCAAAATCGGGCTCAGCATGCGGGCGCTCACCGTTAGCCCGTTCGAGGAGTTCAGCAAGACGACCCAAGCCGGGGCCCGCGTTCGCGGCAAAGTGTCGCGGATCGCCGAGTTCGGCGCGTTCGTGGAACTCGCGCCCGGCGTCGAAGGGCTGATTCACGTGTCGGAGCTTTCGACGCAGCGCGTCCGCCGCGTGCGCGACATCTTGAGCGTAGGCCAAGAGGTGCTCGTTGACGTCCTCAGCATCGACGTGGCGGCGCGCCGGATGGCGCTGAGTTTGAAGCGCATCGAGCAATCGCAACTGGACGCGGAAGACGCCGCGGAAGAAGCGGAACGCGAAGCCGACGCGCTGGCCGCGGCGGAGCGGAAGGCGAACCGCCCGGTGAACCCGAATCTGCGCGGCGGCCTCGGCGGCCCGATCCGCTTCGAGGCACCGCCAGCGGAGTGATGGCCGCACGGCGCTTCCGCCCTGTGCTACGAAGGGCGACCCTGCTTCGCAGGGTGCTCGGACGTTCTCGCGCCGCGCTTGTGGATTACCGCCCCGGAGGGGCCGGCTGCTTTAGCACAGGGCGGAAGCCCTGTGCGCCCTCAGCCTCACTTCGCGGCGCATCCCCTTGTATACTACCGCGGTCGATTCGTTACGCTGCGAGACCGCGCATGCCACCCGACGGCCCCACGCACACGCCCCGTGAAATCGCCGCACTGCTCGGCTCACTTCGCGACAACATCGGTCGCGTGTTTCTCGGCAAACCGGAGGTCGTCCGGTTCGTCACGGTCGCGCTCCTCGCCGACGGGCACGTTCTGCTCGACGACGTGCCGGGGGTCGGCAAAACGCTGCTCGCGAAGGCGCTGGCGCGCAGCCTCGCGTGCAAGTTCAACCGCATCCAGTTCACTCCGGACCTGCTCCCCGCGGACCTGCTCGGCGTTACGATCTACAAAGCGCAAACCGGCGAGTTCAGCTTCCAACCCGGCCCGGTGTTCGCGGAGGTGGTGCTCGCGGACGAAGTGAACCGCGCCACGCCGCGCACGCAAAGTGCGCTGCTCGAAGCGATGCAAGAGCGGCAGGTGACGACCGACGGCGTGACGCGCCCGCTCGGTCCGCCGTTCATCGTCATTGCCACGCAGAACCCGCACGAGTTCGAGGGCACGTACCCGCTGCCGGAGAGCCAACTGGACCGGTTCATGCTGCGCGTGCGGGTCGGCTACCCGACGCGCGAGACGGAGCGCGCGATTCTGTTGCAGCACCGCGCCGGCGAACCGGTCGAAACGCTTCAGCCCGTGCTGAAGCCGGACGACGTACTCGGGCTCCAGAAGCACACGCGCGAGGTGCGCGTCGATCCGGCCATAGCGGATTACATCCTCGCGCTCGTGGACGCAACGCGGGCGCACGCGGAACTCGCGCTCGGTTCCAGCATTCGCGGCGCGCTCGCCCTGTACCGCGCGGTGCAAGCGTTCGCCGTAACCGACGGCCGCGACTACGCCGTTCCCGACGACGTGAAGGCGCTGGCGGAACCTGTTCTCGCGCACCGGTTGGTCACGCGCACGTGGGCCGCGGGCGGACACCCGGATGCCGGCCCGGTGGTGCGCGACATCCTCTCGAAACTGAAGGTGCCGTCGTGAGGCGCACCGAAGCGCCCGCGCCGCAACCCGCGCGGCTCAGGTTCACGGCGCTGGGCCTCGGCTGGGTCACGGTCGCGGCGTTCGTGGGCGCGGTGTCGTGGTACAAGAGCATCAACCTCGTGCTGATCGTCGTGTACGCGATGGTCGGCATGCTGTTCGTGAACGCGTACTTCGCGCGCCGCGCCGCGCGCCGCGCCGATGCGGCGCGCGTGCCGATCCCGCCGGTGTTCGCGGGCGAGCGCGCCGAGTGCGGTGTAACGGTGCGCAACCGGTCGCGGTTCCCAGTGACGGTAACGGCCGAAGATCGCGCCGGCGGCGGCGCGGCGAACACGTTCTTCGTGTACCGGCTCCCCGGCGGGCACGAACTCACCTGCACCGCGGCGAAAGAGTTCGCGCGGCGGGGCCGCGTGAAAGGCCCGGTGGCGCTCACCTCCGCGGTGCCGTTCGGCTTCCTCGAGTGCGAGCGGCTCGCCGATACCGACGGCGAAATCGTCGTCCTGCCGCAACTCGGCGTCGCGGACGCGGACGGGTTGCGCCGCTGGGTGCTGAGGTACGCCGGCGGCGACGGCTGGGCGAAGCGCGTGCAGCGCCGCGCGAGCGCGGACGCGGCCGAAGTGCGGGGCGTCCGCGAGTACCGTACCGGCGACGCCCTCCGCGACATCCACTGGCGCAGCACGGCGCGCCGCGGCGAACCGATGGTGCGCGAGTACGACAAATCGCCGTCGCCGGAACTGGTGCTGGTCGTCGAACCGTGGCTGCCGGCGAACCCGACCGACGCGGACCGCGCGAACTTGGAAGCGGCCCTGAGCCTCGCCGCGACTGTCGCCGTCAGTTGGCGGCGCGCGTTCGACGTGCCGGTAACGGTCGCGGTTGCCGGCGGAGCGCCTGCGACCGCGAGTTCCGAGGAAGACTTGCGCGAGGCGCTGACCCCGCTCGCGGACGCACAGGGCACTCCGAACCCGGAGCCGCCGTCGGCCGATGCACTCGGGCGCAAGTTGGGAACCTCGGCGCGGGTACTCATCAGCAGCCGAGCGCACACGCCCTTCGCGGCGGTACTCGCGCGCGCGACCGGTAAGCCGTTCGTGACCGCGAGCGCCGCCGAACGCCCCGCGTGGTACCAACCGCCGGCGTGACCGCATTTGAAGCGCTCAACACCTGACGCGCCTCCGCGTTGCACGTCCGACCCCGGAGTGACCGGACCACAGGAAACCCAAGATGCCGACCGAAGCCAGCTTCCGGTTCAGCACCTACCTTACGCTCGCGCTGGCGTGCGTGGCGATCGGCTACGCCGAAGCCGCTCTGCTGCCGGAAGTGGCCGCGTTCGCGGCGCTCGCGGTGCTCGGCCTCGGCGTGCTGTCCTTCCTCGAAAGCCGCGTGACGTTCCTCAGCATCCCGGCAGCGAACCGGCTCGGCATGGCGGTGGGGTTGCTGTTTCTGATGTGGGCTGCGTACCGGATCAAGCGCGAACTGGACACGGGCGAATTCATCAACATGGGCTGGCACATGCTACTCGTGGCGATGTGCGGCCCGCTCGTGATGCTCGCGGTCGTGGCGAAGTGCGCGCGGAGCGACAAGCACGCCGGCGACTACTGGGCCATGCACGGGATCGCGCTCGCCGGCGTGGGGCTTTCCGCGGCGCTCGCCGAAGAGCCGATCTGCTTCCTCATCGTCGGTCTGTACTTGTGCGCGGCGATTTGGAGTTTGGCCCTGTTGCACCTGTGCCGCGCGCGGGGCATCGTGCCGCCGATTCCCGGCGGGGCGCAACCGGCGACGAAGGCGGTCGCGGTATCGACCGACCCCACCGGGCACCGCACCGAGTTGCGTCCGGCGCTCGCGTGCGCGCTCGCGGCGCTCGCGTGCGCGGTGCCGTTTTACCTGCTCACGCCGCGCAGTAGCGCGAGCAAAGCGGACTTCGGCAAGCCGCGGATGGAGGTCGGCTATTCGGCCGATCAGATGGTGGACCTGAACCGCACCGGAGCTCTTGCCACAAACCCGGAACCGGCGTTCGAGGTGGTCGCGACCAACCGCGACGGCAGCCCGAAAACGGACCTGAGCCTCGAACAGCGGTGGCGCGGCAAGGCGCTGCGCAGTTACCGAAACGGCGAGTGGAAGGCCGAAGACGACCCGCTGCCGCCCATCGCACCGCTGGCGCTGAAGGTGTCGGATTGGGCCCCGCCGGACCTCGGTCCGGGGCAGTTCGAGTTGCGGTTCGAGGTGCCGGCGAAGTTGCGCGCCGCGTTTCTCGCCGACCCCGTTCAGTGGGCCGGCAACCGGCACGCGCCCTTGGCCGAATTGGGCGACGGCCCGCCGCGCCGCTGGATGCCGGTGTCGGACGGAACGTTCTTCTGGGAACGGGACGCGGCGCGCCCCCGGGGCGAACCGCGGCGCTACGTGCAGTACACCGTTCCGCCCGCGCGCCCGGACGCGGGACCGGCGTTCCGTTTCGCCGATCCGCGGTTCGCAAGCCACGAGGGGATTGCGGCCCTCACGCGCAACCCGGTCGCGCGCGTGAAGGAGGCCGCCGACGCCGCGCTCGCCGAACTCGAAGCCGCGGGCAACAAACTTCCCGCGAACTGGCGCGAACCGATCAGCCGCCTCCCCCGCGTCGAACACCACGACGCGGTCACGCGCGCCCTCGCCGCGCACCTCGCCGCGCGCCCGGATCTACGGTACACGACTGACCTCGCGCGCACGAACCGGACCGTGGACCCGATCGAAGACTTCTTGTTTCACTCGAAGGCCGGGCACTGCGAGCGGTTCGCGACCGCGCTCGTGCTGATGCTCCGCTCGCAGGAAATTCCGGCGGTTCTGGTGCTCGGCTTCAAGGGGTGCGAACACGCGGGGGGCGGCAAGTACGTCGTGCGGCACGAGCACGCGCACGCGTGGGCCGAGGCGCTCGTGCGCGTACCGGGCACGGACCCGGAGCACCCGGAGTACCACTGGCTCAGCGCCGATGCGACGCCCGAGGGCGGCACCGACGCGCCGCGCCCCGGTGCCAGTTGGGCGGCGCGCGCGAAGGCGTGGGTGTCCGACACGTTCCGCGAGTACCTCGCCGACTACACCCCGGAACAGCGCAAGGCGACACTAAAACGGTTCGCGGCGCGCATGCTGCAACCGGAAGCAATCGCGGTCATCGCCGGCGCGTTCGTACTGCTGGTCGGCGCTTGGAACGGGTTCCGCATCAAGCGCGCGTCCGCCCCGGTCGCGGAACCCGACGCGGCGCAGTGGTTCGGCGAACTTGCGGCGGTACTCGCGGCGCACGGCATCCGCCCCGCACCCGGTCAGACGGCACTCGAATTCGCGCGGGGTGCCGCAGACGCGCTCCGCGCCAAACCGGGGTGCGCGGAACTGGCAGCGGTTCCGCTCGAATGGGCCGTCGCGTACTATTCCCAGAGGTTCGGCGGGGTCCCAATCTCGGAGGCCCGCCGCGCCGAACTGGACACCGGGCTCGACGCGCTCCGCCGCGCCCTCAAGGGGTGACACGTATGAACGCTCCCAAGCGCCTCACGGCGGACACGGCCGCGGTCGTCGTGATCGACATTCAGGACAAGTTGTTGGCGAAGATTCCCACGGCCGCGGCTCTCGTGCGTAACGCCGCGTTCGTGCTCGACGTGGCGAAACTGCTGGAAATCCCGGTGTTCGCCACCGAACAGTACCCGAAGGGGCTCGGGCTGACTGCGGCCGAGATCGCGCGCCGGCTCCCAACCCCGATTCCGACGAAGACAGCCTTCAGCTGTTGCGGCGCGGACACGTTCCTCGAACAACTCGAAATGGCGCGTCGGCCGAACGTCGTGCTCGTCGGCATGGAAACGCACGTGTGCGTTGCGCAGACCGCGTTCGACCTGCTCGCGGCCGGGCTGAACGTGTTCGTGCCGGTGGACTCGGTCGCGGCGCGCGGCGCGCTCGACCACGACACGGCGCTCCGCCGGCTCGAACTCGCGGGCGCGGTGCCCACGACCGCCGAAGCGGTCGCGTTCGAGTGGGTGCGCGACGCGGCGCACCCGCAGTTCAAGGCGATCAGTAAACTGGTTATCGAGCGCTCCGAACACCTAACTGGCGAACCGAAATGACGATCCCCGGTCAGCTCTCCCCTGCCCCGCGCCTGCTTCTGGGGCCCGGCCCCAGCGACGCGCACCCGCGCGTGCTGAGCGCCATGACCACGCCGCTGCTCGGCCACTTGGACCCGCAGTTCCTCGAACTGATGAACGAAACGCAGCAGATGCTGCGCGCGGTGTTCCAGACGCAGAACCCGCTCACGTTCCCGGTGAGCGCGACCGGCACCGCGGGCATGGAAACGTGCCTCGTGAACCTGATCGAACCGGGCGACCCGGTGGTCGTGTGCACGATGGGCTACTTCGGCAACCGCATGGTGGACATCGCGGGCCGGTGCGGGGCAAAACTGACCGTGAAGGAAGCCCCGTGGGGCCAGACCTTCGACCCGCAACAGATTCGCGAAGCGCTCAGCACGTTCCGGCCGAAAGTGCTCGCAATCGTTCACGCCGAAACGAGCACCGGCGCACTGCAAGACGTGCCGCAACTCGGCAAACTGTGTCACGAGTTCGGTACGCTGCTCGTGACCGACTGCGTGACATCGCTCGGGTGCAGCCCGGTGAAGCTCGACGAGTGGGAAGTGGATGCGGCGTTTAGCTGCTCGCAGAAGGGGCTGAGTTGCCCGCCGGGGATGGCCCCGGTGAGTTTCAGCCCGCGCGCGACCGACGCGCTGAAGGCGCGCAAGACGAAAGTGCAGAGCTGGTACCTCGATCTCACGTCGATCATGAGTTATTGGGGCGGCGACCGCGCGTACCACCACACCGCGCCGATTTCGATGGTGTACGCGCTCCGCGAAGGCTTGCGGCTCGTGCTGGAAGAGGGCTTGGAAGCGCGGTTCGCCCGGCACGTCCGCAACCACGTCGCACTGAAGGCCGGCCTCGAAGCGCTCGGCCTCACCTACACCGCCGCGCCGCACTGCCAACTGCCGCAACTGAACGCGGTGCGCATTCCCGATGGCATCGACGACCTCGCGTGCCGCAAGCGCATGCTGACGGAGTTCGGCATCGAGATCGGCGGCGGCTTGGGCGACTTCAAGGGCAAGGCGTGGCGCATCGGCATCATGGGCCACAACAGCCGTCCGGCGTGCGTGCTGCAAGTGCT
>Ga0169931_10007801_pt1 | contig 15781 bp, 5 predicted proteins | sample Kivu_15m_20L_FD_129675 | JGI IMG/M metagenome (GOLD analysis project Ga0169931, IMG submission 129675) | Freshwater microbial communities from Lake Kivu, Western Province, Rwanda to study Microbial Dark Matter (Phase II) - Kivu_15m_20L... | ecosystem: Environmental > Aquatic > Freshwater > Lake ... | reverse complement strand
GTAAAAAGATTCATATATTTTTATGATAATAAATAAGATCTTAACTCCCAAAAAGTAAAAGTGATAAAATCATGAGCATTGTTTTTCATTTTCACAATTGATTATAATTGACTATGTCTATTAATCTTAGTTATGATCAAAACTTTTTCCTTTCTTTGGTTCATCCTTTTTTTCTTCTCTTTATATTTAAAAAGTCAAAGTTACTTAATTTTAATTACTTGAGACTACTTCTTCACAACTCATTTATATATTTCCATGTGTCAATAATTGCTGTTTGTATTAATTGACTTATATTCGAAGACTCTTAACCACATTTTTCTTCTCTTCAATCAAACCAAATATATCATACTATAATTGAGCTATCTTTTTATACCTTTATAATTGATCCTTAAATAGTTTACTTGATGATTTATTCTATTGAAATTGTAAAATCAATTCTTTCATTTCTTATTCTTTCTTGATGGCAATCTGATCTAACTAAGTAATAAGCGTTGATTTTCTCATAATATTTGATAAGGATTTACTAACGTCAAAAAATCCTTTTGCTTCGATTGTACTACTATTTTTGACTAATTTAATCATTAATTATATAATTATTGGCGCATATGATATAAGGTACAGAATAATAAAGTTTCTATATGAACTGTTTACCAAAAACACTATAAAATCATAATAATTAAAATATTGCATTTATAGGTAGAATTATTCGAATATATTAACAATAATAAAAATTTGTTTTGTTATTAGATGCATAATGTACATTAAAATTTTATATAGAAAATATACAAGTATTAGTATAAGTAGCTTCTTTTCGCAGTAATTATTAACTCCTTGATATAAATATTAAAGAATTGATTGCTGAACAAAAATATCTTACTGCAGAAGATAAAATATTAATTGATAAATTAATGATGAAAAAAAGCAAATAAAATGTTTCAAATACATAAAACGATTAAAATTAGCCTAAAGCCGTTAATATTAGTTAAGAATTTATTTTTGTTCCGAAATAGTTATTACTAGCAAAATAAAGTAAAAAGATAAACAATTCTTATATAAATTAAAGCCAAATATAATAGGCTTTGCAACAGGGCTAATAAATAAGCATACATTCATTTAAAGTTGGACAGTATATATAAGTAAGGGGACAATTCATTGATGAAAATACAATAAAAATGTAATCATTTAGTGAAATCGGATAAAATTATGGTAATTAATATTTTATATAGATTTAGGTCTTCATAATGAAATTTTAAAGAATACTACATATTACAAAGATATATTTTATTGATAGTAAATTGATAGTAATTATATTTATATTTTATTTATATCATTTGAACTTGAATGTTAGTGAATATGATCCAAATATAGCTATTTCTTAAGATGGAATATAAGTTATTACTTTTTATTATGTATACATAATGAATTTTGATATTTTTTGTTAGTATTGAACTCCCTAATTAAATATCCATTTTAATTTTAATTATTTTTATGTTGTTAATTTATTTACCTTTAGTGATACATAAATATCATATGTACATTTTTTATTTAAACATATTTTGATATCCTATTATCGATCATAATCATTTAATGATAATAATTGACCATTATTACATGAGTATAATATGTCTGTAGAAGTTGTTGAATCTATTTGAAGTCCACATATCAAATTAAAACGATTATCTAAATGTCTTGTTTTTGTAATTTTTTAAGTTTATTGAGTAAAAATTGCATATCCTTGCCGTATAAATAAAGGTACGAGGTCAGTTAGTTTGTTTTAAATAATACCTATAGACTTTTATGCATGATATTAGCCAGTATGAAAATTATAAAAATTGCATGGAAAATAAACTGTTCTTGATGTTTTGCCCTCTTATAAAATTGGAGCACTCATTAAGCTATTACCAATCAAAAATTGAGTTTATAAAATTTCGTCTCTGAGTAAATTTTAATCATTGTAAAATTCATAATAAACAGGTCTAAAGATTGTACCATATCCTTGTCTAACCATAAACTATTTGTAATAAAATTTAAGTAATGAATACCTGAGTTTTAAATTTTTTCGACTTGTTTAAAGGACTACAGGTCCTAAAGCATAAGGCTATTGAGATTTTGCATCAATTGAATTATGATTTCTTGCAAAAGGGTATAAAGAACCTAATTGATAAAATCTTGAGCATACTTATTATGTTGTATTGCCACTAAATCCACATATATCACTTCCGATCATTTGAATTCCCCATAAACCAAACATAAAGTTATTGATTATACTAGCTTTTAAAAAGGTAAAATTTGCATAATTATCTCCTGACCAATGAAAAGCATATCTATTTGATCCTAAACTAGAACCACTTGATAAAATAAACGGCCTCTTTTTTTCTTTTAAAAATTGATATACATTGTATTGATGCATTATGCTATGTAAAGTATGAACATTAGCTTATGATTTATTTCCAAAATGAGTTGCGTTTAAAGAAATTAGATTTTTTTCAATAGATCCACCTCCAGGTGTATATGGAATATCATTAACATAATCTATTATAGATTATCCAGTTGGAGGTTAACATGGTCCATCACAATCTTGTGTAATTTAATTAGCATCAAGCCATAATCCTGAAAATTAAACTTGATCATACAAATATTGCATCATTGTTTTATAATAAATTGTAGAATTAGGATTAAAAAAATCTGTAAATACACATTTTCCTGTATCCATTTGACCGATGTAATCATTTCCAGATGAATCTTTTATAAATAAATCATAAGTTTTTCCTAATTAGTATGGATATCCTTTTTTATATCTTATTCCTATTTAGAGAATAGGAACATAGTAATAGTTATTCAATATTTTTTTAATTCTATCTAAAGGAAAATTTGTTGTATTGAATGTAAAAGTGCTATTAGAACTATAATAGTCCATATCATTCCAAATAGTATCCAAGGGTATATTATTAAGTTAGAAGTTAATTATTACACTTTATAAAACTGTAACATTTGAATAGCCCCATTTTGATTGATGATATCCTAAAGACCAAAATGGAGGAACTATAGATCGTCCTATAAAATAATGAAAATTTTATAATAAACTTTAAGGATCTTAATCTCCTAAAATAAATCTCATATCGATTATACCGCCGATAGCCCGATATATTTTAAGATAGCTTGTGTTGCTAAAACTTTAAACTTCAACATCAATAGCATTAGAGCTTCTATAGTAGCCAATATGATGTTTTCCTTTTGATTATCTTGTCATATAAGCAGGATAGTATCCACTTTTTTGTTTACTATTTAAAGCCTCTCCTTTATCTATTATAGCATCTTATTATCTATTCCACACAGTCCAAGTACCTGGTTGCAATTTGAATTTTGCAGAATTTCTTTATGAATATCCAAACAATGTTTTTGAATCTAATATTGTACCAAATTGAATATAGTAATTTGAAAATTATAATTCTACTACTGAAGAATCAAATATTACAGCATCATTGGATTTTCTTGTTATACAAAAACCAAAGTGATTAGTAGTATAATTAATTTTATATGCTGCGCTAGATATTGGAAAAGAAAAATTAGCTTTAGGATCTTGTTGGAAGATTCCCCCTTGTGGAACTTAAAAATTTTATCTTGTCGGATCATAGATTTTAAAGTTAAAATCAAAATAAGTTAATGCTTGGAATATAAAAACGAGTTGTTTTGATATTTTACTTTTTGGTTTGACATAATATTAATGAATACCTGTATAATTAAGATTAAGTCTTATGAAAGTACTTGTTTATGTTTTATTGACAACTGTATATTGTGAGTATAATAAGGATATGAATGATATGAGGACAATATATTTAAGCATATTTATAATCTAGTTAGATATCTTTATAAAATATATATGATTAATCTATCATATAAATGATAAATAAGAATAACTTTATTTAAATAAACATCACTCATATAAATACTTTTTTGTTCTTTTTATCGTTCTGTCTTTAAAATATGTCATTTAACAAAATATTAGGATTTATAGTATTGTTATTTTATTAATTTTACTATTAGTCTTGTGTATGAGAGGAACGATTTGACATAGTTTTTCTTTTTTATATACGATTTTTCAACTTTTGTTATTGTTAATCTAAGACTTTCTATACTAATTATTGTTTTTTATTAAATATTTTTTATGATTTATCGAGGATTTTATTTACCTAACTTATTGATTTGGTTCGGGCATGTGTTAATTTTTTAGTAGCACTATCTTTTTTACATACTAATTCACCTGATTTTCCTCTTAAGATTTCATCTATATTTTATTTTTTGAGAAATTGTTCCATTCTTTTCTTGAATACATAATAGATATTATTATTTTCTTCTTGATAATATTAAACTGCTTGCTAAATAATATGATAAATTACTGTATATAATTTGATTAACTAAACGATGAGTTATTTAGTACCATGTTAACCTTAACATTGAAATTATAATTATAATATTTTGCCAGCTAAATTTTCTTGTACTGGTTGATTAGATCTTTCTACTTGTGCTATAACTTTTGCTATGCTTACTTTATTGAGACTATTATTTATCCAAGTAATCATTATTAATTATATTTAGCTGAATAATAATAGTATAAAATAAGTTGATAGATGTAGTAATAAGTTAAGATAATATATTTGAATACTATGATTTTTTTACTTGTTATTAATAAAATAGAATATATTCTATCATAAATCAAATTTTAAATTCTTAAAATAGAGCATATATAATTTTACTTTTTTAAATTATAATCTTTAACTATCTATAGTTAATAACAAACATATTCAAAAAAATTGATATGAATCATCTTAAAAAATTGATTTTTTACATGATTTTAGCATTTATCACTTTGAATACTTATTGTGCTGCTGTTGATTTTACTTCAATCAATAATGCTAAGTGCAATGTTCAAACAACAATAGATTTTAGCTTCAATTCAGATACTACAATTGACACTAACGGAGCATTAGTAAAAATTATATTATAAAGAATAATGGACATCTATCAAAGTTAAAATTTTTAGATACTCATGGAAATGATTTAGACCTTTCATTAACAAATTTTGAGTTACATAAGTTTCCAACTAATAATACTATTTATAAACCAATAGGAATATACAATTAAATTAATTCAACTATCAATGGTGCTTTTGTGATGAAATTTGCCTCAGGAATCAATCAAGTTTATGTATACATACCTTTTACATAAAGTTTAACAAATGGAAATCTTAACCCAGATAAAATTGCTAAAGAATAAATTTCTATTTTTTAATCAGTAAGTGCCACTAGATCTTTATCAGTTTTTAATATTTTAGGAAGAACAGATTATAATGTTTGGTTTTCTGGTAATTCTGGACAAGATACTATATTGGCTTATAACTTTATTGTACAACAACAAAATACTTCTTCTTCAATAGTACCAATTACAAATACCTTACTTCAACAATTAGATGCTTAAACCTTTTCAGGTTTTATCAGATTATGCTATGCATCTAGTAATAATGTAATGATATATTTATTAAGTTCCAAACTCATCTTAGAGAAAGTTATCCATTATGGTTTTTCTGGATCTCATTCTTCGTATTTTGGCTATTTTATCTATTCTCTAATAGCACTACACTTAATGTCTATCATAAAGACTTTTCAGAAAATAAATGGACTTGCTGGTCAATATATTCTTTATTCTCTATCGCTCATTAAGATTTTTTCACAAGACTTTCAAGATTAACTGTTCTTTACATAAATGTGATTCTTCAAGGATTAATTGCTGGATGTATAATGGGTAATGTTCAAACAGGAGCTGCAATGATTATCTGGGTAGCAGCTATAGCATTCGTTGGAACTATTCCTTTTCCATTCATATTTGGACAAGTTTTCTTTAAAAATATATATGAAACAAACATTAAGAAATTTCAAAGTATCAAAAAAATGATCGGAGTTTTAGATAAAACTTAACTATTACCTCATTAATAAGCAATTGATGAAGCACAGTAAAAATTATTTAGCTATTATCATTGGTTTTACTCAATTTTCTTTGTCATATTTTTTGTTTGTATTCCTATTACAATAAATCAAATGCAAAGATTATCAAGAGTTAATTATCAATATCACTATTATTGGTAAATTTTTATTTATTTAGGATCGCATCAGTTTTCATATCTTTTGTTCTTTAACACTTTATTCTTGGACCTATATTAGCTGGAGCCTTTGGAAATAGTCAAATAGTTAGAAATAGAGGTGGATATTTCTATCCTATTAAAATGGCATAATCATATCGTTAAGCACAAATTGCATGATATAAAATAACTTCTATATAATATACGATTTAAAATAAAAATTAAGCTTTTATAAATATTCTTTTTATGAATAAAACAATAATTCATATACAAATAAATAGCTTTAAATATGAAATATTTATAATGATAAATAATTATATATAAAAAAGTCGATCATTTTTTAATAAACTATATTTAAATTGATAAATAGCTAATATTTAATCTTTATTAAAATTTAGTTGATAACACATTATATTTATATATTTGAAATACTATTGCATAAGCGCCTAATGACTAACTTATGTACACCTACGAAATCAAACGCATCTAATGATACATTTGGTTAAAATTTATATTAAATACCTCAATGCACCATTTGTTTACAGTAATTAAATGAAGATTTTGGCTCTCTGAATTGCGGACATATATTTCATATTAATTGCATAACTCAAAATTTTTAATATAGAGGAGTATGTCCTAATTGTCAAAAAAGATCCTGTGCTAAATAAATTAGATTTCTTCATTTTCCTTTGGTTAAAAATACTAAAACTACAATTCAATTAAGAAAATTATTAGACAATCTTAATCTATCTGAAAAAAAGCAAGTATAATAGTTATTAAAATAAATGAGAACATTGGGCTAAACTAACTAAAGATTAAAAGGTCAAAAAGTTGAATATGAAAATTAAGCAAAAAATCAGGCAACTAAAATATCAAATTTGCTAGATTAACTGCATAAAAAAAAGAACTAAACTGAACTTTTAAAAAAATAAAATTTGGCGCTTATTTCTAATGTTAATGCTCTTAGCAATTAAATAAATTCTTTATAAAAGAGTAATATATATCTACGACTTGAAAACGATAAGCATTAAAAGAATTCAAAAAATTATGAGCAATATCATAAAATAAAAAAGCTAATGAATGATCACTCTATAGAAATAGTTAAATATAAGCAATAATTATAAGCTAAAAATACACCTCCTTAAGAGATTTGTAAAATGTTTTTTGATATGTATTGTATGAAAAATTTATAAGGATTAAAAATGAAAGAAAAAATACAAGAATTTCCTTAAAAAATAAGCTAATATGAAATTTAAAATAAAAAATTGAAAGAAAGTTTATAAAATGTAAGAAGATAACTAAGATAAAATAACGAAAAAAAGGTTATAGAAAGAAGAAGATATTAGGATTTAAAAATCAAATATAAAAATTTGGCCTAAAAAGCAAAGTCTAAAGGGCTTAATGATATTCCTGATATGGAAGATAGTCAAACCTTCGCTAATATTAAAAATCCTCATATCCCGACGATAGGCATCTTTACATAAAAAAATTTAAGTATTCAAAATGCAGTAAGAAAACCTATGATAAATCAAACTGGATCATCAACTATAGGAGGATTTCTAACAAAGAAAAAAGATGATAAATTAAAAATGTTTGGATGATAAATAAAAACTTGCTTGATATTGAATTTATAGATTGATTTATCATTTATTTTATTTCTTATCCTTGGATTATTCTTTAGGTGGAGGTGCTCTTTTAAGGCCGTTAACACCATTTTATCCAACAAAAATTATGTCTCCCATTTCAATTTCTACATTACACATAGGGCAAGTTTTTTATATTTCAGGAGAATCAAGCATCTTTTTCATTGTACTATAATTGCAGTAAAATTTGCAATGTTTACATTGAGCTAAATCTTATGCAACAACGTGTCTTTATAATAAAAAATATACTTTCCTGAAGCAATACAAAAAGGAATATAATTCAAACATTTGGGACAATCATCATTATAATCAGGAACTAATTATTTGCAAAAAGGACAAGGAGATTTTGGTTAAAAAATTTCCTAATTAACAGGCTTCATAGCAACTTTTTTAATTTTTTAAACATATTTTTAAGGAATCTATATATTTCAATATTTACCTGACTTTTATATTAAGGTCTAAATACAACGATAGCCCATATATAAGCCAACCCTTTCATCTATGCTCTCATAGCTTTAACAACGGTTGTTGTCAATATACTGGAAGCATGTGCTGGGAATTGAATAATATTTTTAGAAACTTTATTCAAAAGTAAGGCAGTATCAACATGCTGATCCAATTTTGCTACTCTTTTTATTGCAATTATATAGGAATGAAGAATAGATATTTTCTTTTAGAGCTCAAGTGGAATAGGAACATTAGCTTTTTTTATATCTTGATATGACTGGAAGAGAATGTCATGAGCATTTTTATAATTTCCATTTTATTGTTCTTGAGAAGCTATTGTAACAGCTATTTTAGCTGCATTTTTGAAATTTTTAAGTATCCTATATAATCTGTAAGTAAAAATTGGATCTTTAGGCTGTCCATCAGCTTATCCCATTAAATAATCTAGCAATTATTGAATCAAATGTTATTGACCAGAGTTTCGTTAAATTAATTGAAGCATAGAATCGATAAATATTTATCCAGCTTTAATAAATAATTTTAAAGCTTTTAAAGGGTTTTTCGCTTCATCATATTGTTTAGCTGCCTTATCCCACATTGCCTTACTTTAATAATAAATAGCTATTTGATTTCTTTATTATACGCTACATTATTTTAAAAAATCTGCATAAGTATCCATTTATCCATGAGATTGAGCCATTACAAAAGCTTATTATTTACGATTAGCCATGATAGAAAATTAAACTGCTTATTTCCAAAAAGCTCTTTTTTAACAATAATTAGCAACAATCGATGCAACTGTTGATGTAGAACATTTATTCCTTAATATTTATTTTGGCTTTTAAAGATTGTCAAAATTAGTTAAATTGATTCTGACTACTTATTACCATGCTTAAGCATCTTAATATGCTTATTATGCTTATTTAAATGCACCTTATGATTACTTAGCCTTACCATATTTAATAAGAACAATTTTTGATTTAACTTTCTTCATAATAGGCGCAGCTTGCTTGAACATTTTTAATTGCAGATACAATATTGCTGCCTTTTAAAAGTTTTAAGCTTTTTAATATATCTGAGCTGCTTCTAGATACTGTTTCATATTTTCACACACAACAGCAACATCTAATAATAAAGATTTATCCTTAATTTATCTTGCTATATTAAAACCTCTTTGAATATCACCTAGCTTAATAGATGTTCTAGCAATACCAGCAAAACATTCTACATTATGTTTATCAATTGTTGCTTTTTAGATGCTTCTTAATTCATTATTTATTACAGATTTTTCAAATTGTTTTAATGCTTATGTATTATTACCTAAGCTTTAAGTTTGAGTTGCTAATCTTTTACTGATAAAATTTTCTTGTTACGGTGCAATGTTTTTTGTTAAAGTTGATGCAATAAACCAGTCTTGAATATCGCATCTCATATCTAATGCATTTAAAGGTTATGATGATTTTATATAATATTATTGAGCCAAATCATATTTACCTAAAATCATAGCAACATGACCGATTAATAAATCTCTTTAATTTTCATGTAGTAAAGGTTACAAAGTCAACACCATAGCTAAATTTTTGCCTAATTGAAAAGCTTTTAAACTTATATCTAATTATAGATTTTATAAAGCTTTTCTTCCTAATATATCATAAATTGCACTTGATTTAAGGAATTTACCTGCTAATAAACATTGCTGAAACCTTTTCAAGGATAAATTTGCAAAGAAATATCTTGTATGACCTTCTAAAGAATCATTTTAAAAGCTATAATTTGTAAAAAATGCATGAGAAGTCAAAGGTAAATAGCTTATTGACATTCCAGATATAAAGAATACATTTCCTTGAGAAATAGTTAATGTATTCTTTTATATTCTAGTACAATTTGGTTCACCAACTTAATTTTATGCATTTTAAATATTTAATATTTCATTTACTGGTGATACTATTGTTCCAAAAATATTATTTTTAGAAATTACATAAGTATAAGCTTCATTGCCATTGACAATGACAAACTCATTTAAATTTTAATTATCCCATATAACTTTATCTACCCTATCAGTTACAAGCTTAATATGATGATATGTTTATGTTGTTGGGAAGAAAAGATTAGTCTAACCATTTTGATGCTGAAGAATCAGCTTAGTTCCATTTTTATTAGGGAATATTCTTAGAATTGGATTATCAGGCTTATGCTCCATAACAACAATTTTATCTTCAATATGATAAAATTTAAGTCTTGATGTATTGTCAAGATAAATCAAGAATATTTTAGTAAGGAAGAATTGAACTATTTGCTTATCAGGTTAATTTGGAAAAACTTTTTATTTTGTCTGCTTATTTTAAATCTCAATCAAATGAATTTTATTTTTATCATCTTGAAGAGCAGCCCAATTCTATCCTACCTCCATTTTCTTTATGTTATATTCGCATTGAATTTATCCGACCTCTTAACCACCAGAAATCAACATTTTATCTTTCAACCAACGATAAAATTTAACAGTATTACTTACTCTAGCTGCTAAATGTGATGGACCTAAAGAAATAGCTGTAGGTTCAAACGATAAATTAATATTATTTATTACTTGACCTTTCTTTTTTGATGAACAACTTAGTAAAACTACTTCAGTCAAAGATCCTAATAACGCAACTAATTCATTAAAAGTACTTATTAATGTCGCAGTAGAGAGAATATATCCATATAAGTTTCCTGTTTGAGTAATAATACTCAAAATATTTCCGTTGGGAGAAAAACTTAATTGAGCAACCTTTCCACTTCCAGGAGGCAAATCAAAAGTCTATTGTTTAATTTCTTTTAAATCGCTTAAATTTATGACTTTAATTTTGTTTTATCCAGCTAAAGCCATTTTATAATGAGAATTATTGACTGACATAGCTTATAAAGGTGCATTAAATACTCTTTCATTTTTTATCTAATCTTTCATTTATTTTTCATGAGTTGATACATAGCAATAATATCCTTAAGAAAATCCTAGTACAATATATCCGTCTCCAAAGAACTGATAATCAATAATTTTTCCATATTTAGACTCAAACATTAATTAAAGTGGGGCTGAATTTGATTGAGTTATATCATATATTAGAAGTGTTTTTTGATTAAAGATACCACAAACAGTTGTTTGTTTTTTGTTTCTTTATTAAGTTTTCATGGTCATCCATTTAAGATCTTTTGGCTCAGATTTAACAGCCAAAGAATTACCAGCACTATCTGATGTATGACTTGATATTGATATCAATTTATCTTAACTTCCTGTTACGAGTAATCCTTCATTATTCCAATCTCCACACATAACTTTTTTTGAATGCTTTCCAATTGTAGGAACATTTCTTTTTCCCTTCTTATTATAAAAATTCAAATAGCCTTTTTCATTTCCAACAGTTAATACTGGATGAGTCTTAGACCATTTAAACCATCCTATTTTGAATTATTGTTTCTAAAATGCAAGCTTATCTATGATATTTGTTGTAAAAGGTGCCCATAATAAGATAAATGTAGCACCTTAAACTAAAATAGCTATTATTTAATCTTAGTGATCCCAGTCTAGGGCTTATACTCTCCCACTTACAGGTAATTATTTTTCTGCTAAAGTTTTTCCTCTTTTGTCAATGATATAGACATATTTTTTTTAAGTTCCGATAGCAAGATAGCTTGAATCGTTACTCCATGCGATAACTGGAGGTCTATTTCCATTAGTTTTTTGACCATAGCTGAATATCTGTTTGCTTGTGCTCATGATATTAAATCAAATTTAAAAATGATAAATGAAACCTAATATTTAAAATGGATAAATCAAATACTTTAATATAATAATCTAAATAATCTATTATTTTACAATTTATAGCTAATTAATATACAATATTGAAAAAATTAAAAATATTATAAGATATGATAATAGTCACTATAATTATTATGCAGCGTAAAATAATTTTAAATATAATGTTATGTATCAAATGTATTAATTAAATAATAAGTTCTGTTAGTACATATTTTCTAATAATAATTATAATAAATGAATAGCTAAAAATAAGACAATATTCAATAGCTCATTAAGTGCAGTTAATGTGATAAAAAATAGATTTTAATATAAAAATACCTTAGTCTAATTTAATTACTTAAAAAGAAAAGTGATCGATCAAATATATCACATACCCTTAAAAAAAGTTTAGATGCTGGAACAACTAGTAATACATCATTATTAAATACTTTTAAATATCAAAAAGCTATTCTGCCAATCTTATTAACATAAATGCTCAATAAGCAAAAATAGCATGTTTTTCAAAAAATCAAAGACATATATAAATTTAACAATTGTAAAAAAGCATATAAGTTTTTGGCTTTAATGTAGAAAATTATATAAAGAAGAGTGTATACTTTTGGTAAAATATTCTTCTCGACAAAAAAGAAAATTTAATTTAACACGTAGCATAATATATTAACATTATAAAAGAATACAAAACAATCTAATTAAAAATCACTAAATAATACCAACTCAATATGCTCAGTTACATGTTTTATTGAATCCTAAAAAAAATAAAAATTAAAACTGCTGACAAAAAAAGTATTTTAGCTTTAAAGACAACTTTAAAAAATGAAATATGAAAAAAACTTAGTGGATATTCAAGTTTAATAAAATTATCGAAGGCAATAAGTTTAAAGTAAAAAGAAAAAATAAAGTTTATAAATGCTAGCTTAGTAAATGAACTAAAAAAATTAAATAATTAATGAATTACAATCAACTTTAAAATTTTATTAGTCAAAATTTGGTAAATTTGATAATAATGTTTTATAAGAAGATGGTCTTTAGATGAAAAATTAAATTTAAAGATTGGAAAAAGTAATATAAAAACTAAATATATAAATATAAAAGAAAAATGAGTTATTATAAAAATATATGAATGAAAATAAAAAAATTAATGATAATCTGATAAAGATTGAAGCTTTATACAAAGAACTTAAATAAAAAAATTTTGAAATCGGTATATAAATACAAAATTTTGATAGAAAAAAGAAAGAAAATAATGAATTAAGTAGCTTTTTATAAAAAAAGTTAGTGAATATTAAAAAATATTAAAAGATCATTTCTAATAATATGAAAATGATAGATCAATGTTCTATAAGTGATAAATCTAGCTTCAATTCAAGTTTAAAAGGACGATATGGACGTGCATAATTCGATATAGAGATCGGCAGCTAAAATAATATAAACAATATGAATAATACAATAATAAATAAATAATCTACGCCCATCTCATCATTTTAAAATCAATATAAGATATAAAAAATATTGAATTATCTTTATAATATATAAAGCTAGGATTCTTAACTAAATAACGTATAAAAGTTGTTTGATAATGAAGAATATAATGTATTAATATAAGTTAAAAAGAAATTTATATAATTACAAAATAATCTTAAAAATGTTAAAAATCATAATATAAAAGAGCTTAATCAATATGAAGTTATTGAGTAGATTAAAGTTCCAGCAAGACAAATGAAAGAATGTGGTGATAATGATTAAATTTATTTTAATGAACATCATGTTTCAGGATCAATTTTTGATGTTTTTGCTTCAGAAAAAGGGCAAAAAGATAAAGACAATGGGGTTCATGTTAATGGATTCGATCAAAATTTCCTTAAAAAAAGTTAGTCAAATAGTGAGAATACAACTCGTAAAATGGATCATGGTTTCACGATTAAATTACTATAAATGTAGATAGACAAAAACAAGCAAATCTAAAAGATATCATAATTAAAAAATAAGCTGTTTCACATAAGAAGTATCGTAATGAATTTAATAAAATCATTATAAATAAGGTAAATAATATATTATATTTAGACTTCTTAAGCCTTAATCAAAAGATATAGTTGATTTATGCTTTTAATTTTTTGAATTTAGTGAAGAAGAGAAAGAGACTATTTTTCATATCCAAAGAAAATAAAAGAAGTTCTTAGGTTGGTTTTGATTTATTTTTAATTTAATTATCTTTAAACTTTTTATATCTTAAAATGAGATAATAATGAATATTTGTATATATTCTTAATTGTAAAAATAATAGAGGTGAAGCCAATGTTCGATACTTCTAAAAAAACAACAAGTGTTTCCTTCTCTATTAATCCTTCTAAATCATCAGTAAACTAAAAATATAGTTCTTTTTCAGCAGATAAATCGAGTCTCATCAAACAAAAATAAAAAATATAATAAAAAATGATAATAAATCGAGTCATTGATAGCTTAAATGAGACTAAATAAGTAGGTCCATAGATAACTTGGAAATTATTGTTATTTTAATAAAAAAGAAATATTCCTGGCTTAAAGGGTAAATTTGAATGGTTTGATCAACTTCGAGATATGAAAATATCAATGAAAATATCATTTAGTTCTAATTACTTTAGATTCTTTAATAATCTACAATAAAATGATATTTTTGTATAAATTTAAGAACTGAATTTTTAATTAGATGTACATTAAAAAAAGTATTTGCAAGAACAGGTTTAAAAAATATTTGCTGAGGGAATAGAAAAGATTAAATTGAAGCCTTATAATGAAGATTAGACTAAAAAACCTATTTAATGCCTCAGATATTTTTTAATAGAATTTAATGTATGATTTTATTGATTATTTAGAATGAAATGAAAAAAAATTTATACAAAAATAAAAAGAAAGTTGTTAATAAAATCGATAAAAGCTTATCTAAAAAGATGATACTATATCCCTCGCCAGCTAACATATCATGGAATCCATCAGGTAATATCTGTATTACTTAAAATAAGTATCCGTCAAATAAAAAGTAATTTTTTGCTGAATCTAACACTTTAAGAAAATATTTTGAGACAAATCATTAATATAGTATCTTAAATTTAAAAGAATAAGATTAGTATAATAAAAATTATAATAGTCCAAACTAAAATTCTTCAAAAATACATTCAATATACTAATGGGAAATATAATAATAAATAAATTTATTGATATTCAATGATAAAGATTCAAAATCATAATAAAAATATACGAATAATTAAATTGTGGTCAATAATTAAGTTTAAAATAAAAAATCTACAAAGAAAAAAGATGATGATTATATCGATATTGCAAATATCAATAGAATACCATTAGATTCTAAGCTGAGAAAAATATACTAAAAATATTTTGGTGAAGTGTAAAGAAAAGTACAGTTTGGCAGATAAGATAAATTAAAAATTTATTAAATAAAAAGATCTAAATGTTCATATTAAGATGACATTAACTACCTTGTATAAAAACTATCATTGCCATCATAAAAAAGTAAAATTTAAATAATTTTTCATAATGAACTTAGTTTATACCCTTATTTATCTATCAATATGGATCAAATCAAATATAAGATCTTATCTAAGATTATTAATGAAAACTTGAATAACCCTAAAATAGCATATAGTATGAATTTAAAAGTATTTATCTTAGAAAATTAATATTTTGATACGTTGATATCAAATTATTTCAAGCAGTTGTATAGAATAATTGGTAAAAAATCACATTATCTTTTGCATTCTTTATCATCTT
>Ga0169931_10007799_pt1 | contig 15783 bp, 15 predicted proteins | sample Kivu_15m_20L_FD_129675 | JGI IMG/M metagenome (GOLD analysis project Ga0169931, IMG submission 129675) | Freshwater microbial communities from Lake Kivu, Western Province, Rwanda to study Microbial Dark Matter (Phase II) - Kivu_15m_20L... | ecosystem: Environmental > Aquatic > Freshwater > Lake... | reverse complement strand
CGAATATAATCCGATGGAGGCGATAAAGACAAACATACTCGGGGCTGAAAACATCGTTAATGCCGCGATTCGAAATGGTGTTCAACGTGTCTTGGCTCTGAGCACTGACAAGGCAGCTAACCCTGCTAACCTCTACGGAGCGACAAAATTGTGTTCTGATCGACTCATGGTTGCTGGAAATACTCTGGCAGGCAAACATCCAACCAGGTTTGCCTGCGTTCGATACGGAAATGTTTTAGGTTCACGCGGAAGCGTAATTCCATTTTTTCTTGAAAAAGCAAAAAGTGGATCTATCCCAATTACAGATGAACGAATGACACGATTCTGGTTAACGATTGAACAAGGAGTTCAATTTGTATTAGATAGCTTGGAACGTATGCACGGCGGGGAAATCTTTGTCCCAAAAATCCCAAGCTTTAAAGTTGCAGATGTAGCCCGAGTTGTCTGTCCTGGTGTCCCAACGCACGTTATTGGAATCAGGCCTGGGGAGAAGCTCCATGAAGTCATGATTACCGAGGATGATTCATACAACACGGTTGAATCCGAGAACTATTATGCAGTTCTCTCGCCAACATTGAAAGCTTCAGGAATTTATGATTCAAAGTCAAAACCTGTTGATGAGGGCTTTCGTTTCTCAAGTGATAATAACAAGTTCTGGCATACCGATGAAACTTTTTTAACAACACTAAAGAACAGTGGCATTCTAAAGTGATTCCTTACGGTCGTCAAAGTATAAACCTCTTTGACGTCTTAAGTGTCTCTAAGCAACTTGGTTTCAAATCCTTAACGCAAGGTGCAAAAATTGAGGAATTTGAGGCGAAGATTGCCGAATATGTTGGCGCAAAGTATGCGATTGCAGTATCTAGCGCTACTGCTGGCTTGCATTTAGCAGTTATGGCACTTGAACTTGCGGTTGATTCTGAGATTATCACCTCCCCAATTTCTTTTGTTGCCTCTTCTAACGCGATACTTTACTCGAATCATAAACCCAAATTTATAGATATCGAGAGAGAGACTATCAATATTAATTTAAATCTTGTTGCTCAAGAGATTGAGACAAACAAGAATATTAGGGCGGTCATTCCAGTTCATTTTGCCGGGTTGCCCTGTGACATGGAAAAGCTTACCAGGCTAATTGCTGCAAAAAACATCAAAATTATTGAAGATGCTGCTCATGCTCTTGGTGCTAGCTATCCAAATGGGGAAAAAGTTGGATCTTGCGAATTCTCTGATATGACGGTGTTTTCTTTTCATCCCGTTAAATCTATAACAACCGGCGAGGGTGGAATAATCACAACTAACTGTTACGACTTGTACAAGAAATTGTTAAAACTTAGGAGCCATGGAATAAACAAATTAGATGATTCATTTGAGTCAAGTCTGCTCTCTATCACTGATGGAATTTTGAATCCTTGGTATTATGAAATGCAGGAACTAGGGTTCAATTATCGATTGACAGAGATACAGGCTGCGTTGGGAGTGTCCCAGCTCAATAGATTAGATAAGTTCATCAAAAAGAGAAGATCAAGAGTTGCTTGGTATCTGCGCAATTTGTCTGGATTGCCTGGTGTAACACCGGCTCAGAATGATTACTCGAATTTCAGTGCTCATCATATATTTCCAATTAGAGTTGATTATTCAGAGTTAAAGATTTCCAGAGTGCGACTTATGAAGTCATTACGGGAGAAGGGAATTAGTACTCAAGTGCACTACATTCCGATACCTCTACATCCTTACTATAAGAAGCTCGGCTACACTATCGAAAAGATTCCTGAAGCCATGTCATACTATCATGAAGGAATTTCCCTACCACTCTATCCAAAGTTAAAGAGGTCACAACAAAGAAAAGTTATTCGTGTTTTGAATCAACTTCTTGTTTGGAAATAACCCCTAAAAATCAACTACATCAATCATGTGAGATCCTTATTCTTTATCTCCATTAAGAGAGGTTAGACCCGAGTTCTTACTAAGCCCGCTTGGAGCAATTCGCAACATATTTTATGTGTTTCATCGAAAGTGGTCCCAATTATTCGAGAAATATCAATAAGATCTTTCGTTCCATCACTGTATGCAAGAAAATCAGAAATCTTCTTATTATAAGTCGTCAGTTTTCGATTCTCCCTTGATTGTTCTCTTATTAATCGCTTTGAATAAAAAGGTTCGCAGAGCAGGCTTGCATGTGGAGTGACATTCTTCTCCAAGATTGAAATAGCTTCCAACATCAATTCGGTACTTTCAAACAACGATTCACCGGAAACAAAATTAAGATTGTCTTCAGAAGTATGGTACTCCTTGTAGGTACCATATTTTGATCGCATAATGGAAACGACTGGCAAATCTACTCCCGGAGAACAATACTGTCTCTCATCAGATCCTCTATCAAGGAATGAATATGAATCAAACTTTATTCCCCGGTCTTCAAGAATTGCAATACTGACCTTATCTGCCAATGTGTTGCCATAACGGCTACCGAGAAATGACCAGTTTTGATTATCGCCCATACATGTCAATACAAATCCAGCCTTTACACGTTTTTTTAACTTAGGTAGATTTCGACTGAGATAGAAAATACTTCCAATTGTCTCGGGAAGAAATAAGAAACGGTAACTATATAGTTGTTGCTTCTTATTCGCAACAATATGTTGTGCAATTGAGGTGGCTACTAATGGCCCAGACAATTCGTTATTTGCCATCGAAGGGTGACAAATGTACGTAGAAATCAGAATTTCTTCTTTAGACTTTCCTGGCAAAAGTAATTCACCAAAGTGCATATTTCCAACAAACTTTTCTGTTCGCAAGACTACAACATACTCTGGATCTCGTAGAGTTTTCTTGAAATTTTCTGACACGCAGAAACCCCAGTAATCATCGTAATAGGACGTTACATAAGGAATGGCATTGGGCAAGTCAACATTTGTGTATATGTGACTCATTAATTCTTCACGTGTAATCTTTCCCTCATAACTCTGGGAGTATTGAACAACGTGCAGGTTGTTGTCTGAATAATCAACGATGCGCTTCCCTTCCATGTTTTCAATGTAAGCATCATAAACACGCCACTCGAGTGGTATTTGCCAATCAAAAGCGCTCTCTCCACTTCTAACAGACCCGATCTGAAGTCCCGGAATGAATTCCTTCAATATTTCTAGTGTTTTAACGTTTCCAGGGCCCGTTAGGCTCCTATGAATCGGAAATAATCTCTCTAGCAACTCCTGTAACTCTTTGCTACTTAGCATTTTCTACCCACTACGTCAATAACATTTCCTGGAAATGCATGGCCTTGTGTAGGCAAGCCGGCTAATCGCAGAATAAACTTTAAAACATCGAACAAAGGGTGCGCATAATTTGATTTGAGATATGGAAATCTGTGACTAATGACTTCGAAACCATTTACCTCAAGACAATGAAATATCGTGCATTTCGATGGTAGCGTTACCGCCAAATGTTTTGAAAGTGTTGGTAATTCGCCAAATCTCCTATAGTAGACGGATTCAATATTTGGTGTCGAAAGGATCGCAATAAGTCCACCTTGTCTTAGTTGTGCAAAGCAGTTGCTAATTGTAATATTTGGGGCCCAGAGGTGTTGAAATACACCTCTCAAAATTATCAAGTCGTAATTGCCACTCTCAGACCATTCGATTTTCTCAACAAGCTCAGCTTTCAATCCTTTCTTTTTACACTCACTAACTGCAAATTCTGAGATGTCACATCCGAAAACTTTGCCACCCCGCCTCTCTATCTCCGACATTAAGAGGCCAATTCCACAACCATAATCCAATACTTTTGATCCCTCTAAATTCAAAAAATCTTCAAGCCAGGCAAGTTGCTCTTCATACGATTTAATTCTCAATGGATTGTCAACATAAGGTAGAAAGTATTCTTCGCTGAACTTAAACTTCTTCACAATGATTTCCTTGATACTGCGACAAACATTGAAGACATAAAGTTTCCCTGCCATTTGTCAAATAAATCAAGCTCTAATTCATGTTTTATAGATCTAATTTCTTCACTGTTTAGTCGCCCCATGTTCGGAAGGGTAGCGTGAAAATTACAAAATAAGTTCTTCTCGTGTTTTAAGCCAAACTTTTCAATATAACTTGAATATGTTAATGGGTTTGTCTTTGGTCGACTCAATTCTCCGAAGGATTTATCAGGTGATTCTGTGTGATTTATCTCTGGCACCATAAAGAAAGGAATAAATTTCTTCAATTCAGATTCTAAATCAAGTCGGAAGGAATCAGTATAGCTTGGATGAGAAAAGAAATTTTTCATAAAGAACGTATGTGAGAAGCGGTTAGCTGTAAACATATCAAAAAGTTCATTTCTATAGGCGATAACGGAGATACCGCCTGGCTTCAAAACTCGGTTCACTTCCTTGTGAAGAGAGTCCCAATCACTCTCAGGAACATGAGGAATTACACTCAACATCGATACAAGATCAAATTCTTCGTTGCCAAAGTTTGAAATCGAACTTGCATCACCTAAAGAGATTTGTCCCTTATCGTAACCTGCGTGCTCCAGATTATGCTGCCCAAATTTAACCAAATCCAAAATTGGTTCAATACCCCTGGATACAAGCCCAAGCTCTAGAGCATCCAAAACTGTGTGACCCCCTCCGCATCCAATGTCTAAAATGAGGCTGGGTTGATAACTTTCTAAAAGACTTTTATAAATCCTTCGTCTATACCAAGCAGAATCGATCGGTAAGCCTTGGTTGTCTATTTGATAACAATTTGCAATTGCCTGCCAATTCTTCTCATAGTAGTTCTTCACGTCCAACGATATAGATTGAATTTTATCTAACAACTCAAACTCCCTCTCTGTATTCTCAACACCATAGTATTCTATACTGCTCGTCGCTGATTTCTGCTAGCAGTTTAGGGTTGGCGTAAAAAACTGATAATTGTGAATCTCTGCGGCCTGATTTTTCTTTTTCCCAAATTAGCTGATCATGCAAATCTTGTTGTGAATCCTTCCAGCCTTTAGATGCTTGCATATTTTGATAGAGGAATCTTAAGTTTTCCTCTGTAGGAACAATCCTTTGACTCTTTGTAATCTTATAGTCCAGAGCTTCCATTTCTTCAAAACACAACCACTCGGCGCAATTAGTGATAAGCGAATTACCCTCAACCTCCCAATTATTGACTGCATCTCGATAAATATCAAATGGTGTAGTTAAGATATTACCTTCACCATTTCTATATTGAGCAAAGCTCATCATATTAGGATGACTCTCTATCTCCAGAAAATTGACTACGCCATTTACATAACTTTCTTTATCTGTGAATAAATCTTCGTATCTTGTAATCATCAACCTATGGGAAATAGTGCTCAGCTTTGAGTACAACAGAGATAAGGACATGTTTTTTCTAACATGTCTTGCCATTGAGAAAATTGCTGGATGTTTCTTAACGTCTAATTCGTGAAATTCAGAAGAGTGGAGCACGGCTCTCGGATCTCTAACGTAGGATATGAACCTAGAATCTGGAAAGATTCTAGACAAGGGAATGAAGAATTCTGCAATCCAATTCTCCTGAAATCCTGCTAATTCTACTTCACCATCAGCGTATGTTTTCGAGACTAGATCTGCGAAATTCATAATGGTTTGCGAAAAAGTACTTGCTTGGCATCGGTTTAATCCACCCAAAATAGCTTTGCTCGCTAGTGCTGCTCTTTCCTCGATTTCTGCACCTAAAAAGCGCCAATGAGTTCTTGGTATAACTATGTCTTGAGCTTCATGGCAGAATCTTACAAAATCCTCAAGTGCGCTTTTATTATTGAATAAATCAGGGAGTATAGCCCTCCAACTGTCCGGCACTCGTCCGTTCTCCCATAATTCAGGAAAGACGACTCTACTCCTGAAGTATTTGAATAAGGGAAGGAAAGCGTCAATCGAAAGTGCAACCTTAGGATGCGAATTTAACAAAAACGTACGAAGATTAGTCCCTCCACGTGCTGTGCCTGCAGAAAACAGTAATTTCAAAAACTTTTCCTTGCGTATTGAGCATTCAAGGGATGCTCTATTATGAGGTTTTCCAATTTCAATTTCTCAAAAAAGTTAAACGTGAATTCAACCTCAATTCTATTTCTCAAAGCAATATCTAGGACGCTCGTTTCTCCGTCTAAACTATCTAGCAATGTCATTACGCTCTTATAACCTTCTCGATTGATTGTCCAATCTTGATAGAGGCCAAATCGACTAAGTTGTGGAGGAACAGTAAATTGGGGTTCAGGAATGTAATCTCGTTCAATTAATGATAATAGTCGAAATACCAATTCTATGATTTGGTTGGCTCTATCCAAGTTGAATTTTGAGACATCATCACTTGACAGGTGATAACTTGCAAAAGGTGCACGGTCGACTGAAACACTGGGAATCCCTACGATGGGTGAGTCGAATACCATTTCATCATTGCCCCAACCTTCCCTGAAAGCAACAGCCGTGAAGGGAATTTTGGACGTAGTCAACACATACTCCAGAATTCTATCAATATAGGAATTCGCTCTCCTTGACATTGTCACTCGAACGTCAGAAACAGCTCCAGGCATTTCGCAAAATATGGATGCAAAACCATTTACAATCGCATCTTCGTGATCTGACAAATATACAGAAGACCCTATCGTTTCAGGGAATGATAACCAAACGTAATTCATTTTGGGAGTTTTGAAGGACTTCTTCAATCTTTCCATTACTCTTCCCATAACATAAACTCCACCTAGACCATCATTTAGCTGGCCCGAGTGGCAGTAGTGAGAGAGCAAGTAGATTGAACTCTCAGTCGTTCCTGAGTGTCTCGCTTCAAATACCTTCATAGTCCCAGATCGATAAGTGGTACGGATGACCAGGTTATACATGTGGTCTGGACTTAGGTTTGTAAGTAACTTGTCTGGTAGCGAAATTGAAACTTCGTTCAAATTCCGAGTCGGGTCATATGCCAGTCTATGTTGGTACTTGAAGGTTTCCGGATTCTCAGGCGAAGTTAATGTGATACTAATCAATTCTGATTTAGAAAGTGTCTGATTGCAAGACTTTGAATAGGGAGCAACGAATAACACAGATTCTTCACTCGACACCAAAACTTCATTTGAATCTAAGTCCTTTAGGAATGCAGACTCAACTTTCCAGAAAGGAGGAATATACCAATTTGAGCTGTGAGTGCCCGAGGGATACTCTAGAATTTTACCATCAGGCATAAAGTGTAAAAGTTTCGATACTACATCATCGCTACCATCTGAGACAATTGTTCGATTGAGGGGGACTAAACTTAAGATCGTCACATAGAAATTATCTTCGTTCATACCTCATTGTATTCCTTTCCGGCAAGACTTCAAGAACAAATTTTCCAAGTCACTCAAATTGCGAATGACAGGAATCCCATGGAAAAATTCGGGAAAGATATAGTCGTCAGAATCCAAAAAATAGCAACATTGCACATTCAGCTCTTTTGCAATTAATACCGCTGAAGTGAATGGAATTCCTACTACTAATCTAGATCTTGCTATAAGGTGATAAAGATTAGCACTTGGATCAACAAGTTTCCATTTATATGGCTCTGATTCCATTTTTACAAGATTAGAAATGTATTTTGAATCGTGGGCCGAAGAAAAAGTTCTTTTTGGCTTCAGAGCAATTATGACTTCTCTTCTAGTCAAACGTTGTTGAAGACTCAATAATGCATAAAGGAATCTTGTACAGCGCTCGTAGTTGTAGAAATCTCTCTTGGTTGCCGTGGTAAAGGGCGTGACGTCAAAGATCAATATATCGAGATCTTTGATTAAACTGGGCTGTATTTCGCGTGGGTAAAACAAAATACTCCCTATGCAAGTAATTTTAGATGTAGAGTAATTCTTGAGAAAGTTAGCGAATTCCAGTGTCCACACGAAATGTTCTTTCACAGCAATGTTCCGAAACTGATCGTAATCGAAAGTGTCGAGGTCATGGCTAAACGACTTAGTAACAGAATTTTCTGAGTACCAAAACATGTAGGTGGGTAAACTAGTTTTACTAGCCACATAAAAAATTGAGTGCTGGCTCAGATAATTTGAGTTAGTGGTCGCAACCCAATCCAACATATTCTCTCTAATAGCCACTGTTGACACAGGAATCTCAAGTAAAAATTGTCGATATGAAATTCGAAGCGCTGTGGCTAGACTTCTTTTTCTAAACATCAAAAAGAAATTGTGTAGACATGAAGTTACCACGTAAAAGCGATCAAACAATCCCATTCTAGAAATCAAAAAAAGCTCGCTGTGGAATACCAATTTTAGATTCTTAAGTTCTTGCGGCAAGAAATTAATTTTTTTATTTTCAATGATGATTTTTGTTGACTTTTTTATTGGTATTCGTTCTTCTAAGAAAAAACCACTTAAGTCTTCAGCGTTTTTCCGTGACCGTAGCTTTATTGGTAGTTCAAAAACAAGTGAGAACCCATTATTGATTCTTCTTGGACTCCAATACAAAAAGCACACCAGGACTATCAATATCGTTAATAGTGTAATAATTATTTGTCTATTTACAAAAGAAATTATGTTTTCTTTAAACATTTCTTGATACAGCTTATGTAGATTTCTTTCTCCTTCAAAACCATGGACTTCATTCGACTTACGCAAAAAGTCTAAATCTTGCTTTTTCGCTGCAACTAGAGAATCCAACACAATCAGTTTATGAATTTTTGGCAGCTCTTCTAAGCCAAACTCCTCCACTGCCCATTCTCTGAAATTTAGTACTGAATTGTTTCTCAACTAGAAAACACCACGCTTTCTCCTAAAAAATCATACACTTGCCATTTGTAAAGCATGCCTAATCTCCAGAGAGATTTTACTCATCGCCTGGAAGTTATGATGTTCATTTACACCTATACTTGGGGCATGACTGAACACACTTTGGTTGTAATTCCCCCGATTGGATTTATTGTTGGATTGCAAAGGCGTCATGAGAATTGAGACTGAAAGATTCTTACTTCGCTGTTTAAAGCCAGCCAGCGACGACTTCTCCTCGTATCTCTCCTGGATGCGCGATACCGAGTCCAGCCCCTTTGTTAGAGGAACAAGTGCCACGATGACAATGGCTGAATTAAAAGATTACGTTATCGAGAAGAATAGACTTTACAGTACTCGGCTACTGGGAATTTTTGAAAAATCTCGCATGCAACACATCGGAAATGTGAAGCTAGAGCCAATTATCCCAGAGCAGTATGCAGTTTTAGGAATCCTTATTGGTGATCACTCTTGGAGAAGAAAAGGAGTAAGTTATGAGATTTTGGCACAACTTTCTTACTTTAGTTTCACTGAGATGAATTTAAAGGAATTACGCTTAGGTGTTGATGTGGAAAACCTTGCAGCGCAGGCGTTATATCTTAAGTTGGGATTCCAATTTGTTAAAGAAGAGAGTAATACTGGTACTTTACTAAAAATGGTACTTAAGAATAGTTGCCCCTAGTACCTCTAGTTAGCGTACCTTGAATACAGGTTCTAAAGGTGTCACTCTGAGTTGTTGTCTCAGTGAATCATCCTCAATTGCCCTATGTATTCGTGAAAAGCAATCTGAATAAATTTCACTTATCTTTTCTTGAATGTTTCTATTGTGAGCTAACGTGACATTATGGGTACCCAACACCAAGAGTCCTCTTTCAAAAACTAATTGCGTGAAGAAAGTCTTAATCTCATTTGATGAAATACCAGCGGTGCTCTGCCATTCAAAGAACTTCCAACTCGGGTGGCCCGTAAGTTTGACTGTTGTATCTAATTTAGATGATTCAATTACTTTGCTTGTTTTCTCAGCTAAACTCGAGCCTAGCACTTGAAGTTCTACTGATAAATCCTCATTCATGTGGCGATTAAGGACATGCTTCGCAGCTGCTAACGAGAGTAATTCACCTCCGAAAGTCCCTGAGAAGAAGATTTGCTCCATTTCCATCATGATATCTCTCGATCCCACGACAGCTGAAAGAGGAAAGCCGTTTGCCATGCCCTTTCCAAATGTTGATAGGTGAGGCGTAACCCCGAAAAACTCCTGAGCACCACCTGTGGCAAAGCGAAAGCCAGTAATGGTTTCATCAAAGATCAACAGCGCACCATATTTCTCTGCAATCTCCTTTACAGTCTCTAAAAATAATTTGTCTGGGTAAGTTGAATTCATGGGTTCCATTATTATTGCCGCGACCGATTTTCCGTATTCGTTCATTATGGCAATTAGACTCTCTAAATTGTTATACTGAAATTTATGAGTTAACTTCGAGACAGAATCTGGTACTCCCTTATTTCTGGTCGTAGAACCTATGTACCAATCTTGCCAACCATGATAACCACACACAACTACTTGATCTCTTCCGGTGTACGCACGTGCAAGCCTGATGGCTGCAGCGGTGGCGTCTGAACCATTTTTGCCAAATCGCACCATTTCAGCAGATGGAATCATGCTTACCAGAAGTTCTGATACTTCCGCCTCAAGTACCCCCGGCAGAGACATGCTCACAGCCTTTTTGAGTTGTTTCGAAACATCCCTTATTAAAGATCTATCACTGTATCCCAAAGTTACTGATGCAAGTGCACTTACCAAGTCTATGAACTTATTTCCATCTAAGTCCCACATATAACACCCTTTTGACTTGCTCGCATAAAGTGGAGAAATTCCAACCGGATACTGCATTCGGGATTTGCTGAAGGTTTGTGAGCCAAGTGGAATAGTAATTTCTGCTTGAGCTAGATGTTGGTTTGACTTAATAAATTTTAGCTTAGGAATCTTTCGGATGCGCATCATCTCAACGCTTCATTACGACGACTCGAATTAATTGCAGACTTCAAATCTGGTCTCGACTTTAGAACTTCGAGGATGTCCCTCATTTCAAATGTAGCTTCTTTCCCTTTAAAATAAGAGTATATCAGTCGAACAAAGTCTAGATCTTCAGCATAGTCGACTGTCCATCTCAGAGTTGATAGATCTTCAGGTGATTCATAATTGGCTATCTTAAAGACGTCTTGTCGTCGATGAAATCCGAGAGTTACATGTTCCTTTTCTTGATCTGTTAGATTCATTGAACTGAGTCTTATCAGAGCCTCCCTTGAAAATACTTCAACGTCTAAGCCATCTGGAAAAGTTGGCTTTAATGTGTTTGAGATGTAATCCAAGTCGCTTTTATCAAACTCTTCGACCATCGCATCAATAATGGAGGGCATCACCATTGGACAGTCAGCTGTCAGGCGAACAACAATCTGAAAGTCATGGGTCCCTATAATCGAAATAAATCTTGAAAGAACATCTTCGACAGATCCTCGAAAAGTTTCAAGTCCGAATTCTTGTACAGCACTGCACAACCCATTGTCTGAATTATCCAATGTAGTAGCTACTACGACCCTACTAACTCTCTTTGATTTCTTAATGCGGGCAATTTGTCTGATAATCATTGGTTGCCCATTAAGCTCCGATAAAACTTTACCTGGAAATCGCGTTGAAGATGTTCTTGCCTGCAGAATTGATAATGCTGTTGACTTCAAAATTTAACTCCACTTCCTAGGATCAACTAATTCATCAGGAACTCTGATAACTTCTTTTTGCCATGTATCTGGAAGTTTACATTGGGATTCAGAAATTTCTCTCAATTGTAAAGGAGAGGCTGCGCCTATTAGAATCTTGTCACACCAAGGAATGCTTTGTGCATAGGCAAGACATAAGTCCAAAACTGAAATTGTATGTTTCTTGGCAAACAAACTTAAGCTTTCTACGGCACTTGTCGCCTCCTTGAGTTTACTTGGAATTTGTTCTGGCCTCATTAACAATAATCCTTGTAGAAAAACTGATCTAACGACAAACTTATATTCACACTCGGATAACTCCAGTAGTTCTCCACACTCCCTCAATCTTCGATCACAAATATTTTCAGGAACTTGGAAGACTTCTACAGAGGGGAATTTTCTTTGGATCTCAAGTATAGATGTTAATGTATAGACGGAGGCACCAAGTTTTCTAAATATGCCTTCTTTTCGAAGTTCTTCCAAATTATCTATTAACGCCTCGCTTTTATCGCTCAATAGAGAGCGCTCATCATGGATGTAAAGAGTGTCTATCTGCGGAACTTTTAGTAGAGTCAGACTTCTTCTTACGCTTGAGTTAAGTTTTTCGACATCCTGACAGGCATCAAAACCAATCTTTGTACTTACGACAAATTCTTCATCCAAGCCCAAAGTGTCCCCTAGGATTTCCTCGGATCGGCCATAGGCTGGTGCGGTATCAAATCCCTTTATCCCCAGAGCGCGGGCAGTTTGGAGAATCTCCATTGCTGCTTTGCAATCTAAATTGAGATTTGCCCTCGAGACCCCGTACCCCACCGAAAAAGATGCTGTACCAAGAATCAACTCTGCCACTGGTCTGTGTCCTCAGGAGAGCAAACTGAAATCTAATGGTGTTCCTGGATTGCACTCGTGACGAAACTTTCTCCCAATGATTTCATCAAAATACTTCGGCGCTAAACCACCATTCGGGCGGATAGCTCTAACATTCTCTGTCGTGACCACGTCTCCGGCACGCACGTGTTTTGTAACGTATAAACTTCTACGTAATCTCCTTGATTCACTCTCCGAGAGAGCCATTCTCCATTCCGGTTTGCCAATTGAATCAAATGCAGCATTGCCCTCTAGAACTAGCTGAGAAAACTCCTCAGGTTCCATTGAAAAGGCACTGTCTGCGCCACCATCTGCTCTCCTCAAGGTTAGATGTTTTTCGACAACTACTGCCCCCAAAGCAATTGCTGCAATGCTAACGCCGACTCCGAGAGTATGGTCCGACACGCCAACCTTGACGCCAAATTGCGAGCGAAGTGTTCCAATTCTCGACAAGTGTGAATCTCGAGGGTCTGCTGGATACGAACTAGTGCAAACCAATAGAGTTAAATCAGTATTTCCACACTCACGTACTTCTTCAACTAATTCTTCTATCTCACTGAATTCTGTTGCACCTGTAGAAATTATTAGAGGTTTACCCGTTCGAGCAACCCTCTTAATTAGTGGCAAGTCTCCAGATTCCATCGAGGCAATTTTGTACATGTCAACATTGAGTGACTCGAGAAAATCTACTGCAGACGCATCAAAAGGACTGCTGAATGGTATTACACCACGACTGCGGCACAATTCAAACAACTCTTCATGCCAGCTCCACGGTGTGTGAGCTTCATGATATAGATCGTATAGTGAACGCCCCCCCCAAAGTTCATGATCATTGCTAATCCTGAATGCATCCGAGTCAATGTTCAGCGTCATAGTGTCAGCTGTGTAAGTCTGCAACTTCACAGCAGTAGCACCTGCATCAATTGCTGCGGTAACTAGCTCTTTTGCCCGTTCTCGACTTCCAAGATGATTGGCAGAGATCTCAGCAATAAACATGGGCCTAGATTTCTCTTTCACGTGTTCGCCCTTTCTCATTTTCAATCCTGTGTAATTTAATATCAATTTCCCAAAGATTACCAACCTCATCTCGAAAGAAAGGCAACCTTCCATCCGAGTAGGTTAAGGCTTGTAGTCGCCGGATGAAGGATGAGAATGTGGACACTTCTGAAGCATGTAGTGTGCGCAGGGAATCAAGTTCATTGGATTTTCGAACTGATTTTGAGATTCGACTTTGAGTGCCGGGCAAAATGTCTCCTTCAAGCCATGGATGTAGTAAGTCTTGCAACTGAGTAAACAATGACGCAATACACAGTTCATAAATTTCTCCCGCGTTCATGCCCAAATTAGATTGGATCTCCTTTTGCGAAAGAATCGCCCCGCCGTCAAGCTCATCTGAAACGAGATGTATTGTCGCTCCCTGTTTTTCTGAAGAAATAATTGCCCAAGGCACAGGGTCTGCGCCTTTGCCAAGGGGAAGTAATGAAGGATGTAGATTTATTATCCCTTTACTCAGACGATTTAGAACGCTCTCGGGAATTAGGTGCCCAAATAGCGCTGAAATTCCAAAACTACACTGAGCCAGTAATTCATGATGTTCAATGAAGTCATTGTTGCCCCATTCAGTTATTGGAATTTTCTCTTTTGAACTCGAAACTACTTGTTCAACTTCAGAATGAAAATTTCTAGACCTCTTGTTTGGGTGGTTAAGCACAATCAGCTTAATGTCTAAATCTGAATCTTTCAGGACATGAGACAACACTAATCTTCCTAGATGGCCGTTAATGAATAGAACTCCTGACTCCACACATTAAGTCTATGAGATAATAGGCAAATAGGATGGGTTTTACAAAAGTGGGAGCGAGATAAATTAAATAAACTAGGCTTGACAAGTTTATTTAGGTATGTAGAAAATATCTTAAGTCGCAAATTGAGCTCGGGCCTACAAAACTCTTGGTTGCTCTATAGTACCTCCTGTATGAGATTAATAGTAAAGGCTGATGCCTCAGTCAAACTTGGAGCAGGTCACGTGATGAGATCTCTTGCAATTGCGGAGGAGGCAATCTCGCAAAATATTGAAACTTTTTTCGCCGGTAAAATCGAGAGTCTTCATTGGCTAACCGATAGAGTTCGACAAGTAGAGGGCTTGGTCTGGATTGACTGCGTAGATTGTTTTGCGTTTGATGCCAAACACGACATTTTATTACTGGACTCTTATACCTTGCCTGTAAATCATGAATTTATTGATTCTCGTCGCTGGAGGAATATCGTGACACTTGTTGACGAACTAACTCCATCCTACAAGTCCGACTTGAAAATTCATCCTGGCCTCGTTTGGGACCAACAGAGTTCTCCTAACACCATATTTGGCTCAAAATTTGTTCCCCTGCGTAAATCAATTACTAAAGAGTCTAGACCTGAGTCTCGCCCTCTCAATGTACTTCTAGTCGGTGGCGGTACAAACGTGAATAATGTTGTAAATGCTGTCGCCAAAGAGTTACAACTTCTGACCCCTGAATTCCACGCATGGGTCTTTTCGGAAACTTTCGATGATTCTCTTGCTTTAGACACAAGATTCCAAAGAGAGTCAATTGGAGCAAGCCTGGATGTTTTTGCCAGCAAAGCAGATTTGGTATTTACAACGGCTAGCACAACATCTATGGAATTTATCGCACGTGAAAAGGCAGTTGGTGTCACTTGTGCTATTGATAACCAATGCGAATACTTCAGAGTTTTAACTCAATCTGGATTAGCAGCTCCTGTTGGAATCTATAAAGATGATTCTTGGCAAATGAATTCGGGTGTAATTGAAAGACTTTTGTTGGACAAAGAGTATCGATTTGCGCTACGCAAGAAGACTGAGAACTTCATCGACCTAAGAGGGTCGACGCGCATTGTTGCCAAGATCTTACAATTACCTTGACTCTTCAGGATGCTTTTCCCATATTATCGATGAGATTAGCGCTTTTGAACCTAGATTATTCAGTACATCCTTAGACATATAAAATCACTCGGAATTCTCTCAGATTTCACACTATGCGGAGCTAAACGGTTCAGAATAGATGCTTCAACTTATATTTCCACAAAAAAGCAAACACTGCCTTACGTGGTCTAAATCTCTTTGGTGATTGCAATTTCTATGTGGGCCCTGTCGGGATCGAACCGACGACCCACGGATTAAAAGTCCGTTGCTCTACCGACTGAGCTAAAGGCCCCAAATATGCGCTCTTTTAATGGTTTTCTTGATTAGCGGTCGAAGCCTACCGCCAAAACGACTTCCAATAATTCACGCTAAGATTCTCACTCCTCTAGTCCCCATCGTCTAGGGGCCTAGGACATCGCCCTTTCACGGCGGTAACACGGGTTCAAATCCCGTTGGGGACGCCAGGTGATAAAGAGAAGAAATTT